>Ga0209016_1000689_pt1 | contig 36520 bp, 33 predicted proteins | sample EPASupsiteSAE305_FD_187265 | JGI IMG/M metagenome (GOLD analysis project Ga0209016, IMG submission 187265) | Bioremediated contaminated groundwater microbial communities from EPA Superfund site, New Mexico - SAE3-05 (SPAdes) (version 2) | ecosystem: Environmental > Aquatic > Deep subsurface >... | reverse complement strand
CGGCATGGGCCTTTATGAGGCGTTCTGGAACAGGAGCCTGGAATACCTGAACGGAAGCATGGACCTGCGTCCCGCAAAACTGGTGTTGGAACGCCCCCCCGCAATCGAGGGCGAAAGGGCCTCCGTGCTGCTCAAGGTGCTGGATTCCTCCTATAAGCCGTTGGAAGATCCGTTCGCCCGTGTAATCGCTTACATCGGCTTGCCGGGGGGCAGGAAAGAGCCGCTCAATTTCGCCATGTCCGGCCCCGGCATATTCCGGGCGGAGATAGATTCCCTCCCGGCCGGAACCAGCGTGGTTTCGGCGGAGGTGCTGTCCCGCAGGACTACCGGGGCGAAAGCCGAACTTTCAATAAAGGCTGTCGGCCGTTCAGCCGATTACGAGGCCGCCCCGCTTGAGGCCGTCGCCTCGCAAAGCGGAGGCACGGTCTACCCTCTTGCCGGGTTTGAGGCCAAAACTTACCTTGCCCTGCTCCCCCCTCCCAGGGAAGTGGAGGTCGCCGTAGAGCGCAGGAGCATGGCTTCCTGGCTGTGGCTTTTCTCCGGCATGGCGCTGGCGGCCCTCCTGCTTGAATTCTCCCTTCGGAGACGCAAGGGTCTTATCTAGTGTTTCGGCTTATATGGAAACGGCCCGGTCTTGAACCGGGCCGTTCCTGTTTTTATGCGTTCGAAATTTTACTTCGGGAAGAAGTTGTAGCGGAACTGGAACATGCCCAGAACATCGTAACCGCCCTGGAATGTGAGCAGCGAGATTTCGAAATTCATGTGCAGCAGGGAGCCTAGGTGCAGGTTTATCAGTTTGGGATTCTTTGGCGCTCCCTGCGGGATTATGAATTCTATTCCTATGGGGTACTTCGGCTTCACCATCCATATGAGGCCGCCGAAAAGGACGCTGCGCGACGTGGCCGTGGTGGAGCCCATGCCGTCCAGCGCCAGGGCTTCGGGCGAAAGATACTCTGAAAGCTGGGGAATGAAATTGGCGTAAGTGCCGTCCATATAGCCCACGGAGCCTATCAGCTTTTCCCCGAAGTGCTCGGTCAGTACGATGTAGGCCGACGCGACCTGCGGGGTGTTGTTCTTGCTTACGCTCACGTTCATGGACTTGCTGTCCAGTTTCGCCTGCGAGGAGTCGCGGAAAGTTATCATGCCAATGGCGCCGACGGCCATTGCGGGTCGCCAGCCTTTTTCGGTCTGCACTTGCAGCTTGCCGTCCAGGCTCAGCGTCCAGAGGCCGATGCGGTCCAGATAATTTGTGTCGCGGGTGCTCCAGCTGGCCTTGTTCTTGCCGTAAAGCCTGCCGATGTAGTAGGCGGCGTTTATGTCCAGCGAAGGGCCGAGAGCGTTCACTCCCTTGCCGCGAAGAGCCGTCGGCGTCAGGACTATGCCGCTCAGCGGGACTTCGTATTCCTGTGCCTTGGGCAGCTTTCTCGCCTGCGCGGTGGTGTCAAGCTGAAGGTCGTTCTGCTGTATGGGGCGGGCTTCTTCCGGGGCCGGGGCAAAATCCTTTGAAGGGGCAGGCTGCTCCTGTCCGGTTGTCATTGCCTGAAGAGGCGGCGGTGGAGGGTTGTCCGCTCCGGTCTTGTCCTGAGTGAAAGCCGCTGCGGGCAGCATGAGCGCCAGCGCGAAAGCCTTTATTGCCGTTGAAAGTTTATTGGTCATTTTGAAAACACCAGCAGGGCGGCCTGAACAATCAGGTTCGAGACCAGCCCGGAAGCGATATCGTCCAGTACTATGCCTTTTCCCCCTTCAAGGCCCTCTATTTTTTTGATGCCGAACGGCTTTAGCGTGTCGAAAGTTCTGAATAGCACGAAGGCCGCGAGCAGGGGTATAGGTTCCCTCGGAAGGAGCAGCGCCGCCGTCCAGAACCCGGCTATCTCGTCTATGACGATGCGCGGGTCGTCGTGGATTTCGTAGGCGGCGCGGTCGGCTATCCATATCGAGAAGAGGATGAACGCCGCGAGAAAGACAATCTGTCCCGCCGCGGAGGCCGGCAGAAGGAATATGAGCAGGAATGCCAGTATGGAGCCCAGAAGTCCCGCTCCGGTGCATTTGCGGCCCTTGAGTATCGCCGCCGGCAGATAACTGATGAAAAAGCCGCTGGCCGCCATCCGTATCAGAAAGAGGCGCGCTTTCTCCCCCCGCGCCGGTTTTTGCCCGGAGGACATGGTCATCTGCCCGCAGTATCCGCTATTTGCCGCCATTTTCCTTTCTGGCGCTCCATGATTCGGACAGGAGTTTCCAGTGTTTTGCGATGTACATTATGCCGCTGGTCCAGGTTATCAGCATGGCGGCGATTGTGAGGTAGTACGGCCACTTCCTGAAATAATGGTACAGGGCCGCCGCGTCTGCGTGGAAGGAGGCGTTCGGCGGGGCGGAGTGCGCCGCCAGAAGGAGGAGAATCACGGTTATGCAGCCCATCTGAAACCCGGTTTTGAACTTGCCCGACTTGTCCGCCGAGAGAACCTGCCCCTTAAGGGCGGCCAGGGCCCGGAGCGAGGATATCATCATTTCACGCGCGATGATGAGGAATACCGCCCATACCGGCACGTTGAGTTCCCGTATAACCGCGAAGGCCACGAAAGCCCCCCCGACCAGTATTTTGTCCACGAAGGGGTCCGCTATGGCGCCGAAAGGGGTTATGGTGTTGGTATGCCGGGCAATCTTGCCGTCCAGCCAGTCGGTGAAGGACGCCACCGCGAAAAGCAGCAGCGCCGCCACCTTGGGCTGAAAGCCGTGCATCAGTATGCAGGCGAACATCGCCAGCGCCAGGACGGCTCTCAGGAGCGTAAGCTGGTTGGCTAAAGTCATGCTGTTCCTAGAGCTCCATCACCTGAACGCCCTTCGGGGGCACGAAATTGAAAAGTTCCGCGGGTATTTTCCCGTTGCGCTCAATCTGTTCAAGACTGGTGGTGACTTCCGTCCGGCCCACCGTGAACTTGATGCCCGTGGGGAAGAAATCCGTCTTGGAAAGCTGGAGCGTGAGGACGTACTGTTCCTTGTCCTTCGGCGTGAAGGCCAGTTCCACGTAATTTTTACCTTCCGGCTCGGAAAGCGAAACCTTGTGGTTTTTGGCTATCTTCTCATAGCCGCCGATATCGGCTATGCCGTAGAAGGTGGTGGACTGCTGCTTTATCCAGTCTTCCCACTTGGTCCTGATGGCCTGGGAGTCCTCGGGCTTGTAAATCCAGATGTTTTTCTTGTCCGTATAGACTATCTGGCGCTGGGGCTTGATGTGTTCCACCCGCAGGTGGCTGGGTTTCAGGAAGTGGACGCGGCCCGTGATTGTCTGCTTCATGCCGGTGTCGCCGAAGAGGACTTCCTGCGTGAAATTGCACTGGAGCGTCTCAAGGCGTTTGTCCCACTGCATGAGGCGTCCTAGCGCGTATTCCGCCGTAAGCGGGTTCGGAGCCTGCTCGGTTGCCACTGGTTCCGCAGCAGGCGCTTTTGCCTGCACTGAAACAGCCTTGTCCTTTTTCGCCTTCGCGGGTGTTTTCTCCTGCGCGAACGCGGGCGCGACGGCGCACAGCGCCACCGCTACGCATAAAATCTTTTTCATGATATTTCCTCCTCTATGCTGTCCCTGTCTTCCATCATGCTCTTCTGCTCCAGTACGGCCAGCTGGTGTTCTATCTTGTCGAACAGAATCTCCCACCGGTTGGAGCCTTCGGGCTTGTTAATGAAGCCCTTCATTTCCAGTATACTTAATATGTTGGTGGCCCGGGCAGAGGAACCGAAGTGCGCCTTGAGCAGATCCTGCGAAACGCGCCTCCTCTCCAGTATCAGCCGAAGGGCTTCCTTCAATTCCGCGGGGCTGCCGCCGTGTCCGCCCTCCATGTCCTCTTCCTCAGGTTCATCCGCCAGCGGCGGCTCGTAAGAGGGGCCGCCCTGGGCGCGCCAGAAATCCGCCACTGCCTTTATTTCCTCCTCGGAAACGTAAGCACCCTGTATGCGGGAGGGCTTCTGCGCGTCTATGGCGAGGAACAGCATGTCGCCCTTGCCGAGCAGGCTGTCCGCGCCAGGGGAGTCGAGTATGACCTTGCTGTCCACTTTGGACGCCACCTGAAGCGCGATTCTTGAGGGGAGGTTGGCCTTGATGACGCCGGTGATGACATCCACCGAGGGCCGCTGCGTGGCCAGTATCAGGTGTATGCCGACCGCGCGGGCCATCTGAGCGAGTCGCTGTATGGAATCCTCTACTGCGGCCTTGGTCTGGAGCATGAGGTCGGCCAGTTCGTCTATAACCACCACGATGTAGAACGCTGGCGGCTTTCCGTTTTCCTTGGCCCACCTGTTGTAGGATTCGATGTTTTTTACCTTTGCCTGCTCGAAAACCTTGTAGCGCGTTTCCATCACGCGGACCAGTCCCAGCAGCGACTTGACGGCCCCCTTCGGGTCTGTAACCACGCTGGCTTCCGGCGCGTGCACCTTGGGGTCGTAGAGGTGGGGTATGTTTTCGTAGAAGGTCATTTCCAGCCGCTTAGGGTCGATGAAAAGGAATTTGACATGCTCCGGCGATGCGCGGAACAGTATGGACATTATCATACTGTGCAGACAGATGGATTTTCCGCTGTTGGTGGCGCCGGCGACTAGCAGATGCGGCATCTTCTCTATGTTCGCGGTGGCCGAGGCGCCTTCCGCGTAGCGGCCCAGGGCCACTATGAGAGGGGTCTTCTTGGTGGTGAACAGCGGGTCTTCTATTATCTCCCGCAGTGTTACCATTGCCGGCTTTTCATTGGGTATTTCGAAGCCGATGGCGTCCTTCCCCGGTATGGGGGCTTCCACGCGTATGCCTCGGGCCTTCATCGCGAGGGCGATGTCGTTCGAAAGGTTCACTATCGAGCTTACTTTCACTCCGGGGCGGGGCTTGATCTCGTAGCGGGTGACTACGGGACCGGGAGAAACCCCCGTCACGTCGGCGGCGATATTGAAGCTCTTGAGGGTTTCCTCGAGCTTGTGCTTCGCGGCGAAAATTTCCTGGTCTGTCGGGCCCAGTGAGCGGTCCGTCTGCGGCGCGCGAAGAAGAGCCACGTCCGGCAGATGCCATTCGTTCGGCTTCTGCAGCGCGGGTTTCCCCTCTTCCCTGCCTGGTTTTTGCGGAGCGGCTTTGGCCTCCGCCGCGGCGAGGGGTTTCTTTTCTTCCTTTCGTGGTGCCGGTTCTTCCTGTTTCTCCGGCGCGGGGCGGGAGGCTTCAGCCCTGGTAATCTTGAGCGGCGGCGCGGGCTCTTCCGGTTTCTTCTCCTGTTTTGAGTCCGCCGACGCGGCGGTGGTCGCGCGCTGTATCTTGAGCGTTCCGTCCTTGGCCGATACCTTCTGAGTGGAAAGCTCGGCCCGGGCGTTCTTCCATGTTTCGAAATCCTCTTTAAGGCATTCGGTCAGGTGCTTGAAAGTTTCGGACCAGGAGATGGCGAAAAGTATGTGCACGCCCGAAAGCAGCAGGGCGATTCCCAGCAGGGCGGCCCCCCAGCCTCCGAATATGGAAACGAGAATCCGCGTGACATGCGTGCCGATGGCGCCGCCGCTTATGCTGGAGTCGGGGAACTGGTTGCGCAGTATTTCCAGCTCTATGGAACAGGCCGTGCAGAGTATGGCCGTGCCGGCGCCAAGCGAAAAGACGCCCTTTGCCGTTTTGCTGGTGAAAATCCTTATAAGGCCGTATAGAAGGACTATTGGGAAAAGGTAGGCGGACTGGCCGAAAACGGTATTGAGCCCGGAGTTGAGGCTTTCTCCAAGCCGCCCCCCCTGGCTGGTCCACTGCACCGCTATCAGCCACAGGGAAAGCGCAAGCGCGAAAAACCAGAGTATCGCGGTCGCAAAGGGCGACTGCGAACCCGTTTTGGCTTTGCTGCGCTTGCTGTAGCGGCGTGGCATGGGTCGGTTATTTGGGGCGGCTTACGCGGTGGTCAAGCCCGTCCTGCACCATGCGGATGCGGTCCCGGCCCATGAGGTAACCTAGTGCCGCGTAGAGCATCGTGCTTGGCATATGGAGCCTGACTTTAAGCTCCCATGCCGTCACTTCGCCTTCCTGGGGGATGGCTTCCGCTATCCGTTCCGCGGCGGCGGTGACGCTGTCCTGGAATGTTGCCGTGTCTGTCATTTGTTTGCCGTTCCGATTTTAAGAAAAAGCCGGGGCATTTTAACTCATGCCCCGGCGTCGTTCGAGTGTTTGCGAGGGCGCTTTATTTGCGCTCTATCGCCAGGAGGTCCTGGCCCTGCTTGACCGGCTTGCCGTCCTCCACGAGGACCTTGGTGAGTATGCAGTCATACTCCGCCTTGACCTCGTTGAAGACTTTCATGGCTTCGATAAGGCACATCACCTGTCCGGCCTTCACGAATTCGCCTTCCCGCACGAACGGAGGGCTTGAGGGCGAAGGGGCGCGGAAGAATATGCCCATGAGCGGGCTCTTGAGCGTGTCGCCGTGATATTCCGACGGCGCGGGCGCGGACGAGGCCTGCTTCTGGCCCTGCACCGGGGCGCCGTGGGCGGCAACCGGGACCGGGACATGGACGGGCTGTGCGCGCTTCCTCACCAGGCGCACATGGGACGACGTGTCCTGGTAATCTATGGTTTCAAGGCCGTTTTTCTGCATGAACTCGTAGAGCTTGGAGACTTCGGTCAGCACGGGACTCTTGTGCGCCTCGGTCTTGGGCTCCGGCTTGGCTTTGCGTACGGTCTTCTTCATAGTCCTCCTGAGATTTTTGGCGGAGTCCGCCCGGGGGCGGACGGAAGGCTACTGCCTTCCGGCTCCGCCTTTCTTCTCCTGCGGCGGCAGGAGAACCTTGCGTGACAGTCTGAATTTGCCGATGTTGTCCATCTCCACGACCTTCACGTCAACCTCGTCTCCCATCTGGAGAACGTCCTCTACGCGGTTGATGCGGTGCGGGGCGATTTCGGAGATGTGGAGCAGGCCTTCCTTGCCGGGAAGCACTTCCACGAAGGCTCCGAAGTTCTGGATGGAAACAACCTTGCCCTTGTATACTTGGCCCACTTCCACCTCGGCGGTGTAGTATTCCACGTATTTGCGGGCGGCCTCGACCTTCGTCGCGTCCAGGCCGGAGATGAACACCACGCCGTCGTCGTTGACCTCGATCTTGCTGTCGGTCTCCTCGATGATGCGGCGGATATTCTTTCCGCTCGGGCCGATGAGGGCGCCGATTTTGTCGCGCGGGATGGTGACGCGGAAGAGGCGGGGCGCGAACTGCGACATCGAGCCGCGCGGCGCGGGCATCACTGAATCCATGTGGTCAAGGATGTGGAGGCGGCCGTTGTGGGCCTGCGCCACGGCTTCCTTGAGTATGGCGATGGGTATGCCGGTGGGCAGCTTGACGTCCATCTGGAAGGCGGTCACGCCGTTGCGCGTGCCGGCGACCTTGAAGTCCATGTCGCCGAGGTGGTCTTCCATGCCCATGATATCGGAAAGGACGGCGTATTTCTCACCGTCGGTGATGAGGCCCATCGCTATGCCGGCGACGGCGGACTTCATCGGCACGCCGGCGTCGAACATGCTGAGGGAGCCGCCGCACACGCTGGCCATCGACGAGGAGCCGTTCGACTCCAGAATGTCGGAGACCAGGCGGATGGTGTAGGCGAAATCCTCTTCCGCCGGGACGAGCGGCAGCAGGGCGCGGCGGGCAAGCTCGCCGTGGCCGATTTCGCGGCGTCCGGGCGACATGTCGCGCTTCACTTCGCCGGTGGCGAAGCCGGGGAAATTGTAGTGCAGGAGGAAGCGTTCCTTGTAGGTCTTGTCAAGGCCTTCGACGAGCTGCATGTCCTCGGGCGTGCCGAGCGTGCAGGCGACGAGGGCCTGCGTCTGCCCGCGGGTGAACACGGCGGAGCCGTGCGTGCGCGGGAAGTAGCCGACCTGCGAGTGGAGCGGGCGTATCTGGTCTGTCTTGCGGCCGTCAACGCGGACGCGGTCGTTAAGCACCAGCTTGCGGCTTTCCTCGTAAAGTATGCCCTCGACGGCGAAGCCCACGAAGGATTTCGCGTCGGCCGGGTACTGCGCCTCGAACTTGGCGATAAGCGCCTTCTTGACTTCGGAAACGGCCTGTTCGCGGGCCTTCTTTTCAAGGAAGCCCTTGAGAATCTTCACTATCTCGGGGCGGGCGGTTTCCTCGGCGGCCTTCTTGACGTCCTCGGGAACGAGGGTGGGCGTGAAGGAGAATTTTTCCTTGCCGGCCTTTTCCCGCAACGCGAGCTGCATGTTGCAGAGCTTGTCTATCTCGGGCTTCGCCAGTTCCATGGCCTCAATGACCGTGGAGTCCGGCATTTCCTTGCAGCCGCCCTCTACCATCAGTATGCCCTTGAGCGTGCCGGCGATGACGAGGTCAACGGAGGCGTTTTCGCGCTGGGCGAGAGTGGGGTTGAGGATGAGCTTTCCATTCTCTATCCCGACGCGCACGCCGGCCACGGGGCCGTCGAACGGTATGGAGGAGACGGTCAGCGCGGCGGAGGAAGCGGTGATGCCGAGGATATCGGGGTCGTTGACGCCGTCATGGGAGACGACAAGGCTCGTGACGTTCGTCTCGCAGTTGAAACCCTCGGGGAACAGGGGGCGCACCGCGCGGTCGCTCAGGCGGGAGGAGAGCACTTCCTTCATGGAAGGGCGGCCTTCGCGCTTGAAAAAGCCGCCAGGTATCTTGCCGGCGGCGTAGGTGCGTTCCTTATAGTTTACCGTGATGGGCACGAAGTCCGCCACGCCCGGCTTCTGCTCCTTGGTGCAGACTGCCGTGGCGAGAAGCGCCGTGTCGCCCATGCGGATGACGACCGAGCCGTCCGCCTGTTTGGCGAGATAGCCGGTCTCGAGCGAAATGGAATTAGCCCCGACCTTTTCCTCAAGGCGGGTTGTGTTAAAAGTTGTCATCTAGTTTATTTCCTCACTTCGAGCTGCTTGACCATTTTCTGGTAGAGGGCAGGGTTGCTGCTCTTGAGGTAGCCCATCAGGCGGCGGCGTTGGCCGACCAGCTTGAGGAGACCGCGTTCCCCTGCGTAGTCCTTGGGGTTTGTCTTGAGGTGCGAGGAAATGTATTTGATTCTCTCAGTGAGAAGGGCGACCTGGACGGGGGTGGAGCCCACATCGGTGGGGTGAGTCTGGAATTTTGCCGTCACTTCGGCCCTGCTTTGCTTGGTGGTTGTCATTGTTGTGCTACCAATCCTTTATCTCTTTAGCGTTCTTGAGTTTATTCTCACCTATAATTATATTCCTTAACCCCCCCCGCTGTCAATCTCGGAGCGGGGCCTTTTCCCGCCATAATTCATGGAAGTGGTGCACCGGTCCGTGGCCCTGGCCTATTGCGTAAAAAGACGCCGCCGCTATCGCTTCGCTTATATACTCCTTGGCCAGAAGGACCGCCTCTTCCGGTTTTTTCCCATGAGCGAGGAAGGCCGCTATGGCGGAGGAAAGCGTACAGCCTGTTCCATGCGTGTTTTTCGTGTTTACACGCCTGCCCTCAAGCCAGCGGGTTTGTCCACCGGCAAGGGCCAGCAGGTCGGGGCTGTCATCTCCTTCCAGATGCCCGCCTTTAAGCAATACTGCGTCCGGTCCCATGCCGAGCAGCGCTTCCGCCGCCGTGGCCATCTCCTGTCGGTCCCCGATGACTTTGCCGGTCAACAGTTCCGCCTCCGGAATATTGGGGGTGATTATGAAGGCAAGCGGCAGCAATTCCTTTTTCAGCGCGGAGATTGCGCTGTCCTGAAGAAGCTTGTCCCCGCTTTTTGCCGTCATGACCGGGTCCAGCACTATGGTTGAAGCCTTGTGCCTGACCAGCGCATTCGCCACTGAATTTATGACTTCGGCGTTGTTCAACATTCCTATTTTGACCGCGTCCGCCCCGATGTCCGACAGGACGGCTTCCAGTTGAAGGGTTACGAACTCGGACGGAACGGAATGTATGCCTGTCACCCCCACCGTGTTCTGCGCGGTCAGGGCGGTGATGACGCTCATGCCGTAACAGCCAAGCGCCGAAAATGTCTTCAGGTCCGCCTGTATGCCGGCTCCCCCTCCGCTGTCAGATCCTGCTATGGTGAGGGCTTTTTTATATGTCAGCATGGTTTTATCCTTTCGCTTGAACTGTTGTGTGGTTCCTGCGCTCAAGGGCGCTGTCCACCGCCTCCCGAAGCCGTGCCGCGGCGGCTTCCGGCTTCGCGTCCGAACATATGGCGGAGACCACCGCTATCCCGTCCGCTCCGGCGGCAATGACGCTTCCGGCGTTGTCCGCGTTGATTCCGCCTATGCCCACTATCACATGGCGGGACATTCCGCGCAGTCTGGCCAGTCCGTCCAGTCCCGAGACTCGGTCCACGTCTTTCGTGCTCGACGGGAATACTGCGCTTGCCCCTATATAATCGGCGTCCAGTCCTTCGGCTTCCTTCGCCTGCTCAGGCGTTTCCACGCTGAGGCCGATAATAGCTTCCGGACCGAGCAATTCTCGCGCGGCGCGGAACGGGATATCACTCTGGCCTATGTGGAGGCCGTCCGCATGGCAGGCCATGGCAATATCGGCCCGGTCGTTTATTATGAGGGGAACGCCCTTGCCCGCCAGCGCTTTTTTAAGCGCCGCTGCTTGCTGCAAAAACTCCCTGGAGGAGCAGTCCTTTTCCCTCAGCTGCACGGCGGTGACGCCGCCGGAAACGGCTTTCAGTACAATCTCCGTTATATCCCGTCCGCCGGACAGAGGCCTGTCTGTGACAAGATAGAGTCTGAAATCCGACTTAGGCGTCATAAACTTCTGCCTGAAGCCTTGCGGCTATGTCTTTCTCGGTCAAATTATAAAGGGCGTCAATGAACGCGGTCTGGAAGCTGCCGGGCCCCCTGGAGTTTGTCGCCGCGATTTCCCCGCATATACCCATTACGGCCATTGCGTTGGCGGCGGCTTCCCCCGGGTCCGGGTTGACCGCGGCGAAAGCTCCGGTCAGCGCGCTCGCGGTGCAGCCGAGGCCTGTCACAAGCGGCATCATTGCGTTCCCGTTGCGTATGGCGAATGTTCTTTGTTCGCTCAGGATGTAGTCGGTTTCTCCGCTTATCGTCACCGTCTTGACTCCCTGTTTCAGCAGGTTTTTGGCGGCGGACAGGGCGTTGTCCGATTTTGCCGTTGAATCCACCCCTTTAGTTCCCCCAGCCGCGCTTTCAAGCGACAGTATTTCGGATGCGTTGCCCCGCACGATGGTCACTCCTCCGGCCAGTATGTCAGAGGCGGTATTTGTGCGGTAGGAGGTGGCTCCCGCCCCTACGGGGTCGAATATGACGGGTTTGCCGACTTCCCTGGCCTTGCGCTGGGCTTTTTTCATGGCAGAGACCCAGGACGGGCTGAGCGTGCCCATGTTCAGTACCAGCGCGGAGGCCAGCCCCGCCATCTCCTCCGCTTCCTCCTCCGCATGCGCCATTACCGGCGATGAGCCGATGGCCAGCAGGGCGTTGGCCGTGCTGTTCATGACCACATAGTTCGTTATGTTATGGATAAGCGGCCGGGACGACCGCATTCTTTCGATGTCTTTCCAGATTTCTTTCGCGTTTATCACGGGACCTCCAATAAAAAATCCGTTTCCCTGTAAACGGCGGAAACGGATATATGAAAGCCCTTGCGCGCTTTCCGTTTTCCTCCGCCGGTATTGCCCGGATCAGGTGCAAGGGTTTCTTCTCAGCTTCGCCGGATGCCCGGCTCAGCGCCCCTAACGGAAACTGCTTCAACTCGGATTGTGCCTATACTCTATGAAAAGTTCCGTCCGCTGGCAATGCCTGCGGTCATGCCGCGGGTCAGAAAGTCCTGAATTCCAGAACGACGGAAAGACTGCGTGCCCTGCCGTCAGGCGGGACAGGGAACGGCGCGGCGCGGAGAATTGTTTCCAGCGCGGCCCGGTCCAGCGCGGACGAGCCGGAAGATGACTCCAGTTTCACTTTTTCCGCCGCGCCGTCCGGCTTTACGGTAAACGATATGGTCGCTTCCCCCTCCACCCCGGTGCGTCTGGCGGAGTGGGGATATTTTTTGGCCCGCTCTATCTTGAGGCGCACCGCGTCGAAGTATGAGAGGATGGTGGCGTCCGCGGCTCCTCCGTCCCCTTTGCCTGAACTCGTGGTGACGGAGGCCGTTCCCCCCGCCTCCATCCCCGAGTTGTGTTCTGCCGCCGCCAGCGGTATCGCCGTTTGTTCCGGATTGAGCTCGGCCGGCGGCTGTTTAGCGGCAGTCCGGGATGCCGTGTTCGGCTGCCGGGGAACCTGTTCCGCCGCGCCGCGCTTAAGCTCCGTTTTCGCTCCTATGGCGTAATTCCTTATGGAGAGGGGCAGCTCCATCAGTTCCACCATGAATGTCCTTCCGTCGGCTTTTGATGCCGACGACATGGCGTTAAGCAGTACGGCGGCAAGCGCGGCGTGAAAAAGGAAAGAGACCGTGACGCCGCCCAGAAAATCCCTGCGCCGCACACAGTCTCTTTCCATCCCTTCCTCCCCTCTCAGAATTTGACGTTCAGCGCGGCGGTTATCGTTCTTCCGGGCGCCTGGTCGGTCTCGCTCTCAAGATATCTTTCGTCGAGGATGTTGTCAACCGCCAGCGAGGCGGTAATGTTGTAGGGGAAGCTCCTCCACACCTTCGCACCGATTGTGGAATAGGCGTTTATGGTGGCGGTGTTGGTGTCGTTGGTGTACTGGCCGTCCTTGTATCTCCAGGCAAAGGACGCGTTCACTACGGCGGGATTCTCCCACGTCAGGCTGGCGTAGCCGAGGTTCGACGGATTGTTGGTCAGTCTTTTCCCCTCCACGGCCGTGTTCTGCGGATAGCTGAGCACTTCCGAGCGGGTGTAGGCGTAGCTGCCGTTCAGCGAGAATCCGTATGGGAGCTGGTAACGCAGGTCCAGCTCACCGCCGTATATTTCCGCGCGGCTGACGTTCTGATACTTGTAGATGGGCGTCGTCGTGCCGGGCACGCGCGCGCCTGTGTCGGTGTAGTAGATGAAGTCGCGCGCCCTTGTGTAATAGGCGGCGGGTTCAATCGACAGGCCTTTAACCGGGTTCAGCCGGAAACCGGTTTCAAGCGTGTTGATTGTTTCTGGTTTCAGGTCCGGGTTAGCTATCTGCATCTTGCTTCCGCGCTTGAGGTTGAGGCACATATCCTCAAGGTTGGGGGCGCGGAAGGCCTGTCCGTAGGAAACATACTGTTCCACTTTATCCGAATATGTCCATCCTACGGAGGCCTTGGGCGTCAATTTGTCCCAGCTGTGGTTGGAAAGGTCTCCGTTTGTGACGGAAGGGTTGGTGGGGTTATAGACGTAGCCGTCCCGGAATTCCGCCTTGTCATAGCGCAGCGCGCCCACCAGTTTCAGCTTCCCGTCCAGCAGGTCTTTCTGTGCCTGCAGGTAAGGGGCGTATTCGTACATCTTGCCGCGGTTGTTGGCTTGTGAAAGGGTGACCATGTTAGTGTCAATGGCGTCAACCGTTCCGGCCTTGTAATCGAAACCGGGGGTCAGTTTCATCCCGTATAAGTCCGCCGTAAGCGAGCCCTGTATGCCTTTATCTATGCGGTCGCCGTCGGTGTCAGTGCGGGCGTAGGTCGTTCCGGTGAGTGATTCCGTGGTCCTGCCGTAGCGTTCCTTCTGGTAGAAGAGGTTGGACTGCCATTCCACCTTGTCCGCCCTGCCTGTCCACGCCAGTCTTGTGAACTGAGTGCGGAAGCGGCGGCTGACGCCGTCCTCGGCGAGAATCTGCGTCCCTTCCCCGCGCAGACCGTCATAATATGAATACGCGGCTTCTATGGACTGCTTGTCCGTAATCTGGTAGCCGGCCTTTATGCCCGCGTCTTTTTCCCGGACGTTGCGGGCCGTGCTGCCGGTGGTTCTCAGGTTGTCCGGCGTTGAGTTGTAGCCGTCGCTCTTGAGGTAATAGGCGGACGCCTTCGTGTAGAATTTGCCGGTCTTAAGCCCGCCGGAGGCTTTCGCGGAATAGGTGTTGTATGTCCCGTAGGAGGCGTCAGCCGACGCTCCTGTCTTAAGCGGTTTGGCGGTGATGATGTTTATGACGCCGCCGGCCGCGTTGGAGCCGTATATCGACGAGGCCGCGCCCTTGAACACCTCTATCCTTTCTATGTCCTCAAGGTTCAGGCGGTTCCAGTTCACCGAACCGGTCGCGGAAGTGTTGACCGGTATGCCGTCCAGCAGTACCAGCGTGCGGCCCTGGTCGCCCGCCATGCCGCGCAGGGAAACCACTGCCGAGAAGGAATATATGCCGTTGGCGCGTATGGTATTGGCGCCGGATATGGCGGCCAGTTTTTCGTCCACGGTGGCGCCCGGCAGGGCCGCTATGTCCGACGCATCCAGTATCTGCATGGAGGCGGGCACCTCTGAAATGTCCTGCTCCGCGCGGCTGGCCGTGACGACGACCTTGCCGATGCGTTTGGCGTCGCCGGTCTCCTGCGCGGAGGCCGTCAGCGCCGCCAGCAGGGCCAGCGCGGCGAGAAAGTAGTAACACCTTTTCATATAATAGTAACACTCCTGACCAAAAAAATATTCCGCCCCGTCCTAGAGCGAGGCGGTTATGGAGAACGAGCCGTACTTCACTCCCTTAAGACCGCGCAGGGTGTCCGCCAGCGCCTGCATGCGCGAGGGGCATCCCTTTACGGCCGTAACGGAGAATATCCTTCCGCCCTCGATAAGCATCTGCTGGGTGGAAAGCACCATGTCCGCGTTTTTGCGCAGTTCCCTCGCTATTAGGGAAAGGGCGTCCTTGTCCTCCGGCCTGAACATCAGCGATATGGTTCCGACGCAGATGGAACCCTTCTCCCACTGCTTCTTGACCATGGCGCGGCGCACGAAATCCGCTATGGCCTGCGAGCGGCTGGAATAGTTGCGTTCCCGCACGATATCGTCAAGCCGCGGAAGAAGGGCCTTTTCGAGTGAGACGCCGAAGCGCACAACCTTTGGCATAGTAACACGATTCTACAGATTAATGTTACCTATGGCAAGGCCGTTTCACAGCGTCAGGCGTGCCGTGGCGGTGTTTTCCCGGAAGCGGCGGTCGTGCGAGACCAGTATGACCACGCCGGGAAAGCGCGCAAGCCCTTCCTCCAGCAGTTGCACGCTTCTTATGTCCAGGTGGGTGGTCGGCTCGTCAAGCAGGGCTATGTCCGGGCAGGTCACCAGCAGTCGGGCCAGGTTTATTTTCCGTTTCTGGCCTTCGCTTAGTTCCGCCAGCGGGCGGAAGAGAATCCCCCCGTCGCAGCCCAGATAGTCGAGCATGGTGCAGGCTTCTTCTATGCGCGCGGAAGGGAAGTAGCCTTCCCCCGTGCCGAACTCTTTTGGCGCGCGCCAGAACTGCGGCAGGTAAATCAGGCCGGAGGCGGCGTTGCGGTTTATGGAACCGGCGTCCGGATTATATTCCCCCGCCAGCAAACCCATAAGCGTGGATTTCCCGCATCCGTTGGGGCCTTCAATGGATAATCGGTCCCCTCCCTTCAGGTAAAAGGAAAGTTCACTGAACAGCGCTTTTTTGCCGATGGTTTTTGTCAGCCCTCCCACTTCAAGGAAGGTGGTGGCCGCCGTTTCTCCACGCGGCACTATGCTTCGCGGCTTGTCCAGATAGACCTTGCGGTTTTCCAGCTCCACGATTTTTTCCCGGGCGCGTTCCTTGGCGCACATGGCGCGCTTTTGCAGACGCGCCGCCACGGCTCCTACAAAGCCCTTGTCAAACGCGCCCCGTTTCTCTTTCTCCTTTTGCTGTCCCCAGCTTTTGTAGCGGCGCTCCACTATTTTCAGTTTCTTTATCTGCTTTTCAAGCTGCTCGTTCTTGTGCAGCGCGGTGGCGATTTCCCCCGTTTTCCTTTCGTGATAGGCGGTGTAGTTTCCCGCGTATTCCTTCAGGGTTCCCCTTTCCAGTTCCAGCACCTTGTTCGTGGACTTGTCCAGAAAATCCCTGTCATGCGAGACTACAATGCACGCCCCGCGGAACGCGCGTATCCTGCCGGACAGCCAGTCCAGGGTGTTTTCGTCCAGATAGTTGGTGGGCTCGTCCAGCAGGTAGACTTCCGGATTGCGGAGAAAACCGGCCATCAGCGCCAGCGCCTTGCGCTCGCCGCCGGAGAATGTGGTGACGGGCCTTTCAAGGTCTCTTTCATTCCAGCCCAGGTCCGCCGCTCCTGCAAGCGCGGCGGCATATCGCTTCCATCCTCCGTTTTCGGTAAAACGCAGGCTGAGTTCCCTGTATTCGTCAGAGTCCTGCCGTGATTCCCTCTCCAGCTTTTCAAGCGCGGCATACTGCCTTCCGGTTTCCGGAAAAGCGGCCATAAGCCAGGCCGCCGCGCTCCTCTCCCCGCAGGCATAGTCCTCCTGCTTCAGCAGCAGGATGTTGTCGGTGGTTTTTGCCAGATGTCCGCTTTCCGGCGGCAGGTTTCCGGCAAGCAGTTCCAGCAGCGTGCTTTTGCCGCAGCCGTTTATGCCTAGCAGGGCGGTGCTGTCGCCAAGATATACTGAAAAGGAGACTTTTTTGAATACGGGCGTTACCGAGCCCGGGTATGTGAATGAGACGTCATGAGCGTCAATGAGAATTCTTGCGGTCATAAACTGATACCTCCGCTGTTTGCAAAGACAAACTCGGCAAAGGCGTATGCCGTTGCCGGTGCGACTGCAAATTCAGTGTTTCGGGGTTCAGTTTTTCATTGACGCGCCGGGGTTGAACCCGGCACAACTTCAATCTATCATTTTCACCCGGAAATGGCAATCTTCCGGGCTTCTGGATTGAGTGAGTTGGTGAGTCAAAAGCCGTGAGCGGGAGTATGCCTCAAGGCAAAACCAACTGCAAGGCATTTATTGAACGACGAACCTGCCATCGTTCTTAGAGCCCATCTAAAATCTCCGTATTCTGCTGCAAGCGCCGCTTTTGTCCCGATACTTCGCGGTCTTCGGCTTACAGGCCTACTGGCCTGCGTGCCTCGGCCCGCTGCGTCTCATGTCAAAATCGACGCTTTCGCTACGAAAGGAGATTTTAGACAGGTTCTTATATTCATCAGTGTGTTTACCAGGTGAATTTCCATTGCCCATCTACCTTCATCAGCCTGAAATACAATTCACGGGGAACCCTCCGCCCAGTCGGTCCCGCTATAGTTACAAGTACCCACACCTCCCCGTATGTTTCGGTATGAAATGCAAAACTGGCGCTCTGGAACTCTTTCCCGCGATATTCTGCAAATACAGCCATAAGGGCCTGGTATCTGCCGGCAGGAAAATCACTGGTGTAATACCTTTTAAACAGCTCATCCTTGTTGCCTGCTTCTTCTTCGGCAAAATAGGCTTTTATCATCGCCAAAACCGCTTCATTCCGGGGGCCTTCAGTCTTCTTGAGCAAAGTTATGCGTGTCAGCCTGGCTAATTCAATGTCACCGCCAGATGTGCCCAAACCATATTTCTCCATGCTGGCACGGTAGTCCTCCAGAGCCTTGTCATAATTACCCTTTTCAAACTCAATATTCCAGAGCACGCCAAGCATGCGAAGCATCGTAACATGATCAAAAGCGTTGGGGTCGCTTGCCTCCGCAAGTATTTTTTTTGCGAGACGCTCCTGTTCATCAAAGGGTTTATATGTCATCGTCCTCCAAAGGACATAACGATCAACCTTGACGCTTTTCCCCAAGTATTTGGCTGCAATAGCATCGGTACCTTTTGCCGTGGTGCTGCTGAGCCACATGCCATCAGTTTCCCGGTTAAAAGCATTTATCAGGCGATTGTCTTCATCCGTTCTTTGGGCCCTTTTCTTTCCTTCAGCATTTTGTCGCGCCCACTCCTCTTGCATTTTCAGAAGAGCGCGCGCCCTCTCCTCCTCCCGTTTCCTGTCTGCTACGGACATCTTCTTTTGCTGTTCTTTATTGTATTCCAACACGGCCTCTTGCCAGGTTTGCTTCCGTTCGCTCTTGCCGCCACCATCCCATTTTTTAAGAATTAGGAATTGTATATGAAAGTCATTGCCAAACACGGGTTTGATTTCCCAAAACCGATGATTAACCTGCGCGCCAGCTTTACTCAGCACTTCCCCAAGTGTTTCACCAACGCCTACAGTAACAGCGCAGGTCGCCCTTTTTACGTTCGCATAGTCGGCGGGGTTCTTTGAATCCGTGTAAGGCCAGTCGTCACCGACCGCACGACACCCATTCTTCATACACCGGCAGATCTCCAGCAGATTCCCCGATATCTTCCCTTCAGGCATGACAAACCCGGTCAACGAGCTCCCGTTAACACCGCCGCCAGCCCCCTCCACAGGCATCAGGTGCAGCACCCCGTCAGAGCTAACGCTCCATCTGGATTTAGGATACCGCGCAACTATAGCATTCAATGCCGACCGGACAGTCCCGCTGTCCAGCTTGATTTCCCCGGTAATCTTGTAGGATTGCCAGTCGTCAGGCAGTTCCTCGCCGCAACTTGTTTCCGCCACACGGCAAAGCGTTATGAACTCTTGCCAGGGTTTTGCGGAAAACGCCGGGAGCTGTTTGTCCAGAATATCCTGCGCGCGGCATTCCGCCGAGCCCAGCGCCATGCCCGCAAACACTAAAAACATCCAGAAAATCCTTGTCATATTCGGTTTCCTAAAGACTTTAAACTGATTCGGGACGCCATGCCCCCGGTTTGGCCTGCGCCATGCAAAGCGCGACCGGTAACTAAATCAGATTGTGAATAAAGTATCCCCTTACGCTAACAGTCTAGCATAAGTCAATCCGGTCAAAGTTGAGGATTCCCGGCGCTTGCGCCGGGCGGCGCAAAGGCGTACAATGATATTGTCCGTCGGGATGCCGACGGACAATTATGCAAAATAAATCCTTCCGCAAACTGCCGGACTCTTCCCTGAAGTATCCCCGTCCCGGGGAAACGACCACGGTCTACCTAAAGAACGTGATTTCGAAGCCGAATATCGTGGTGGGCGATTTCACCATATATCACGATTTCGAGGACCCCTGCGCCTTCGAGCGCAAGAACGTCCTTTACCATTACCCCTGCAACAAGGAGCGGCTTGTAATAGGCAAGTTCTCCTCCATAGCCAACGGGGCTAAATTTATCATGAACGGGGCCAACCATAAGGTTGCCTCGGTGTCCACCTATCCTTTCGCGGTTCTGGGGCCGGACTGGGACCCTTCCCTTACAGCCCCTCAGGCGTGGGACATAAAGGGCGACACGGTCATCGGCAACGATGTCTGGATAGGCTTCGAGGCCGTCATCATGCCCGGCGTGCATATCGGCGACGGGGCCATTGTCGCAACACGCGCAGTGGTCGCAAAGGATGTCGCCCCTTATGAAATCGTGGGCGGAGTCCCTGCCAGGACCATACGCAGCCGCTTCAAGCCGGAAACCGTGCGGGAACTCCTCCGTCTGCGCTGGTGGGACTGGGAACCCGCGCGCATACAGGCGAATCTGGACATCCTGCGCGGCGACGACCCCTCGGCCCTTTCCCGCATTCCGTCCTGAAAACCGGGACGGATTGGGTTGTTTACGCCGATTTGGTAACATTTAAGTCCTGATGATAGCCAAAATAGCCTTTCCCATTCCCCTTCGCCGGGAATTCGATTATCTGGTTCCTCCGGCGCTGGAACCCTCCGCCATCTCCGGCGCGCGGGTGCGGACTCAGTTTGGTCCGAGGTGGGCCACGGGCTTCATCGTGTCGGCTTCGGCGGACGCACCCGCTCCCAAGGGCTTTCAGCTCAAGGCCATTTCGGAAATATTGGACGCCGCTCCTTATGGCGGACAGCATCTTTTGCCGCTGGCGTCGTTCATGAAGCAGACCTGGGGCGGCAGTCTTGGCGAGATACTCGGCGCGCTTGTGCCTGACTGGGCGCCCCCCAACCGTTTTCCCCCTCCAGCCGCAAAGGAAATACTTCCGCCTGAACCCGCGTTCCCCCTCAATGAGGGTCAGCGGGCTGTCCTTGAATCTCTCATGCCCGGAAAGTCCGGCGTCACGCTGCTGACCGGACGACCGAAAACCGGCAAGACTGAGGTATGCCTGCGCGCCGCCGCGGAAGCTGTGCGGCGCGGCCGTCAGGCGCTCATAATCGCGCCGGATTTCGCCATGCTGGACGAACTTCGCCTGCGCGCTGAAGCCATTGCCGGCGCGGACAACGTGGCGGTTTGGCACTCCAAGGTTACTCCCGCCGGAAAGAAAAAGGTCTGGGAGACTGTCGCTTCCGGCGTTCCGGCGCTGCTTGTGGGAACGCGCTCCGCCGCGCTCCTGCCTTTTGCCGGACTATCCTTCTGCGCGGTTTGCGACGAGCATGATTCCAACTGCAAGGAAGAGGACCAGAAGCCTTATTACGACGTGCGCCCCCTGCTGGAATTCCGCGCCGGGGCTCTCGGTTTCCCGCTTGTGCTGTGTTCCCCGGTGCCTTCGGTGGAGTCCATGGTCCGCGCCCGGTCCGGGGCAATACGTCTTGCCGAACTTTCGGAGCCGGTCAAACCAGCCGGCTACAGCGTGGTCATAACGGCGAAGAAAGGTTCCCGCTCCAAGGCCATGTCGGACGAGTTGCTTTCTTCGCTTGAGGAAACCCTCGCCGCGAAGGGACAGGCCCTGCTTATCCTGAACCGCAAGGGCTTCGCCGCCGTTTCCCAGTGCGTTAACTGCGGCTGGATGCCTAAATGCTCCAACTGCGGCGCGCCCCTCCCCTATGCCGAGCCGGGCCGTCCGAGCGTTACCTGCCGCTCCTGCGGACGCGAAAACGGGGTTACGGAAAAATGCCCGCGCTGCGCCTGCGTTGTCTTCCGCTCGGCGGGGGCCGGAACGCAGAGGGCCGTTGCCGAACTGAAAAAACTGTTTCCTTCCGCGCGTGTTCTCCGGCTTGATTCCGGCACGCTGACCTCAAAGGGCGGGGAGGGCTATATAGCGGCGCGCGCCATGCGGGAAGGCACCGCCGACATAATAGTGGGCACGCGCATGCTGGCGCGCGGCTATGATTTCCCCCTCCTTAAGACCGCCGCCGTTCTGGACGCGGACACGGAGATGGCCGTCGCGGATTTCCGCGCTTCCGAAAAGACGGCCCAGATGCTCTTTCAGGCGGCGGGGATGTTGTCCGGCGGAAAATTCTTCATACAGACCGCCAATCCCGCCTGTTCTGTATTCGAGGCGGTCCAGAAAGGTGATTACGCCGCTTTCTCAGGCGCCGAGGCCGAGGAACGGCAGGTTTTCAAATTTCCCCCGTTTTCCCGCCTGTTCCGCGTTCTGGTTTCCGGGCCCAAACCCAAACCCTGTGAGAAGGCTCTGGCCAAGATAGCCGCCGCCGCTGCCGGGCTGGAAAAGGAAAGCGGAATCGAGCAGGGGCAGGCTTTCGACTGCGCCGCCCCTTCCCCCGCTTTCGTGCCGCGCGCGGTCAAATCAGCCAAATGGCAGCTTGTGGTCAAATCTTCCAACCCGGAACTAGCCGCCCGTTTTCTGGACCTCGCGTGGGGCATGAAGCCCCCCAAAGGATATCGTCTCCGCGTCATAGCGGACCCGGTTGATTTCCACTGACCCCGCCCCGCCGCCCCAAAATGCCCTAGCCCCGGGCGGCGCTCTTTTATAGAATTAATGAAATCCGCAGGAGCCGCGGCTTTTCCTTCCATCCGCCGCGGTGCGGCATGCTTATGACCACAAAAGAACAGATTGAGATTTTGAAGCGCGGTACCGTTGACCTTGTCAACGAGGAAGAGCTTGCGAAAAAGCTCGAAAGCGGCAAACAGCTTGTCGTCAAATTCGGCGCGGACCCCACCCGCCCCGACCTTCATCTGGGGCACAGCGTGGTGCTCAACAAACTGCGCCAGTTTCAGGACCTTGGCCACCGGGCCGTTCTGGTCATAGGCGATTTCACCGCCAGCATAGGCGACCCCTCCGGCCGTGACGCCACCCGCCCCATTCTTCCCATAGAGCAGATAAAGGCCAACGCCGAGACCTACACCCAGCAGGCTTTCAAAATACTGGACCGGGAAAAGACCGATATCCGCTTCAACAGCGAATGGCTTATGCCCTTCATAGGCGGCGGTTTCGAAGGCGGGGTTTTCCGCGGGGGAAGCGCTTCCCCCCTGTTGTCCGCCCTCTCCAAGGTCACGGTGGCCCAGCTTCTTGAGCGCGAGGATTTCCGCAACCGCATGAAAGCGGGCAATCCCGTAACCCTTCTGGAGATGCTGTACCCCGTTTTTCAGGGCTACGATTCCGTTGCCCTCAAGGCCGACGTGGAACTTGGCGGAAGCGACCAGCTTTTCAACCTCCTCATGGGGCGCAGCCTTCAGCGCGTCTACGGGGAGGAGGCGTCCCAGATAGTTATGACCATGCCCCTTCTCATCGGCACTGACGGCGTGAAGAAGATGAGCAAGTCCTACGGCAATTATGTGGGCCTTACGGAGGACCCCGGGACGATTTTCGGCAAGCTCATGTCCCTTTCCGACGACATGATGTGGAATTACTACGAGTTGCTTACCAACGAGGACCTTCCCCGCGTGAAGGCCCTGCATCCGATGGAGGCCAAAAAAGGTCTCGCGGCCGCCATCGTGGCGCGCCTCCATTCACCGGAGGCAGGAAAGCAGGCCCGCGAGGAATTCGAGCGGGTATTCTCCAAGAAGGAACTGCCCAAGGATATGCCGGTTTTCAAGGTAAAGGAAGGGGCGCGTCTTTCGCAGGTGATATTCGGCGCGGGGCTTGCCCCTTCCATGAATGAGGCCCGCCGCCTGATAACGCAGGGGGCGGTGAAAATCGACGGCGGCAAGCAGCCGCAGGACCAGCCGGTGGTTTTGTCAGCCCCGGCCGTGCTGCAGGTGGGGAGCAGGCGTTTCTGCCGTCTTGAAAAGGAGTAGTTCTTATGCGATTGCGGGTCCGTATCGGAGCTGTTCTCTCTCTCGTCCTTGCCTTGTGCGGCGCTGACTGCCTGGCGCAGAGCGAGGCGCAGATGCGCAAGATGATAAAAGAGGAGTTCAGCAAGGCTTCCAACAGGGCGGTGCAGAAAGAACTGGCCAAAAAAGGCGTATCGGCCAAGGAAGCGGGCATCTCCGTGCAGCCGGAGGACCCGGATTCCACCCCCGTATGGCAGCTGACCGTGGCGGACGTTACGGGACATCTTTACGTAAAGGGCGCCGGACGTTCCAAGTGGGCGGCGGTGCAGCCCGGCCTGCCGCTGGCTTCAGGCGACAGGCTGAAGACCGGGCCCGAAGAAGGAGCGGTGCTTTTACTGGACAATACCGGCGGCATAGTCCTGGAGCCGGAGACCGAGCTCGCGGTGGACGCGCTTTCCTATGAGGAGTCCTACTTTTCCCTGGACTCCGGCGCTGTGGCGCTTAAGCTTTCCTCGGTCGCAAGCAAGGGCCGCAGGCTGCTGGTGCGGACACCTTTGTTGGAGCTCGACGCCCTGACAGGCGGGCTGGCTGTTTCCTGCGACGCTGGCGGCGACAAGTCCTTCGCGGCCGCCCTGGAGGGCGGCGACGGCACCGCGTCCGCGCTGGCGGACGGCAAGGCGTCCGGCGAGGGCGCGCAGCTTCAGGCCGGCATGGAAGCGGTGGCCGTTCCGGGCGGGCAGATAAAGACCCGAAAGGTAAAGGTTCTCGCGGGGCTTGGTCAGTCTCTTGAGGACATAACCGCCGCGCTTGAGGAGCAGGCCGCGTCTTACAGGCGGCTCGGCGCGTCGGAAAAAAAGACCATGCGCGCCGCCGCGTTCAAGGCAAAGTCTTCCCCCTCCAAGGCCGGAAAAGGCAGTAAAAAACGCTCCGCCGCCGTTACATCGGATGGACTGCCGAAGTTGAAAACCTATGACAACGGGCGCTCCTCCCGCAAGGGTGCCGAGACGGAGGAACAGCCGCAGAAGGAGTCCGGGAGCGTGTTCGGCAAAAACTCCATAAATTTCGGTAGTGACAACACCCACCGGGGAAGATGAGACTTTTTATCGCGGTGGAACCGGGGGAGCGATTCGTTCAGGCCGCCCTCGCCGCGCAGAAGAGGTTGAAACGAAGCTGCGCCGACGTAAAATGGACCGAGCCGGACTCCATGCATTTCACGCTGCATTTTCTGGGTGAAGTGCCGGAAGAGCGTCTTGCAGCGGTGGAAAAGGCGCTGGAATCGGTTGCAGCGTTTCCGGCGTTTGAAGTCTTTCTGGGTGATGCTGGCCGCTTCCCCCCGCAGGGTGCGCCAAAAGTCCTTTGGCTTGGCGTTGAGGATAGGGCCTCTGATATGCGCTCTCTCGCGGAACTGCTGGGCTCCGCCCTTAAGGCTGAAGGATTTGCAACCGAGGTGAGGCTTTTTGTCCCGCATCTTACGCTTGGCCGTGTCAGGGGACCGCGCGGGATGAAGGAACTGCTGTCCGGAATGGCCGGCCTGGCCGTACCGCCCGAGCGGCCTTCGCTGAAAGTCTCTTCGGTAGAGCTTATTAAAAGCGAATTGCGCCCAGAAGGGGCGCTTTACACGGTTCTGAAGTCTGTTAAACTTAAATAGACGAGGCTTCCATGCTCTCAAAGAAACAGACGGTAAAAATTCTTCTCTGGCCGGTTGCGGTTTTCGCGGCGCTTTTTCTGGGGCGTTACCTCCTGCCGGGAAAGTCCATCTCCATCTCCGTGGGGGAGGGGTGGTCCGCCGGGCAGGTGGCGGCCGAGCTTAAGAACAACCGTGTAATCGGCAGCAAAACCCTTTTCAAGCTGGCGTACAGGCTTTTCCATGGCAGAAGGACCATTGCCGCCGGCAAATACTCCCTCAAAACCCGGATGCCAGCCGAGTCGGCCCTGCGCGTTCTTCTCCGGCCTCCTGAAAAGACCTACAGGCGTCTTGTCATTCCGGAAGGGTGGAGAATGGAGCAGGTCGCCGAGCGCCTTGATGCCCTGCATATAGCACGCGGGGATGAGTTCCTTCGGCTTGCGAAATCACGCGGCGCGGAAGGCTACCTTTTCCCCTCGACCTATTTTTTCGAGGATAACACTCCTCCCGAAACGGTCCTTTCGGTCATGCGCCGGCAGTTCGACAAGCAGGTGGCTCCGCTTCTGAAGGCCGCGAATAACCGGTCCCTGAGCGAAAAGGAACTGCTTACCATAGCTTCAATCGTAGAGCGCGAGGCCGTCATGGATTCCGAGCGTCCTCTTATCGCGGCGGTTTACCTGAACCGTGTTAAGCTGGGGATGGCGCTGGAGGCCGACCCTACTGTCCAGTATGCCCTCGGCTGGAACGAAAAAGAGCGGAGCTGGTGGGAGAAGGGGCTGTCGCTGAAGGATTTGAAGTATGATTCCTCCTACAATACCTACCGCTACAGGGGAATCCCGCCCGGCCCCATATGCAGCGCGAGCGTCAATTCCATAAAGGCCGTTCTGGCCCCTGCTGAAACCAACGCGCTGTATTTTGTCGCGGACAGGACCGGCTACCACATCTTCAACTCCAAGTTTTCGGAGCATCTGAAGGCCAAGGCTTCCGTCGAGGCAAGGGAAAAGGCCCGCAACAGGCAGTCCCGCTGAAAGCGCGTGCTGTTTTTTCGAGGATAAACGTAGTATAATCACTCTTGACGGGGGGAAGTAATCATATAATTGTCTTGCGGGTTTGCATCGTAGGCTAGTTTACTGGATAGGAGTAAATTCGGCTATGCGGACCTGTGTCTGTGCTTGTGAAAGCAATAAAGGCTTCACGCTGGTGGAGCTTGCTGTTGTAATCGTGATAATAGGAGTATTGTCCGCCTTCGGAGTGCCAAGATTCCGGCAGGCGGTGGAGCGTTCCAAGTCGGGCGAGGCCTTCTCCTACCTCAAGGCCGTTCAGTCCGCCCAGGAACGTTATTTATCAAGGAACGGCAGGTATTCAACCTGCAGATACGAGCTGGATATAAGCATTCCTGAACCCAAATATTTTTCCGTGGGGCCTTTTACAATTTACGGAGAAGTTGGCGAACCCATCGAAAGCATGGCTGAGGGTGGGTGGCAGCTTTCCCTTACAAGAAAAGGCCCCAGTGCCGGATACGGCGCTTACGAAATCACATTCAGTCAGGATGGATTTCTCAACAGCAGCAACATACCGGCCGAGATAAATCCCATGAGCAATTGACATGCCGTGCTTGGGGGTTGTTTCTCGTCCGGGGATATCGCTTCCCTCCCCTTCCCGGCTTGACAGGAAATGCCAAAGTTGAGTAAATATAGGTGTGAACCTCTCTAGGCTTTTGCGCTTTGCGCTGGTTTCCCTGTGCCTGGTGATGTTTTCCGGAGTGTTGAACCCCGGGAAGCAGATTCTGTCCGCGTGCGCTGGACAGGAAGCGGTTCTTGCCGATTCAGAAACAGACGATACCGATTGCTTCGGTTCCATTTATACTCCGGCCACCGCGCCCGATTCGTTTTCCTTTAATCCCGAAATAGTTTTTTACAGGGTTGAAGTCCTGCCGGCTGTTTCTCTGTCCGGCATGGGCTTTACCTCCTCGCACTCTCCACGGGCTCCCCCCGTCATCTAGTCAGTTCGGCCGTACAATTAAGTCCAAAAATTTGTTGTTTCATTCGACTTCTCGCTTTGCGGCGGGTGGTATTTTGCCATCCGCGCATGTAATATCACAACCAAACAGGAGGCAGTTCATATGAAGAAAGCCGTAATGTCCGCAGTCGCAGTGGTAGTGTTCTCGGGAGTTGCCATGTGCCAGACCCAGCCCGCCCCCGTCGCCCCGGTCGCAACCCCGGCCCCGGTCGCGGTCAAGAAAGCCGTTGCCCCCAAGGTCGAAGCCAAGGAAACCAAGGCCGCGGTCAAGAAAATCAACGGCACGGTCAGCAGCTATGACGCCGCCACAGGCGCGCTGTCGCTGAAATCCGGCAAGAAGGAAGCGTCCTTCACCATCGCCGGTGACGTCAAGATAGTCGACAAGGCCGGCAAGCCCGCCACCGCCGAAGACCTCAAGGCCGGCTCCAAGGTCGCCCTGACAACCTCGATGGCCGCGGACAAAACCGTAACCGTATCGGAAATAAAGATAGTTAAGGCTGCCAAATAAAGTCTCCCCCCAAACAGGCAGCGAATCGGGGCGCGGGTTTTCCTTTACCCGCGCCCCGCGTTTTTTGGTTTTCCCGATTTAGCTGGAAGGAAAATGCGGGAAAATGTTATAATAAAGCATACGGCTTAACGGGCGTGTAGCTCAGCTGGGAGAGCGCTACCTTCGCAAGGTAGAGGCCGTGGGTTCGATCCCCATCACGTCCACCATTTATGCATAATGCCTGTCCTCTGTGAAGAGGACAGGCATTTTTGTTCCCGTCGGTTAACATTCACCCTGCCTTCTTAAATACGATATGGTTTATACATCAGCCGGATCCTGTGTCCACCGGTCTCTTGGATATTAGGTAAACCATGCAAAAGCAGTAAAACATGGCAAACAATGGTGTTTTCATTTCACCGGATGTTCTTCCCCTGCAACTCGCGTGCTTAAATATTGCGATGGTCTTAACAGATATCCATCCGGGTCTTGAAGCAGGAATTCCCGCATCACGGATTCTTCGTTCTCGCTGCTCTTGTAGCATTTGTCGCAGATGGGGCGGAACAACGGCCACCCGGCGGCAAGCATGCGTTTGTAGCAAGCGCTTACATCTGCCATTTCGATGGTTATGTTTATGCCCCGGCCAAACGGCGTTTCAAGCGTAGCTGTCTCCCATCCGGCATTGTGCATCTCTTCTATCATAAGTTGTGCGCCGTCGCAGTCCAGATAGGCAAAGGACGGTTCACTACGGGCATACCTTACTCTAAAGCCCAGCAAGTTTGTGTAAAAGTCTAGGGATTGTTTAAAATTCCTGACTGTCAGTTCCGGCACCAGTGGATTCCAAAATACTTTCGGCATATTCTCAATTTCTGGTATGAGTTGCGTTTAGCACAACAGTGTTTCGGTGCTGCGCAAGTCAGTCACATCGGGAGTGCTGTCGTTTCACATATTAAGGCACTTACTTGCGGACATATTTTATTCCGCCGCTTTTAGCAGCAATTCTCCCAGCTCTTTCGGCATGGTGGCCTGAGCAAGATGACTAGTTGGCAACTCCCATATCATCCAGTCTTCCCCGCTGGTTTCGATTTTTCTGACCGCGACGTTCACGAAAACCGCCATGCCGCCTTCCGTGCAGTGGATAAAAAATTTTTTAAGAGACTTCGCTTTCTCCGGGTCATAGCTGATTTTTTCCACGTAGGCTCTGGCGGCTTCCAGTCCCGGAATGGCGGCCTGAGGGTCAAGGCCAGAGGCCTTAAGCACGTCGAACAGCGACTGTCCCGGGTCCGGCCAGTCCGCGTCAAGATAGACAAGGCGCCCTATCCTTTCCGGCATTCTCGATGCGACGCCGGTTATAATCATGCCGCCATAGCTGTGGGCTGTCAAAATTATATTGTTGAGATTGTTGTCGGTTATCAGGGCGCAAATCTGTTCGATATGCCCTGACAGCCCGCATATGTGTTCGTCGGCTAGAGTCTGGGTGAAGCAGCGGTGATTATGCTTCCTTAGCGCGGGTGTTACAGTGTCCCACACCGCGCCGCCAAGCCTGCCGTCGGTTGTATGAATTTGCGGGCCTTTTGTGATTCTGTTCCACGTGTCAGTGGAAACGTTTCCGCCGTGAACCAGAACGTAATCGGCCATTTTCCCCCCGCCTGGCATGAAGCTTGTTTCCGATAATCTATCATTTTCCTGACGGCGGTGTTTAATATTTCCTTCGCTTGATGGAGGCAAGGCGGGCCTTATGGCACAAAAAAACCCGCCCTTTTAGGGGCGGGTTTTTGTTCTGGCAAAACTTCTCTAGCGGACGGCGGACATGGCGGACTGCACGAGCGCGTTAATCTGCTGCTGCATCTGCTGTATCTGCTGCATCTGGGCTATCTGGGCGGCCATCTGCGCGGAGAGGGCGGCGTTGGCGCTGCTCTCGGTGCGGTGGATGAGGCCCTGCGCCGTGGCGGACTGTATGGCTCCGGCGATAATGGCGTTAATCTGCTGCTGCATTTGCTGCATCTGCTGCTGTTGCTGCATCTGCTGCATGAGCTGTTCCAGGTCGCTGTTTGAGGCCGGCTTGGCTTCCGAGCGGTGATGCGCGGCGGCTATCGCGGCGGCGATGCTGGCGTTAATCTGCTGCTGAATCTGCTGTTGCTGCTGCTGAAGCTGCATCTGGTGCTGAAGCTGTGCAAGCTGCTGGCTCTGCTGGGCGGAAGCGGCAAGCTGGGCGTTGATGGAGGCGTAATCTATGGGCTCCGGGTCGATTCCGGGGATGGTTACGGTATCGGCACGCTTGGGCCCGTGCATCTGGTGGTAGGCCTGCATCGCGGCGGCCACGGCGGCGTTGATCTGCTGCTGCATCTGCATCTGCTGTTGCATTTGCTGCATCTGCTGCTGAAGCTGGGCGGTCTGCTGGCTCTGCTGGGCGGAAGCGGCAAGCTGGGCGTTGATGGAGGCGTAATCTATGGGTTCCGGGTCGATTCCGGGTATGGTTACGGTCTCGGCGCGCTTGGGCCCGTGCATCTGTTGCGCGGCCTGTATGGCGGCGGCAATGCTGGCGTTAATCTGCTGCTGAATCTGCTGCTGCTGGTGCATCTGCTGAAGCTGCTGCTGGAACTGGGCGGCCTGCTGCCCCTGCTGAACGGAAGCGGCGAGCTGGGCGTTGATGGAGGCGTAATCTATGGGTTCCGGGTCGGTGCCGGGAATGATGAAGCTGTTGTTAGAGGCATCTTTTTTGAGGTGCATCTGCTGCTGCGCGGCCTGTATGGCCCCGGCGATAATGGCGTTGATTTGCTGCTGCTGTTGCTGCTGTTGATGTATCTGCTGGAGCTGGTTGTGGTTGTTTTCTACCGCGCCGTTCAACTGGGCATTAATGGAAGCGTAATCGATGGAAGTCTGATATCCCTCTATGGATGTGGCGAAGGCGGATGTCCCAACTGCGCACATGGCCGCCGCTATGCCGGTCGCTATCTCTTTTTTCATCTATTTTTTCCCCTCTGGTTTGAACTGAATTTTAGTCCCAACCTGCAATACATTATTGATATTATATATAGAAACAACCCCCTTGTTAAGAGGCAAGGGACCCAGTCCTGTGGGGGCCCTTGGTCCCAGTGTCATTTCGCGCGAAAAATAAGCGCCGGCCGGACAGACACACCGGCCCGCGAGCATTTTTCCGCGAAGGAACGGGCTTTGTCCAGTGGAATGTCGTAAAAGAGCGTTCCCCCTATTACCCGCACAAGCCTGCCTCCGCATTCTTCCTGCAAATCCTCCGGAAGTCCCGCGGTGGAGAGGACTTCCTTCTCCCTCGTCGGGGTAACATCCTTCCCGGTAAGTATTTCCTGCTTCTGCGGGCGTTTGCCGGAGACCATGACCCTTATGGTGCCCGCCTTTCGGTCGAACGTGTATCCGGACAACTTTTCAAAGTTGCCGGTCCGCGCCGCTTCGTCCACCCTTTCCCATTCAAGTGAATATGACTGCGACGCATTGCCCGTGCCGGCCCGCACCGGACCGCGCGCCGGGGCCATAATTCTGTTTCTGATGTTTCCCCCGCTTTCAGCCAGCAGTTGCATGAGAATATTTTTCCCATATTCATTCAGGGTGCGCGGCGCAGCCGAAAAAAGCTTTTCGGTTTCTTCATTCCAGAGTTTTTGGGCGGTCAGCAGTGTTTTCAGTTTCTCGAATTCACGGATGGAGGCGTCCGGTCCCGACATGGAAGCCGCGTGTTCGGCTATTCTTTCCCTTCCCTCCAGCGAGACTACCGCAAGCGCGCCGCCGTCGCTCAGCAGAAGCGGTCCCCCTCCCGGCAACTGCTCCAGGCCGTAAACCGTGCCGGAGGATACGATGAACAGCTCAAGCGCGGATTTGCCATCCTGTTCCAGAGCGGATGTCCCTGCCGCGCAAAAAAGAAGCGTGAGCGTTGCCGCGAAATGTGCCAAGTTCATATCAACAAGTATAACAAACCTAACCGGTAAAGGTTAAAATTGCTATTATGTATATGCGCCCAGCGGCGTGAATTCACTTTGACACTTTGTCTGTGCAGAGGAGCGCGTTTAATGGCGGATTACTTCCCGCTCAGGAAAGGCGACAAGTACGACTATCAGTATTCCAGTTCTGAATTTGACGGCGTAGGGGCTGCTTCCGTTATAATTATGGAAGTCAAGCGCAACGCCAGGGAAACCACCGTTCTGGCCAAACTGACGGTCATTTTGAAAGGTCATCAGACCTCCACCGAGTATTCCATCAAAAAAACCGGCAAGGCCATAATCTCCGGGGACGGCATCGTGCACGGCGGCCGCATAGAATTTCCCCTGCCGGTGCGCAACGGCGCCAAGTGGTGCGAGGAGCCTGACCGCTGTGAAATAGTTTCGCTCAAGGAAAAGGCGGAAGTCCCTGCGGGCAAATTCTCCGGATGTTTGAAGGTGTCGGGCGAGCTTGAAGACGGCGAGGGCATTGCGGAGCGTTTTTACGCCCCCGGCGTCGGTCTTGTGATGGAAACTTACAACACTCCGTCGCTTCAGGCTCAGGTAAGCCTTGTGTCGGTCTCCACGGCCACGCCGGCGGAGCTCAAGCCCAAGCGCAAGCAGGAACTTTCCAAGAAAACCAAGGCGACGGACAAGCCGCGCAGATGACAGTTTGATTTGAAGCTCATGAAAAAAGAACCCCGCCTTCAGGCGGGGTTCTTTTATTTTGAAGCCGAAGGGGAGTTTGCCAGATATTCCGAGTACAGCTTTCCCGCCAGGTATGAACTGCGCACCAGGGGGCCGCTCAGCACCGCACGAAATCCCATGCGGCGGGCTTTTTCCCCAAGCGAGTCGTATTCTCCCGGTTCTAGGTATTTCCTTACCGGAGCGTGGTTTTTGGAGGGCGCGAGATACTGCCCCAGCGTCAGTATTTCCACGCCGTTTTCCAGCATATCGGACAGTGTTCCGATAATCTCGTCTTCCGTTTCGCCGAGGCCGAGCATGAGGCCGCTCTTAACCGCGACGGACGGGGCGATGCGCTTTGCAGATTTAAGCAGGGCGAGCGAGCGTCTGTAATCCGCGCCGGAGCGCACTTCGGAATAAAGCCTCGGCACCGTTTCCATGTTGTGGGACAGCACCTTGGGCCCCGCCGAAAGAACAGCCGAAAGCGACGCCTCGGAGCCCGCGAAATCCGGAATCAGCGGTTCAGTGCCGGCGGCGGGCGAAAGTTTTCTAATTTCCGTTATGACCGAGGCGAAGTGCGCCGCGCCTCCGTCCGGAAGGTCGTCCCGTGTGGGCGATGTCAGCACGGCGAAGCGAAGCTTCCACCTTAGCACGGCTTCGGCCACCCGGCGAGGCTCGTCAGTGTCCGGCGGTTCCGGTTTTTTGCGGGACACCGCGCAGAACTTGCAGCCGCGCGTGCACGCGTCGCCAAGTATAAGGAATGTGGCGTCGCCTTCGCAGAAGCACTTGCCCTTGTTGGGGCACAGCGCTTCCACGCAGACGGTGTGCAGCCGCTTTTCGGCCAGCGTGTTCCTGACTGTTTCCGCGGACTGTTCCCGGAGGGCGGCCTTGTTTCTGCCCACCAGTTCCTTCAGCCACTGCGGAGGTTTGGGGTTAGCGTCGTTCATGGGAAAATTTATAACCTATGTATAAGGTATGAAAAAAATAACGGCTTTCGCCATGTTTTTCCTCGCTTTCTCAACCTGCTCCGTGGCGGGCGAAACCCCTTTCCGCGCGGCGGCAAAAGCATATTTCGCGGGTGAACCGGCAATGGCTATGCAAATATACAGGGACGCCGTGTCCGCCGGAGCGACTTCCCAGGCGCTGCTGCTCAACGCGGCGTTCGTCGCGCGCGAGGCGAATGACATCGACTCCGCCTCCCTGTTCATTTCCAGCGCGGCGGCGTTGTATCCCGACAGCGCGGATGTGATACGGATGGCGGGCTCCATAGCCCTTGCCCGCGGCGACGCCGGACGGGCGCGGGAATACTACCTGTCCATTTCCTCTGCCGCGCTTAACTGGCGGGACCTTGTTTTTCTGGGCCGCGCGACGCTCTCCCTAGGCCTGTTCGCGGAAGCGCACGACTGTTTCGATTCCGCGTCCGAAATGGCGCCCCTGTCGGCCGAGCCTGATTATTTCGACGCTAAAACCTACATGCTGGAGGGCCGCTACAAGGAATCCGAGGCCGCTTTCCGCAATGCCCTCAGAAAGGATTCGCAGTTCATGGAAATCCGTTCCCTTCTGGCGGAGCTTTCCGGCATGCAGGGAAAAAACGACGAGGCGTGGAAGCAGTACCAGAAGCTGGCCTATGCCGAGCCCAAAATGGAGAAATACAAGGCCAAAACGGCGGAGCTGGCTCCCAAGCTGACAAAAAAGCCGGAGGAACTGCTTCCCCCCCACATAATACCCCGTCACACTCAGGTTGCCGCCGCGAAGGGCGTTGCCGGTCTGCCGACTATCAGGGTCGGACTTGGTACCGGAGCGGGCGGTACTCAGACCAGAAAGGAAAAGGTGGCTTTTTCCTGCTCCGCGCCCTTTGAAATAATATCCTCCAGCGGCGGAGTGGTTATCGCTTCCGGTCCAGCCGGAGAGACCTGGATGGTGGCGCGCGATTCCGTTGCCGCCGAAGGTGCCGTGGTCCTTAATTCATCCGGCGAAGTTGTTGGACGTTTCGTGGAGGCTGTCTCGGTGGCGCTTTCCACGCATTCAACCGGAACCATAATCATCAAATCTCTCATGTTGGGTGAAGGAACATCGTGGGGCGGGATAAGCGACAAGGAAGTCCGTGGGAAAATCGAGCTGCGCTACAAGGCCGAAACCGGAACCTTTTCCGTCATCAATGTGCTTAATCTTGAGGAATACGCCTACGGAGTCCTGCCGTCCGAAGTTCCCTCCCGTTACCCTCCAGAGGCGCTGAAGGCCCAGGCCGTGCTGGCCCGCACCTACGCCATGGGCAATATGCGGCGGCATGCCCACGACGGATATGACCTGTGCGACGAACAGCACTGCCAGGCCTACAGCGGCGTGCGCGCCGAAACAAAGCCGACCAACGCCGCCGTGGACTCCACGCGCGGGCTTGTGCTGGCCTATGACGGAAGACCCGCCGGGGCCGTGTTCTTCTCCAACTGCGGCGGCTTTACCCAGGAGGCTTCCAACGCGGGCTGGCGTTCCCTGCCGTACTGGCAGGTGCGTTCGGATTACGTCAAGCAGTCCCGCCCTCCTTCAAGTCCGTACGGATTTTACGACATTACTATGGACCCGCCTGCCGCCTACTGCGGACCGTCCCTGTACTCCCATCCGTCGGAATTCCGCTGGGTCCGCGTCGTTCCGGCGGAGGAGATAGAAGCCAAGATTCCGCGCAAAAAAAAGGTGGGCCGCATACGGGGGCTCTCCATAATGCGCCGGGCGGAATCCGGACATGTCGGCAGTCTGGCCATAGTGGGCGACAACGGACAGTTTGTCCTTGATAAGGAACACGAAATCCGCAAGTATCTCGCGGTCGGAATGCTTCGCAGCACCTCTTTCATCTGGGAGACCTTTTACAAGGACGGATACCCTGAGTATTTCGTTTTTTACGGAGGCGGCTGGGGGCACAGCATAGGCTTTTGCCAGAGCGGGGCCGCCGGCCGCGCGGCCGCAAAGCAGAAGTTTCGGGCCATACTGGCGCATTATTATCCCGGCACGAGCGTGGTAAAGCTTAAGGATATCGGGAAGACAAAAAAGGCGGCAACTAAAAAGCCGTCAGTATCCAGACCGGTGAAAGAGAAGATTATTCCCCCCTCGGAGGAGGCAGTCAGTGCTTCCCAGGAGGCGGAGGTTTCCACCGGTACGTCCAGATAAGTGCGATTATTCTGAAAAGCAGAAAAGCCGGCGCAGAAGCGCCGGCTTTTCTTTTTCGGGCTGATAGCGGCTACACTATTTTAAGGTGCAGTTCCTTGAGCTGTTTCTCGTCCACGGTGTTGGGCGCTTCCGACATGGGGCACTGGGCCGTGGTGGTCTTCGGGAAGGCTATGACTTCGCGTATGGACTCCTCGCCGCAGATGAGGGCGCAGAGCCTGTCGAAGCCCATTCCTATTCCTGCGTGGGGCGGCGCGCCGTATTCGAGCGCCTCCAGCAGCATCCCGAATCGGCGTTTGGCATCCTCGCGCGAGTATTTCATTCGTTCCATTACCTTTTCCTGAATCTCTCGCTTAGTGTTGCGGACCGAGCCGGAGCCAAGTTCCACGCCGTTGAGAACAATGTCGTACTGCTGCGAGCGGACGTTCCCGGGGTCGGTGTCCAGCTTGGCGATGTCTTCTTCCATCGGCGCCGTGAACGGGTTGTGGGTGGCGTCGAAACGCTCCTCTTCCGGTTTCCATTCCAGCAGCGGGAAGTGCTTCACCCAGGCGAAAGCCCATTTCTTTGACGGCTTAAGTTTGAGCTTGGCTATGAGCTCCTTGCGGAGCGCGCCCATGAAGACGGCCGCGTTGTCCGGCTTCGCGTCTGAACCGAGGAATATGGCGTCTCCGTCCTTGGCTTCAAGCGCGGACTGGAGGGCAGCTATCTCGCCGGCCGAGAAGAATTTGGCGGACGGGGAATCGGCCTTGCCTTCCTTGAAACGCATCCAGACCAGGCCTTTGGCCCCGTTGGCCTTTACCAGTTCGGTCAGGCGGTCCATATCGCCGCGGGAAAATGCCGCGCCGCCTTCGGCCTTCAGCGCGCGTATGGCGCCGCCGGCGGCCAGTATTTCGGAAAACACCTTGAAGCCCGTTCCGGCGAACACGCCGGAAACGTCTTTTATCTCCAGACCGAAACGCAGGTCCGGCTTGTCGGAGCCGTATTTCAGCATGGCGTCCTTATATTCAAGCTGGAGGAAGGGCGTCTCAATCTGTTCCCCCACCGAGGCGAAGACTTCCTTCATCATGCCTTCCACCATTGCGAACACGTCCGCTTCCTCCACGAAGGACATTTCCACGTCTATCTGAGTGTGCTCCGGCTGCCGGTCGCTCCGCAGGTCCTCGTCGCGGAAATTGCGCGCGAGCTGATAGTACCGGTCTATGCCTGAGACCATCAGTATCTGCTTGAACATCTGCGGGCTTTGCGGCAGGGCGTAGAATGTGCCGGGGTTTACGCGCGAGGGAACGAGGTAGTCGCGCGCGCCTTCGGGGGTGGAGCGGGTCATGTACGGCGTCTCCACTTCCGTGAAGCCGTTCTTGTCGAAGTAATTGCGCGTGGCCTGAGCTATCTTGTGGCGCGTGCGGAGGTTGTTGGCCATCTTGGGGCGGCGCAGGTCGACATAGCGGTATTTGAGGCGTATTTCCTCGGAGGCGTTGGTCTCGTCCTTGACGTCGAAAGGGGGCGTTTTCGCGGGGTTGAGCAGCTCTATTTTCTCTGCCGCTAGCTCCACCGCGCCGGTCTGCATGTTCTTGTTGTCGTATCCGTCCGGTCTTGCCCGGACGGTGCCGGTAACGCGGAGGACGAATTCGCTCCGTACGCTTTCGGCGGCCTTGAACGCCGCCTCGTTTTCCGGCGCGGCGACCACCTGCAATATGCCGGAGCGGTCGCGCAGGTCTATGAACAGCACGCCGCCGTGGTTCCGCCAGGAATGGGCCCAGCCGCAGACGGAGACCGTCTTGCCTTCAAGCCCTTTGTTAACATCACCGCAGTAATGGGTTCTCATCATAAGTTTAGCCTTCAGTTTACGGCAGGTTTGGGTTCTACGGACG
>Ga0209016_1000673_pt1 | contig 37109 bp, 23 predicted proteins | sample EPASupsiteSAE305_FD_187265 | JGI IMG/M metagenome (GOLD analysis project Ga0209016, IMG submission 187265) | Bioremediated contaminated groundwater microbial communities from EPA Superfund site, New Mexico - SAE3-05 (SPAdes) (version 2) | ecosystem: Environmental > Aquatic > Deep subsurface >... | reverse complement strand
GGGAGCGGCTCGCCGCCGCCCACTGCTGAAGTTTTTTCGTCAGAGCCGCTGTTTCCGCCAGAGAGAAATCGCCCCACTGTATCAGGACTCCGCCCACCAGGCCGTTTTCTATCGCCTGCCGGTATTTGTCGGCGTTGGCGCTGTCCAGCGTTATCATTACCAGCTGCCCTGTCTTTTCCGCAAGAGAAAGGTCCTTTATGTTGAAGCCGGGAGGCTGGACCTTGTCCGGAGATTTGGAGGCGGTTGCCGGGGCCGTGGATGGTGTGGCGGTTGAGGGAGCCTGCGCGCGCACGGCTGCCGCGCAAAACGCGGCGGCAAGGCAAAGGCAGGCTGTAGCTGTCCGGTTAACCAAGCGGCTTTCTCCCGTTGAAATCAGTGTCCGTTTAAGATGTAAGACCAGTATATCAAACAGAGTGGTGGAATGACAGTTTCAAGGCATAAAAAAACCCGCCCTTGCGGGCGGGTTTTTGAATCCGTAAACTTACTTCGCAATCATCCACTTTATGAAGGCCGGCCATTTGGTCGCCTTGGCCCACTGAAGCTCGTTGTAAGAGCTGTTGTAGGAGCCGCTGGGCAGGTAGATTGCCATGCCCTTGGCGTTGGCGTACTGGCTGGTGTTGGTGCGGTTGGCCTTCACCAGGGTTCCGGTCACGAAGTCCGCCAGTTTCTTGGAAGCGTCCTTGACTGCCTGGTTCGTGCTGCCGGCGGCAACCAGGTTCGCGAAGTGCACGAGGTCCTTGTTGTCGGCGTAGGCGAAGCCGAGGGTTTTGGAGCGGGCGCTCTTGACGGCGGCTTTCTCGTTGGCGGCCATCACCGCATCCACGAAGCTGTTGACGACGGGGACGAGGTTATTCATCTCGGAGGACTTCACGTAAGACTGGGTGGAGCCTTCACCGATGCTCTGGTAGTGGTCGGAGTAGGCGTCAACCGCGGCCTTGGCGACAACTGCGGGTTCGCTCTGGGCGTTGATTTTGCCGAGGAACAGGTCGTAGGTGTAGCCGTCGCCGGGCTCGGTCTCTTCGGAGCCGACGATGTAGGTGGTGTAATCCTTGATTTCGTAGTCAACGCTGGCCATCTGCATGAGGCAGGCGTCGGAACCGTACACCGTCACGCCGCCCATGGCCGAGAGAGCCTGGCCGAGCTGCGGGGTGGTGATGTGGTTGTTGGTGGCGTCATCGTAGGAGATGCCGCGGTTGGGGCCGGCTCCGATGCTCTTGATCCAGCCTGCGCCGTGGTTCCAGACGATGAGCATGTAATTCTTGGCGGGATATTTCGCCTTGGCCCATTTCGCGAAGTCGATGAGGTGCTTGTAATCGCCCATGTCGGCGTTGGCATACTGCTCGACGATGGGGGAGGTTATCTTGTTGGTGTCGTTATCTTTCTGGACGAGATAGCGGCGAATGCCCTTCCAGGCGCCGTCGCCCTGGGAGTAATTGGCCATGCGGCCCAGTTCCACGACGATGTTCATGCCGTTGCTGGAGCCGATCTTCTCCATCTCGTTCATGTCGGAGAGGGCGAAGGGTTCAAGGTTGTTCTTGCCATTGATGAAGACCATGATGGTCCAGCCGCTGGCTTTCGCGCGGGTGGCTTCATCGTTGAAGGACTTCTCTTCGGTGGCTGTCGGAACGGGGAGCTTCTCTGTGTTCGCGATCTTGGCGGAATTGACGATATCCGCGATGTTGAAATTCATCTGGTCGAAGTCGATTTTGGTGGTCTCGGCTTTTGCGGTCGCGCCGATCATGGTGATCGCCGCCGCGAGCGTAACTGCTGCTATTGTGTTTTTCATGTTACCTTGCCTCCGATCTTACAGGCCCCGGGTTGTGCGCGTAACGCCTGCGCTGGTCACCCATACCTTAGTCTTGCGTTTCGGTGTCCCCATAACAGGGGCCAAAAGGCCCAATTTTTTATAGGTCCAACGTCTTGCTGGGTGTTGTCATCTCCTAGCCTAAGCAAAAACTAGCATTTGTGCCGCGCCAATGCAAGGAATATTTTTCCCGTCGGAGAAATGCGCCAGGGGGTATCGTTCTGCATAAAAAAGGCGGGCGCGTTTCCGCGTCCGCCTTTTTGAATGTGTTCGTTTTATTCGGCCTTGAACTTTATGCCTTTGGCCGCGCCCTGCTTTCGCACTGTTTCCAGTATGGCCTGCTCAAGCGTCTTGGGGCCTTTTTTGGAGGCCGCGCGCTCCTGCTCCGCCAGGTATTTCTGGCGGGCTATGTTAAGTTCGGCAATCTTTTTTTGTATGGCCTTACGTTCGGCTGCCAGCGATTCCAGCTTCTGCTTGCGGTCGCTGTCCGAAAGGTTCCTGAGGTCCGAGGGCAGTTCTTCCTTATTAATGCTCTCGGCTTTTCTCTGGCCTGACGCCACCGCCGCCACCGCGTCCCACTCCGCTTCGGATTTGGAAGCCTGCGCGCTGGCGCGGTAAGAGCTCATTGCCGCGGCCGCGCCCGGGGCCGCCAGAGCTGTTCTCTGCTCTGCCTTCCTCATGTCATCCCGTGCGGAAATGCCTTTCATTCCCATTGGGACCTGGGTGCGGTTCATTTTGGCTGAAAGGGCGGCTATTTCATCGTCCTGCGGGGCGGTCACGTATTTGACCTGGAGCTGCTGGTCTATGTTCGAATAGTCTCCCCCGGCCGCTTCGGCCGAGGCTTTCCACTGTTCGGCTATGCCGCGCTGCCTGTCACCGCAATAGATTGTGTTCACGAATATGCCCGCGGCAGAGGCTTTCTGCATGCTTTCGAGGAAACTGACCGGGCCCTGTGTGAATGGTTCGTTCCCGGCTATGAATATGGCCTTGTAGACGTCCGCATAGGAGGACCATTCCAGGCCTTCGACCGCGTCTTTCACGACCCAGCCGCAGTACTCCTCGCCTCCGTTGGTCTTGAGGGAGAAAAGCATTTCGGAAACGGAATTCAGGTTTGTGGTGAATGGGGTCAGGCGGCGTATGTACCCGTCCGCCGCCGACAGGCTGCTGTTGCCGTATTCGTAAAGGGCCACCTGTATTTCCGGGTTCTTGCCTTTCTGCTCGGCTGAAACAAACTCGTTGACTATGCTCCATATCTGCGTGCGGGCCTGATTGATAAGCCCGTCCATGCTGTTGGAGGTGTCCAGCAGTATGGCTATCTGCACAAGCGGTTTGCCGAGAAACTTGCCCGATGGGGTTATCACGGGGGGCGTTTTGGTACCGGTCGAGCCCGTGGAAACGGTCTGGACCGGTTTTACCGGGCTGTCCGTCCATGTGCGGTCTATTTCGGCCTTGGCGGCGGTTATTATCTTGCCTGTTTCGGTTTCCACCGCGCGGGCGTTGACCTCGGTTTCCTTTTCCGGCAGGTCGTTCAGCGTGCCGGTTATCACTACGGAAACGCCCAATATTTTGCCCAGTTCCCGCGTTGTCTGCGGGTCTATGACCCCGGTAAGCTCCAGCTTGCGCTCCTCAAGAAGCTTTTTTATCAGGTTGCGCTCTATGACCTCCACCTTGCCTGTTTCGGCAAGATAGGTGGTCAGGCGTTCCTGCACAATGGTGGAACCGCTGCTTCTGGCGCCTTCGTGATACTGGAAATCCAGCACGGCCACCTTGGCGATTTTCTTCTCCTGCAGGCCTCCGGCGAGTTTCTTCGCCATCTTTTCGAGAGGCTCGGCGGACACGGTTCCGGCGGACAGCGCCAGAGCCGCGAATGCGAGCATTGCTGTTAGCTTTTTCATAAGTTTAGGAATACCCCTCCCTCAGGGATGTTCTGATTGTAAATTAAATAATTCTCTACTGCAATGGAAAGCTTACGACTAGATTTCTGTTGGCAAGACTTATTGCCCTGTGATTCAAGTTTCATCTGGTGTGATGTGTCATATTGACAAGCGGGAACTCGACATCTTATAATAATGTAAAGCATTTTGATAAAATACAAAGTATTGATTACGGCTTTTGCCAAGTTTTACGATTGGAGTTACTTTATGGCAACTAAAACAGGGATCGTAAGATCATTCAATATATACCGTGGTTATGGTTTTATTCAAATTGAGGGACAAAAGTCTCTGCTTTTCTTCCATAAAAGCGGGCTTGTTGACCAGATAGAAGAAAATGATAAGGTTTCCTTTGACGAATCGGCAAATGAGCGGGGTCCACTAGCGGTGAATGTAAGGAGAATCTTGAATAATCCAAGTGAGCAACAAAATAAATTACCTAATAATGAGTCAAATAGATCTAAATTAGCAAACAATGTGGCATCTATAAAAACACTTAAAAGTATTGCTGAGAATTGGAAACTTGAAGCAAAACTGGAGACTCAAAAGAATTACTTTTATCATTTGCAAGAAGTGAATTCTATATTGAACAAGAACAAATACTATATCATTGGTAGAAAAGGTTCAGGGAAGTCGTCGATTAGTGAGTATCTATTGGGCCAGAAAAGTTTTGATACATTTTGTGAAAAACTTAGTTTTAAAAATTTCCCTTTTAATGAATTATATAGATTGGATAATCAAAGGTATACTCCCCCAAATCAGTACATAACTCTATGGAAGTATCTTATTTATTCAACTGTTGCCAAACTTATGGTTGGGAATGAAAAAATTGATATATCAGTCAGGAATAAATTGGGGGAAATATATAAGGCTGAGTCCATGCGTTCTTTGTCTAGAACCATTAATCACTGGACATCAGCGGAATTCGGCGCAACAATTCTTGGAACTGGCGGAACACTAAAACTCTCAAGAGATATCAGAAACCAAAGTGCAAATTGGGTAGAAAGAGTTAGCGACCTTGAAGATATAATACTCGAGCACTGTGATGATTCAAAGTATTTCATAATTTTCGATGAACTTGACGAGGATTATAGATCAATTAAATCGAATGAACACGAACAGTATAATTATTTATTAACCAGTTTGTTCAAGGCGGTTCAAGATATTAAAGGCACGTTCATTTCTACTAAAGTAAATGTTTGCCCAGTTATCTTTCTGCGGGACGATATCTATGCACTTATTAAGGATGCTGATAAAAACAAATGGAGAGATTTTAAAATCGAAATTGAATGGTCTGAGGAAAAAATCAAAAAATTACTTGCATATCGAATCTCTAAGGACTCTGACTGCGACGACAACTTGTGTTTTCATGATGCTTGTAATTTAATCTTTGCTCAAGGTAATATAACCACGCCAACGGGGATCCATTTGGATACATTTGATTACATTACCAGAAGCACACACTTGCGACCTAGGGATTATATCCGGTATATTCAAGTATGTGCAGAAGAAACCGTGAAATTGAATAGAGGGAAAATAAGTAACGAGACAATTAAATACGTTGATAGAGCATTTTCAAATTATTTAAAGGACGAGATTGTAGATGAGTTGACTCCACTTCTACCTGATATTGAAGAGATTTTGCAAATTATTTCCAACTTGCGCAAATGGGCGTTTAATGCAGAAGAATTTAAACGCGAATATGTTAAATACTTGAAAAGTAAAACCGTTACTGAGGAAAATATCGATTACGTGTTGGATGTGTTATATAAATTTAGTGTACTCGGAAATCAACATAAGACTCGGCAAAATACACTTTATTTTAAATACATGCAGACAAATATGAACTTAAATAGAAACGAACAACTTGTTGTTCATCGTGGTTTATTTAAGGCCCTGCAAATCGTTTGAGAAGATGCGGGTAAAATTGCTATTGCACAGAGTGGTGATCTCCCTAATGAAAAGCCGCCAGTTGCTGGCGGTTTTTTGCTTTTTATCATGTATGGTTACTTTGCAGGAGCTGGTACGCGGAAATCTTCTCTGGCCGGGGTGAAGACATCTATGAAGACAAGTTTGTCGGACAGCGCTTGAACGCCAGGCACAGCATTCCCCGGGACAATCAAAACATCGCCGACTGCTACTTCTTTTCCTAATATCACCTAAAGTGGTCGTGTTTGTCTAGACCAATATCAGGCCCTTGCCCGACACGATATATGTAAGCTGTTCATGCGTATGAGAATGAAGTTTGATTTCATCGCTTTGTTTAGCGGGGCGCGTGAATTCCCATAGCGCCAAAGTCATTTTGTCCAAGAAAACATTTTGCGGCGCACCCCGTCAGGCACCGACGTCCAAGGTGTGCCGTCAAAAGCCGCAATTTGCGGCATCGCGGGTACTGGCGCGTTGTTTTAATCCTCGTGCGCGGATTGTTGCGCGGAACCTGCGGAAAGCATATTCCCTCCTGACATATGTCCGGTAGTGAATGCGCGGGTTATTTGCCGGGGGAGCGAAGCACTATTATCGGCAGTTCGTGGCGGGCAAAGAGGCGCATGGGCGGGCCCCAGTAAAAATTGCCGCTGGTCACATACAGCATCATTCCGCCAGCCTTATACAACCCGTGTATGTAAGGCGTGGTGGTGCGGACCATCCATTTGAAGGGCCATATCTGCCCCGCATGCGTGTGGCCGGAAAGCATCAGTCCCGCTCCCGCTTCCGCCGCCGCGCCGACAAGCATCGGCTGATGCTGAAGGTAGATGGAAGGCTTTGCCGGGTCCAGTTTTTTAAGAAGAGCGAGCACTTCCCCTTTCGTTATATGGGATGTTTTAACGTCGTCCATGCCCGCGACCTGAATACCGTTGTCCAAAGTGACTATCTCGTTGCGCAGAAGGCGGAAACCGCATGCCCTGTATGTGAAAAGCGCCTGCTCCATTCCGTTATAGTATTCATGGTTGCCAAGAACTCCGAGTCTTCGTTCCGGCGGAACCGGCAGGGCCGCGCAGGTCTCCTCGAGCGAGGCCGCCCTTGTGTAGCCATGGTCGCGCATGTCGCCCAGCAGGAATACCGCGTCAGGTTTTTGCCCGGCTGCAAGCGTAATAAGGTTTTTAAGCCGGTCCTCGCCGATGAGAGTGCTTAGATGGACGTCGGAAAACACTGCGATTTTGAAGCCGTCCAGCTTTTGCGGAAGGTTGGGAAGCGGTACTTCAATTACGTGTACCGCCGGCGGCCTCGCGGCGGTGTATATGCTGAGGGCTATGAGTGCCGCCGCAAGCGTCAGTCCCGCGGGGCCGAAGAATGGGCGTGTGTCCACCCCTTTCCGGATGAAGGAGAACGCCAGTCGCGATATGTCCGTCAGGAAGGCCGAAGTGCAGAATATCAGCAGGGAGCCCATCCATATGTATAACATCCCTGCCGTCAGGGGTGTTTCAAGGCGCTGATTGTGACGGAGGAACCACATGCCGAAAGGCGACAGGAAAGCCAGAAGAAGGGCTATCAGGCGGGCGGTTCTGGCGGTCAGGGGCAGGGAAGGGAAATAGCGCAGCAGCCAGCCTACCGCGTATGCGTTCAGCCCGATGTTGATGGCGGTGAACAGCAGCATGAAGAAGGAGAGACCGAGCAGTGTGCGCATAGCGTTTTCCCTTTATAACTTCAGGATATTGCTTTCTTTTCGCGGAGCGTCCTGTGCCACAGCACGAAGACTGCCAGGCGGAACATCAGGCCGGAATCCTCTCGCCCGCCGTCCCTCATGTTGCGCATGGAAGCGTCTATAGCGGCTGAGTCCAGCACGTTCTGCTCCGTCAGGGCTTCGTCATGCAGTGCGTCCCGCACGTCGGCGGGATATTGCCGCACCCATTCTTCCCACGGCACGCAGAAGCCGTGCTTGCGGCGGGAGGCTATGCCTCCGGGGATGTACTTGCGCGCCAGCCTGCGCAGAAGAACCTTGCTTTTGAAGCGGCGTATCTTCAATTCCGGCGACAGGCCCAGCGCGAATTCCACCAGATTCCTGTCCAGAAAAGGCACGCGCGCCTCAAGCGAGGCCGACATCGAGGCCTTGTCCACCTTCATCAGCAGACAATCCGCCAGAACAGTGCGCAGGTCCGTGCCCAGTATGCCGTTGAAGCCCTGCATATGTTCCATCGTGCTGAACCAGCCGTCCACGGAATCGGCCAGCCCGGTTTTGGCGCCGGGAGTGAAGAGCCTGGCTATGGCGGGGAAGGGGGACTGCTTGCCGCATTCTATCCATTCCCTGCCGGAGAGCGAGGGTATCGCCCTGTGAAAATTGTCTTTCCCGTTCCTGCTGAAAAACGCTTTAGCCATGCCCCGCGCCCAATCCGGCATGGCCGATATGCGCCTTGACAGATACGCCGCCTTGTACCTGTTGTAGCCGGCGAAAAGCTCGTCCGCCCCTTCCCCCGTAAGAACGACTTTCACTTCCTGCTTCGCCATCGCGGACAGAAGTTTTGTCGGCAGAATGGCGCTGTCGCCTATCGGCTCGTCGAGAGCTTCCATGAGGGTTTTTGTGTCCCCCAGCACTTCCGCCGGAAGCATGATGGGCGTGTGTTCCGTGCCTATATGCGCCGCCACTTCCTTCGCGTATTCCGACTCGTCCAGCTTTCCCGCAGAACCGGTGAAGCCGATGGAAAACGTCTTAACCTTAGAGGGGTAATGGCGGGCCATTATGGCGGTGACGATGCTGGAATCCACGCCGCCGCTCAGGAAGGACCCTACAGGAACGTCGCTCAGCAGGTGGCCTTTTACGGAGGCGTTTAACAGTTCGTCCAGCCGTTCAAGGGCCTCGTTTTCATCCGTGATGCCGTTGTCGCCGGCCGGGAGCGAATAGTACCTTCGGAAGGAGAGCGGATTGAAGTCCCCGTCGACAGAGGCTTTCAGGCAGCAGCCCGCTGGCAGTTTGTATATGTTTTTGAAAACGGTGTATGGCGCGTGGCTGAAGCCGTATTCCAGATAATCCTTCACGGACTGCGGGTCTAGTTCGGCGGGCACGCCGGACTGCACCAGCGTGCGCAGTTCCGAGGAAAAATACAGCATTCCCTTATGGAGGCAGTAGTAGAGAGGTTTCATGCCGAAGTGGTCGCGCGCGATGAAGACCGTTTTTTCGGCCTTGTCGAAAATGGCGAAGGCGAACATGCCGCTCAGTTTGTCTACCACGCTTTCCCCCGCGCGCATGTAAAGGCGGAGGACTGTTTCGGTGTCGGCGCGGGTTTTGTATTTTATTCCCTGCGCCTCCAGCTCCGTCTTGAGGGCGGGGTGGTTGTAGATTTCGCCGTTGAAGACGAGAGCGAAACGCCCGTCTTCAGAAAGCATGGGTTGCTGCCCGTGTGCCAGATCCACTATGGAAAGACGGCGGAAGCCGAAGCAGACATGTTCGCCCGCGTGCTCGCCTTCCTCATCCGGGCCGCGCCGGTACAGGCCGTCGCGCATGGCGCGCATGGCCGCCAGTTCCCGTTCGGTTATTTTGCCTGTGATTCCTGTTATCCCGCAGATTCCGCACATGGTGCAGCCGCCTTGTGAAATTTATGCAATCAGTCCTTATGTATACATGGTAGCAAATGCCCCCGAGAGGTGTCATCGCGCGGGGGTTTGTATAATATTCCCTATGACAAAAGCGGACAACATGCACACTTTTCTTTCTTCCCTTAAAAAGGGAAGCGTGATAAACGGTTTCGAAACGGTAAAGATTTACGCCGGTTTTTCCGGGGAACCCTCCGGGGCCCGGTTCCGGCATTCGCTCGGAATGAACGTGGATTTGCTATTTTTCCGCAGCGTCCCGCAGGTGTCGCTTCTGTTCAATACTCCGCCGGTATCGGACGGCGGGCATCCGCACGCACTGGAGCATATCGTTCTCAGCAAGGGCAGCAAGGGGAAGCGGCTTTCCGCTTCTTTCGACATGAGTCTTGCCGAATCCACCGCCGCCACCTTCCCGGACGCCACCGCCTATCAGTTCAGCACCTGCGCCGGCATGGATGAATTCACCCGTCTGCTTGAGGAATTCCTCGACGCTCTGGTCAATCCCGATTTCAGCGACTGGGAGGTGGAGGCCGAGGTTTACAACGTGGACGGCAAGGAGGGCGGGGGACAGCTCTCCCTTGAGGAGAAGGGCAGCGTATATAACGAGATGATAGCCTCCTGCGAAAAACCCTATTCCTGCGCCTGGGAGGAAATATCCGCGCTGGCCTTCGGCCCGAAACATCCGCTTGCCCTTAAATTCGGCGGGGAGCCTGCCGCCATGCGCTCCGTTACCGCCGGGGACATAAGGGCTTTTCATAAGGCGCATTACGGGCTTGGTCCCAACGCCAGCCTTGTGTGCGCAATCCCTGCTGAGGCCGAACCCTCCGCTTTCCTGAAAAATCTTGACGCGATTATTCTCCGGGTTCAGAAAGGGGCAAAGCCTCCGCGCCGCGCGGCATTGCCCCGGTTCGCCCCTTCCGCGAAGCCGGCGGTGCGCTTCGCCAGCTTCCCGTCCGAGGAGACTGAGTCTTCCCAGGATGTGCTGCTCTGCTGGGCGCCTCCCCGCCGTCTTCCGCTTAAGGACGCGGTGGAGCTCGCAATCACTCTGGATATTCTGGGCGGGGGGGAAACCTCCCTGCTGCACAGGAAAATGGCGGACCGCGACACCCGGGAAAAGGATTTCGGGATAACGTCCGTCTCCTCTTTTCTGGACGACATGCCGTCCAATATGGCCGGCATCATACTGTGCGGACTGCCTCCGGCGCGGCTCGATTCCAGCCATGTGAATGAACTGCGGAAAGAGGTGGTTTCGGAGGCCTGCCGCATGGCCGGGTTCGAGGACGGCAGTCCGGAGCTTAAGGAAATTCTGCTGAAGGCCGAATCCCTGCTGATTTCCCGCAGGAAATCGGCTCTCAAGTTCGCCGACACTCCTCCGCGCTTCGGAGACCGGGGCGGCGGGCTTGCCTGGCACAAGCATCTGGATTCCCTCAACGAAATACCAGGGGAGGAGGCTCCCCTCTGCCGCGTGGCTGAGATGGACGCCATGCTGGCCGCCGCGCGGGAGGGAAAGAATATTTTCAGGCGCGTGCTTCGCAAGTACGGCCTGACGCGGACTCCTTTCGCCTGCGCGCCGAAGCCGAACCCGGCCCTGCTCGTGCGCCAGCGCGCCGAGAGGGAGGCCCGCCTTGCCCGCGCGGCCCGGGCGCTCCGCAAGCGGTTCAAAGCCTCTTCTCTCGAGGAAGCCATAAGGGCCCGCATGGAGGAAACGGGGCGCAATACGGCGGCAATTGCCGCGCGGGACGCGGCCATAACGCTTCCTCCGTTTATCAAAAATCCTCCGCTGACTTTGGATGACAGTCTGTCTTGCAAACGCGGCGAGGCGGGTGGCTGTCCAGCCCTGCTTTGCGACGCGGACGCCTCCCCGTTCACGGATATCGGTCTTTACTTCGACGCCTCCCGCGTGAGGGAGGAGGATTATGTTTTCCTTTCCCTGCTGGACATGGCGGTGGATTCCGCAGGGGTGGTTACGGCTTCGGGCGAACGGCTGGACTACTGCGCCATGCTGGAGCGCTCTCGCCGGGAAATATACGGGATGAACTGCTCCTTTTCCTCGAACCCGTGGACCGGCCGCACGGAGCTTTGCCTGTCGGCTTCCGCGTGCGGAACTGGGGAAATATCCGCCGCCTCCCGCTGGATGGAGGACATTGCCCTGCGTCCCCTGATAGAGGCGGGAAATGCGGCGCGCCTGATATCTCTCGCCTGCGAGCAGATAGACGAACTGCGTTCCATAACCTCCCGCTCAGAGGAACATTGGGTGCGCGATGCCGCCGCCGGTTTCGTTCATTGGGACAAGCCGGGCTGGCTTTCCCTGCGTTCCCCGTTCACCGAACTGTTCAATTTCGAGCGGCTCCGCTGGCTCTTCGAAGACTCGCGCGGCACGCAGTTCCGCGGAACCGGGGAAAAGCTGTCCGCCCTCGCGGGTTCCGCCGAGGGAATGAGCGTGCCCGCTCTGAAGGCCGCCTTCTCCGGGTTCCCGAGGGAGATGGCGGAGCAACTGGCCTGGTGGCTGGCCCATGCCCCGGAAGGGAAGGAGGGCGAGGAAATCGCGTTTATATGCAGGGCCATAGCGTCTGACCTTGCCATAGAGCCGGAAACCGCCGCCGCGCGCATGAGAGGAGTGCTCCGTTCCATACTTTCCGGCCGGAAAAGGCTGTGTGTTGTGGCCGCCGCCGGCGCGGGGGAAGACGGCAAAAGCAACATGGATATAGCCGTCGAAGCGCTGAGCCGGCTGCTGTCCGGCCTGGGCTCGCAGGGCGCGAGCGAAGTACCCGCGCTTCGCAGCGCTTTCCAGGGCAGGACGGCTCCCGATTTTTCGGGCGAGACGCACTGCGCGCTGGTGAACAGGTCAACCAAGTCCGGTGTGTTCGTCATGGGCGCGCCGGGACTGGCGTATGGAGATACGGACGACAAACTCCTGGCCGAATTTCTGGCGGTAAAGGCCGTGGCCGGCGGCGGTCCGGACGGCCTGTTCATGAAGACGTGGTCGGCCGGGCTGGCTTATTCAAACGGCATAAACGCCAACGCCTCCGGCGGAAGGGTTAACTATTACGCGGAACGCTGCCCGGATCTGGTGGAGACCATGAGTTTCGCCGTGAACGTAGTGCGTTCGTTCCGCCTGGGGGGCGACGTGGCTCTGCGCTACGCGCTGGCCAACTGCTTCCAGGACTACCGGGGAATGGAAAACCGCTCGCTCCGGGCCTTCGCGCTGGCGAACGACTACGCCGACGGCATAACGCCGGAGAAGGTGAGGGCGTTCAAGGAGGCGCTGGTCGTGCTGGCCGCCCGTCCTGAGGCCGTGCGCGCCGTACAGGAACGCATATGTCCGGCGGCCTCGCGCGTACTGCCGGGGCTGGGCCACCCTATGGGCGAGGTTATCTCGTCTAAGGGGTTCGTCACCGGACCGGAAAACCTGCTCTCCCGTTACGAGGAATATCTGAAATCCACAGGGGAGAAAAAGCGTCTGCGCCGGGCTTTCCCGAAGGACTTCCGCGTATATATTCCCTTCAGTTGACGCCGGTGCCCGTTACAAAAAGAAACCCCGCCTTGTGGCGGGGTTTTTCATTGTATTCAAAAGCCTTATTTCTTTTTCGCGACGCTTTCCGGCTCGAATTCGCCTTTGGCTTTGTTCTTTCGCACGTTGTTCCAGTGGAAGAGTTTGCCGTTCATGGCTATATATACGCCGTAGGGCAGAGCCTGCGCGAAGGAGAGGGCGGAGCCGAGGTTGAAAAGTCCGTCGGAACTGCCGAACTTGTAGGGAATCATCGCGCCTGTGAGGATTATGGTCTTGTCCACTATGTTCTTGCCAAGAACCTTGGCGGTTTCGACCATGGTGTCCGTTCCGTGGGTGATGACTATGCGGTCTTCCTTGCATTTCAGGCAGGCTTCCATTATGTCGTGGCGGTGCTTGTCCGTCATGTTCAGGCTGTCTATCATCATCAGGGTGCTGGTCTTGACGTCCAGCCGGCTGCGGCCCAGCCTGAGCATTTCGGGCATATGCGTCTCGCGGAAGAACAACTCTCCCGTAAGCTCGTTGTATTCCTTGTCGAAAGTCCCGCCGGTCACCAGTATGCGTATAACCATTTCAAATCGTCTCCCTGCCGCCCTCGTGCGCGGGGCGGCTCTCCTTTTAAGTAATAGAAAATATTCCCTTCCGTGGCAACGACGGCGGTCAGAAGGCGTTGCTAATACTTAACACAATCTGTTAACTTTCCTGTTGAAATTTATAAAAAAGTCTGATATCCTAAGTAATGGGCCGCGGCGGACGGACCGCGCGGCGTCCCGAGGGGAAAAGCAGTCATGAACAAGGATTTCAATACGCCAGTCTACAACATAAGCGTGGCCTCGCGTCTTTCCGGCATACCGGAACATACCATCCGCTGGCTGGAGCGCAACCAGCTCATCTCGCCGGGTCGGACCGGGGGCAACCAGCGTCTTTTCTCCGACGCGGACATAGGCGTGCTGCGCCGCATAAAAGCCCTGCTGGACGAGAAGGTCAACGCCGCGGGCATAAGGGTGGTGCTACGCATCACCCGCACGCGCAGGATATCGTTCGGCGGTTGATGTTTTTTGTCGTAACACGGGAGGAATCATGAGACCGGATAAATTCACAATCAAAGTTCAGGACGCCCTGGCGCAGGCCGAGGGCGTGGCGGACAGCCACGGCAATCAGGAGCTTTCCACCCTGCATCTGCTCTGGGCGCTGCTTGAGCAGGAGGACGGCATAGTCCCCTCCATTTTGAGCAGGCTGGGCGTGCCGCAGCAGGCCGTGATGAAATCGCTGGAGGGGGCGGTGGACTCGCTGCCCTCAGTCAGCGGCGCGGCCGCGCAGCATTATCTTTCCTCCGGCCTAAAGAAGGTTCTCGACGGGGCCATAAAGGAGATGGACCAGCTGAAGGACGAATTCGTGTCGGCGGAGCATATACTGCTTGCCATGACGCGCGCCCACGGCGACCCGGCCCATGACATTCTTGTCGGCGCCGGAGTGGATTATGACGCCGTGCTGAAAACCCTTGTGTCGGTCCGGGGCTCACAGAGGGTGACGGACCAGAACCCGGAGGGCAAGTACGAGGCGCTGAAAAAATACGCGCGCGACCTGACGGACGCCGCCCGCAAGGGAAAGCTGGACCCCGTAATCGGGCGCGACGAGGAAATACGCCGCGTGATACAGGTCCTTTCCCGCCGCACCAAGAACAATCCGGTCCTTATCGGGGAGCCGGGCGTCGGCAAGACGGCCATAGTGGAGGGCATAGCCACGCGCATAGCTTCCGGCAATGCTCCGGAATCCCTGAAGTCGAAGCGCCTTATAGTGCTGGACCTGGGCGCTCTCGTTGCGGGCGCGAAGTTCCGCGGAGAGTTCGAGGAACGCCTTAAGGCAGTGCTGAAGGAAGTTCAGACGGCGGCTGGCGAGATAATACTCTTCATCGACGAGCTGCACACCCTTGTGGGCGCGGGCGCGGCGGAAGGCTCCATGGACGCGTCCAACATGCTAAAGCCCGCGCTGGCGCGCGGCGAACTGCACTGCATAGGCGCGACCACTCTCAACGAGTACAAGAAGTACATCGAGAAGGACCCCGCCCTGGAGCGGCGTTTCCAGCCGGTGCTTGTGGGCCAGCCGGGTGTGGAGGACAGCATCGCCATACTGCGCGGCCTCAAGGAACGCTACGAGGTCCATCACGGCGTGCGCATCAAGGACAACGCCATTATCGCGGCCGTGCGCCTTTCCAGCCGCTATATAGCGGACCGCTTCCTGCCGGACAAGGCCATAGACCTTGTGGACGAGGCCGCCTCCAGTCTGCGCATAGAGATAGACTCCATGCCCAACGAGATTGATTTGCTGGAGCGCCGCCTTACCCAGCTCCAGATAGAGAAGCAGGCCCTCTGCAAGGAGGACGACGCCCATTCGAAGGAATGCCTGTCCGGCGTGGAGAAGGAAATATCGAACCTCAAGGAGAAATCCACCGCCCTCAAGCTGCGCTGGAAGACCGAGAAGGACGCCATAACCCGCATACGCAATCTGAAGGCGGAAATAGAAGGCTTCAGGACGGAGGAGGAGCTGGCGCAGCGGCAGGGAGACCTGGACCGCGCGGCGGAACTCCGCTACGGCAAGCGTCTTGCAAGCGAGAAGGCTCTCGAGAAGGCCAACGCCGCTCTCGCGAAGATTCAGGAAAAGGGACGCATGCTGAAGGAAGAGGTGGACGAGGAGGATATCGCCAAAATAGTTTCCCGCTGGACCGGCATACCCGTTTCCAAGATGCTGGAAGGGGAATCGGCCAAGCTGGTCCATATGGAGGACCGTCTGCGCCTGCGTGTTGTCGGGCAGGAGGAGGCCCTTTCCACCGTGGCCAATGCCGTGCGCCGCACCCGCTCCGGCCTGGCCGATCCCAAGCGGCCCATTGGCAGCTTCCTCTTCCTCGGTCCCACCGGCGTGGGCAAGACGGAGCTGGCCAAGGCCCTCGCGGAATTCCTGTTCGACGACGAGCGGGCCATGCTCCGCATAGACATGAGCGAGTACATGGAAAAGCACGCCGTCGCCCGTCTTATCGGCGCGCCTCCCGGCTATGTGGGCTATGAGGAAGGCGGGCAGCTTACCGAGGCGGTGCGCCGCCGTCCCTACGCGGTGCTGCTGTTCGACGAGGTGGAGAAGGCCCATCCGGACGTGTTCAATATCTTCCTTCAGATACTGGACGAGGGACGCCTTACTGACGGGAAGGGCCGCACCGTGGACTTCCGCAATACGGTGGTTATAATGACCTCCAACATCGCCTCCCGCTTCATACTGGAAAACGCGGGCCGGCTGGAGAAGGTGCGGGAGGCCATACAGTCCATGCTCGCGGAGCAGTTCAAGCCGGAATTCCTCAACCGCATAGACGAGACCGTCATCTTCAACGCTCTCGGCAAGGAACAGCTGGACAGGATTCTGGACATTCAGCTGGCCGGGTTGCGCGGCATGCTGGCGGAAAAGAAGATAACCGTAGAATTGAACAAGTCCGCCAGGGAAGCCCTGTTCTCGGCCGGATACGACGCTCAGTACGGCGCGCGGCCGATGAAGCGGGCCATACAGCGTCTGCTTCAGGACCCGCTGGCCCTGCGCATACTCTCGGGCGAAATTCTGCCCGGGGACGCGGTGAATGTGTCGTCAGGAAAGGATGGAACCCTGTTGTTTGAAGTGAAACGCTGATCGGTTAGCTGATTCGGGAGGGCCGGGATTGCAATATCCCGGCCCTCTTTTGCGTTCAATTTATTGATATCATAGTATTGAAGCCCGCTTTGCGTTGAAGCAAGGCAGGTTAATTCTGGCTTGTTTTGCGTGCCCGCGGAGCGTTTCATGAATCACCGGATATCTGCTTTATTCCTTTTTTCCTTGTTATCCACCTGTACGGTTTTTGCCGGAAGCATATCTGTTTCTCCCGTCAACCCTGAATTCATCAGCGCCATGAAGTCCCGCACTTCACAAAAATCTTCGGCGTCGAAAGCCGCCTCGGGTCCCGTGACGGGCTATCTTCCGTCTCATGTGGACCACAGCCATTATGCGCCCGTTTCCTCCGCGCGGCTGCGGGCCCAGGGCGTCTACGGCGCTTCCTCCACATACGACCTGCGCTCCCTTGGCAAGGTGACCGCGGTGCGTGACCAGAAAAGCTGCGGTGCCTGCTGGGCCTTCGCCACCTATTCCAGCGCGGAGTCCACTCTTCTTACCGGGGAGACCTGGGATTTCTCGGAGCAGAATCTGGCAAGCCTGGCGGGTTTTGACTGGGGTAAATGCGGAGGAGGAAATATTTCCATAGCGACTGCTTATTTAAGCCGGAGCGGCGGACCCGTCACCGAGGCTGTAGACCCATATTATGACGATTCCCGCATCTCCGTTGCCGGTCTTCCCGTGGTCAAGCATATGCCGGACGTGCTTTACCTCCCCGTTATGACCGGCGGCACTGATACCTCCGTTATAAAATCAGCCCTGCAGACCTATGGCGCGGTTTATGTGTCATTCCAGTGGAATGGCGCTTATTACAATACGAGCAGTTATGGTTACAATTTCCCCTCAGGTGGAACATCTTTGGGGGGACATGCAGTCGCGATAGTCGGATGGGATGACAATTTCGCCGCCAGTAAATTCAATAATACCCCGGCCGGGAATGGCGCGTGGCTGGTTCGCAATCAGTGGGGTACTACCACCTCCAGCTGGGGAGGGTTGCCCAACGACAGCGGTTATTTCTATGTTTCATACTACGACAAATACTTCGGGCGGGATGAAGTGGCGGTGGTGGCGCCGGGAGTGTCGACCGCGAACTATAATACGGTTTACTATCACGACAAAATGGGACAGATAGCCAATCTGGGAGAGTCCACTCTTACTTACTGGGGCGGGAATATTTTCACGGCAACCGGCGGAAGCACCGGAACGGAATATCTTAAGTCCGTCGGGCTTTTTACCACGGATTCCGGCTCGAGCTACACCATTTATATCTACAAGGATGTTTCCGGTTCTCCTGTTTCCGGTACGGAGGTGACGGCGGCCCGCACTTCCGGCAGCCCGACTTACGCCGGTTTCCATACAGTGGCGCTTTCCACTCCGGTCGCGCTTGCCAAAAACCAGAAGTTTTCCATAGTGGTCAAGTTTACCAATCCCTCCTATCTGTATCCGCTTGCGATAGAGTACCGGGCCTACGACTATTCCAGCGCGGCGTCCATGCAGGCCGGGCGCAGCTATCTGAGTTCCGATGGCGTCACCTGGGAGGACGGGTACAACGTGAGCGATGTGGCCGCGGACCAGCTAAGTCAGGGAATAAACGCCTGTATAAAGGGATACTCTTCCGACGGTCCTTCGCAGGTTTCGGTTTACGACGGCGCGGTGACGGGCCAGCAGGTCAGCGTTACTACCACTACGGGTCAAATTTCCGCCAACTGGACCGCCGCGACGGGTCCGCTCTCCATCTCCCGTTATCTGGTGGCTGTGGGCACTTCCCTTTCCAGCCTTAATGACGTGAAGGACTGGACCTCTGTCGGGACGGCTACTTCCGTAACCTTTACGGGGCTTAGCCTCTCCAACAGAACCACATATTATGTGTCGGTCGCCGCTGAGGATACCTATCTTTTGCGTTCGACTTCCACCTCCTCCGGCCAGATGACAAAGTTCGACGCTTCCTATGCCATAGCGCTGGATAAAACCGTCGCTCCGCAGGGACCCGTGGCCATTACCGTCACGGCAGACCGGCCTCTAATGTCCGGCGGCCTTACGCTTACTGTTCAGCAGGCGGGCAAATCCGCCTCTTCAGTCAGCATGGCCACTTCGGACAATATAACCTATACAGGAACTTATCCGGTCGTTTCCGGCTACGACGGAAAGGCGTCCGTTGTCGCCGTGGGAACCACCACCGCGGGCTACACAACCAGTTCCACCACTTATTTTACGGTGGATACTACGTCGCCGACGGCTTCCGTGGCCTTGACCGGCACGCAGCCTCTCGGCACCGCTTCCTATACGGCCACGCTTACTGTCGCAGACGCCTCTTCCCTTTCCGGCACGCCTTCTCTGGCCTTTTACCGTAACGGAACCGTTTCGCCCGTATACGATGTGCCGCTTGTAAATTCCTCCGGCAATATCTGGACCGGCACGCTGACGGCGGAATCATATATGAAGGACGGGCAGTATGATTTCTCTTTCTCCGCGACGGACGCGGCCGGCAATACCGGTACGCAGATAGTTTCAGGTTCTTCCTTTACAATCAAAACATCCGTAACCAATGGAAGCGGGGGAACGATATCCAATTCCGATGGAACGCAGGTGGTTCTGCCGGCGTATGCGTATGCCGGGGGCATCAGCGGGACGCTTATCTCGGTGGCGATATCCACTCCCAGCCTCTCCCTCGCCGCGCTGGCCGCGGCAAACGCCGCCGCCCTTCAGGACGGCACAGGCGTTCCGCTCTCTGGCACGGGGCGCAGCGCCAACCTTAACCGCCTCTTCATAGCCAGCGAAACTTTGAGCGGGGTTTCCATATCCACTTTCATAGCTGATGTTACAATCAGAATCCCTTATGACGTGGATTCGGCGGGTTATGTGGCCGGAACGCAGATGAAGGAAACTGACCTCCGCCTTTTCAGCCTGAACGAGACCGCGATGCGCTGGGAACTGGTGGCGTCTTCGCTTGACACTTCCTCAACGCCCCATGCCATTACCGCCGCTGTCAGGCACTTTTCCATTTACGCCGCTCTGGGCACTAGCACCACGCAGGATTTTTCCTCGGTGCTTGTGTATCCCAATCCCTGCGATATGCGGCAGAACTCGTCCGGCGTGACCATAGCCAATCTGCCGTCCACCGTGTCCGGCCTGACCATACGCATATATAACCTCGCCGGAGAACTGGTGCGGACGCTTACCGACGGCAACGGCATCACCGCCGCGGGCGGGGCCCGCAAGGCCGTGTGGGACGGGCGCAACTCCTCCGGCGACAAGGCCGCCAGCGGCATGTACCTTTACGTCGCCAAGGGTTCCGGCGGAAAGAAGACCGGCAAGATAGGAATAATATGGTGAGGAGAACGAACATGAAAACACTGGCCCTTTCCCTCGCCGTTCTGTCCCTCTCTTCCCTCGCGCATGCCGCGACGACGGGGACAAGTTCCGCGTCATTCCTCAAGATTGACGCCTCCGCCCGGTCAGCCGCGCTTGCCGGGGCGCTTGCGGCTTCCGCAGATGATTCCAACACCCTCTTTTACAATCCCGCCGGTCTGGCTATGACGGAGAGGGGGGATGTTTCCTTCACCCACAACGAATGGATAGAGGGCGTAAGGATGGAAACCCTTTCAGCCGCCGGACCGCTGTCCTCCGAATGGGGCTGGGGCGCGGGCGTCAATTACCTGTTCACCGACAAGGTGGACAAGACCGACGCCTCCGGCAACAACATAGGCACTTTCAACGCCACGGCGGGCGCGCTCACCGCGGGCGTGGCGCGGCGTTTCGGAAACTCGCTCTATCTGGGGGCCAACCTGAAGGGCGTGCGGGAGTCCCTTGCCGACAACAGCGGTTCCGCCGTAGCGGGGGATTTGGGCTCCGCCTACCGTTGGAGAACTTTTAACTTCGCCTTCTCCATGTCGAACATCGGTTCCTCGGTCAAGATGGGTTCGGAAGGTTTCCCTCTGCCCTTTACCTGGCGGGTCGGTTCGTCCTGGCAGTTCAACCGCATGGGATTCGTCACTGCACAGGTTGACAAGGCCAATGACTCCGACACCGTGTTCCGGCTGGCCGGCGAATACCGCATGGTTTTCGCGCGGGAGTTGGGCTTCGCGCTCCGGGCGGGTTTCCGCACGGCCAAGGCGGAGGAGACCGGTTCCGGCTTCACGCTCGGCGCGGGTTTCGGCATGGAGGATTACCGCTTCGACTACGCTTTTGTCCCGATGGGCGATTTGGGCTCCACGCACAGGGTGTCCCTCTGCTTCAAGTTCGGCGAACAGAGGGACTCCTATCAGGAAGATTACGCGGAAACTCCACGCCGCGCAAAAAAGAAGCGCGCGTCCGATTCCATAATACTGCCCAAGGTGCGCTCCGACAAGACGGACTACAGCGCTTCGGACGGGGAGCAGCCCAAGCCCGCCAAGCGTAAAAAGCAGGCGCGGCAGGTTCAGGCAGTCACAGCCGAGGATCTGCTCCTGATTCAATAAACTTGCGTAACCGCCCTTCATAAGGGCGGTTTTTTGTGGCTGATGCCGGCATCCGGTTGCTAAAATAACCTTAATATGACAGACGCGGAACGGAAGAAACTCCTGTCCAAGAATGTGGTCGGCTTCGGCCTGGTCCTCCAGCTCGGCATCCTGGAGGATTTGTTCTGCAATACCCTATTCGCGATTTTATATCCAAGCCTTACCCAGCATACGCTGAAAAATTTGCCGGTTTTCAGCGCTTACGAGCTGGCCCGGTTCTGGGCTGTCATAGTTTCCATTTTCGCATGCGTCTGGTGGGGCAAGGCCATCAAGAGGGCTTTGTCCCCTAATCCTTCCCCCGAAGATATTGAAACGGGCCGCCGCCGTATCCAGTCCGTTTACCGCGACGCCTACATTCTCATAGGCATATACGTTCTGGCGCATCTGATTGTCTACGCTTTCTATCCCGGACTTCCCTGGGGCGATATATTCGCGGTCCTGCTGCCCATGCTCGCGATCGTGCTGTTTGCCGTGATAGGGCAGATGCTGGTTTTCGTGGACCAGTTTCTGGCCTGGGCGGAAAAGGCCATGTCCGTTTTCTACGCCCCGGATGAGCTTTTTGTGGTGCGGGGGGGTGTTTCAATATCTCTGGTGGCGAAGATAACGCTGCTGGTGGTGCCTCTGGCCATATTCCCCCTGTGGTTTTTCTTTCTGGTCTGGATGGTAAAGGCCAAGCTGGACGTTTTGGATTTATGGCTGCTGCCCGCTTACAGCACCATTACTCTGACTGGCTTTCTCTGGATGTTGCTCAAGAAAGTGCAGCGCCCGATAAACGGGCTCATAGACAAGATGGAACGCCTGAGCGCGGGCGATTACAGCGTAAAGACGCATATCTATTTTTCCGATGAAATAGCCCGCCTTAAGGCCGGGTTCAACAAAATGGCCGACGGCCTGCGGGAACGCGAGGAGATGCGTTCCACCTTCGGCAAGTATGTTTCCCCCGAAATCGCGCGGGAACTGCTCAAAAACCACAGGGTCAATCTCGGCGGGCAGGAAGTTGACGCCGCCGTGCTTTTCTGCGATATCCGCAATTTCACTCCCCTAAGCGGCGGGTTGTCCGCGCCGGAGACCGTGGCTTTCCTTAACGAGTACTTTTCCTATATAACTCCGCCCATAATGGAACATGGGGGGGTAATCAACAAGTTCATGGGGGACGGCGTGATGGCTATATATGTGCCCGCCCTTGGCTCCACCGCTTACGCCGCCGACGCGGTGCGTTCCGCGCTGGGCATGCGCGCGGCTTTGGAGCGTTTCAACGCCTCGGGCAAATATCCTCCGGTCAGGTTCGGCGTCGGCATACACGCAGGGAAGCTGGTGGCCGGCAATATAGGCACGGCTTCGCGGCTGGAATATACCTTTATAGGCGATACGGTCAATATAGCTTCGCGCATCGAGTCCGCCACCAAGGAGGCGGGCACCGATATCCTTGTCAGCGGGGCAGTGACGGATAAGGCCGGAGGACTGTTGGGTAAGGCCGTCCGCTTTGAAAAAGCTGGGCCCTTCCAGCTTAAGGGAAGGGCCGAGCCTCTTGAACTGCATAAAGTTGCCGCCTGTCAGCCGTAGTGCCCCTGCGCGGCCGCTTCCACCACATTGCTGAAGTCCTCTTTAAGCGGAGCCGTGATGTCTATGGCATATCCGTCCGGCAAGGAAAGGGCCAGCCGGGTCGAGTGCAGCATCAGCCTGGGAAACTGCTCCGTTTTTGATTTCTCACCGTACTTTTCGTCCCCGGCCAGAGGATTGCCGATGCTGTAGAAATGTGCGCGTATCTGGTGCTTCCGTCCGGTCATTATCCTGGCCTGCACAAGGGCGCAGTTGCCGCACACGCGGAGCGTTTCGTATCTGGTCTCTGAAGGCTTGCCCTTCTCCTCGTTTACCGCCACCCTGCCTGAACCGAAGATGTGCAGCGGCCTGTTTATCACGCCGCCGCGCGGCTGCGGCACGCCTATGACCAGAGCCGTGTAGATTTTGGTGACCTGCCTCCGTTCGAACGCAAGGCAGAACTGCCGGTGGTATTGCGGGTCTTTCGCGAAAAGGATGACTCCGCTGGCGCCCTTGTCCAGCCGATGGATGACATATAGTTTCATGCCCAGTTGAGCTTCCAGCTCCCGCAGGACGCAAGGCTGCGGGACTCTTTCAGGAATTGACGCGATTCCCGATGGCTTGTTGACCGCCGCTGCGCGGGCGTCGTTAAGGAGTATGTCCATCTTCATATAAAGGTAATTATAGCAGTCCGCGCCACCTTATATTAGTAATCGTGCGGTAAATGCGTAATGGATGCTATTGCGGGAGGAAGGTTCGGACGGCGGGTTTGTGACTAAAACGACAATTGCAAATTGCGGGTTGATTTACTATGATATTTTCAATGCGCGGATGCACCGGCGCAAAAGACACACGAAAAAGGAGAGGGAAATACTAATGAAAAAGTTCATTATCGCCGCAGTATTTGTTCTCGCCGCCGCCTCTGGCGTGAAAGCCGCCGGTATGGAAGTCGGCAAAATGGAAGTTGGCTTCGGCCCCGGCCTTGCCATCCCCATGAGCAGCGAATACAAAGACAGCAATACGGGCTGCAAGAGCTCGTTCATGCTTGATCTTTACGGCCAGTATCAGATACACGAGATGCTTGCCCTTGGTCTCGACATGGGCTACGACTTCGGTCACAAGAGCAAAGTCGCTGGCGCCCCGGATGATCTCAAGCTCAAAATCCTTCAGATCACCCCGTTCGTGAAGTTCGAGCAGCCTTTTGACCTGTCCGGCAAAAAGGCCACCTACTTCGCGAAGCTCGGCGTGGGTTACTACAACCTGAAGTCCACCGAATACACCATGCTCGGCGTGACCACCCCCAGCTCCAACGTGGGCAAGCTCGGCTTCAACCTCGGCATCGGCGCGACCATGGAAGTTGCTCCCCAGTTCGCGGTCGGTCTTGACGTGACCTACCACTACGTTACCAAGAGCGACATGGTTACCAATGCTGCTGGCGAAAGACAGGTTCTTACCCAGCTGACCCCCGCCATCCACGGCATCTATCGCTTCTAATCGAAGCAATAGACAAGGTTTCAAAAACCCGCCCCCCAAAGGGCGGGTTTTTCGTTTATCATTAAGACGCACTCCAGTCTCTGACGTCTTGGAGTGTGTCTATCATTAGGACAGCACTCCAGTCTCTGAAGTCTATCATTAGGACGCCCCCTTGCCTCTGGCGTAGTTTGGGGAGGGGGGCGTTTTGGAGCAGTAGAGTTGTGTGGTTCAAGGCTGCATAGCATGAAGTACTGGGATAATGATACCCGGCACTTCAAAGCTGCATAGCATGAAGTACCGGGATAATGATACCCGGCACTTCAAAGCTGCATAGCATGAAGTACCGGAATAATGATATCCGGCACTTCAAAGCTGCATAGCATGAAGTACCGGAATAATGATATCCGGCACTTATGTGGAAAGGGTATCTGTCAGTTACTGTTCCGTTTGGCTCAAATCCTCGCTTCCACAACGAAAGGGAAATTGCAGATGGGCTTTTTGGCGCGGTTTTTACATAGGCTCTTAAATAGCAAAAGGCCGCCCGGTTTAGGGGCGGCCTTCTCATTTTGTAACAATTGTTTACTTTATTGCTTGGGGAGCGTTATCGTCATCACGGTGCCGAAATCAATCTTGCTCATGATGTCTATCTTTCCGCCCATGGCTTCCACGTTGGTCTTTACCACGTCCATTCCCACGCCTCGGCCCGATATGTCGGTCGCCACGTCGGCGGTTGAGAAGCCCGGCAGGAACAGCAGACCGTAGACTTCCTGTTCCGTTATGGTGGAGGCCTTTTCCGGGGCCAGCATGCCTTTCTGTATCGCTTTCCACTTTACGGCTGATGTGTCTATGCCCCTGCCGTCGTCCGCTATCGAAATCTTTATGCTGGAACCCTGCTCCGAAACCATGACGGTCACCAGCCCTTCCTCTTCCTTGCCCTTTTCCTTTCTGGTCTGCGGGCTTTCTATGCCGTGGTCCACGGAATTGCGGATTATGTGGGTAAAGGGGGCTTCAAGCATTTCAAGCTGGAGTTTGTCCACAAGCACTTCCCCGCCCTGAACGTGAACTTTTGCCAACTTGTTGACCTTCTTGGCTATGTCCTTGACCATCAGGGGGGCTTTGGTCAAAAGGGTTTTGATTGGAACTAGTCTCAGTTTTGCCGATTCCGAGGCGATATCCTTGGACAATGCGCCGAGGGCCTTGCCGGTTTCCGAGGCGGCCGCCGGTGTCGAGGACAGGGCTTTTACCGCGGCATCCAGTTTCCTTGAAAGCTCTATAAGACGGTCGGCGTGGGCTTCGTCTATACGCAGGGTTTTGTGGTGATGGCTGGCGTGTTCCTTGCCTTCCTGATGCGCGGCTTCCTGCTCATGCGCGGGCGCCGCGGCCGGGGCCGAGGCCTTCTGCTCCTCTTTCTTTACCGCTTCTTCCGCGGTTTCCGGCTTAACCGGCGACAGCGCCGCCACGGAGAACATTATGCGGCTCAGTATCTCCAGCAGTTCGGGGTTGTCATACTGGAACTTTTCGGCGAAAAGGTTGATGTCCGACTGGAGAGATTTCCACAGGCCCTTGACGTCGCTTTTCTTAACCTCGTCGGACATGGCGATAAGCTTGTCCAGTATTGCCTGCAGGTCCGGTTCTATGTCGGGGGAGGCTGTCGTCGCCTGAGAGTCGGCTATCATGGCTTTCAGCTTTACGAAGCCTTCGGCCAGCACGGCGGCGATTTTTTCGTTGTAGGAACCTTCCTTTTCCCGGACGACCAGAAGGAGTTCCTCCATCTTGTGGGCCAGCTTGTTTATCTTGTCGAGATTGATGTAGCCCGCGTTGCCCTTGATATTGTGGGTGATGCGGAACAGTTCGTGTATGGCGTCCTTGTTCTGCGGGTTTTCCGCCAGCTGGGCAAAAAGCTCGTCCGTGCGCGAGAGCATGTCCTGCGCGTCGGTGGTAAACTGGGAAAGAAGTTCCGGGTCAATAGCCTGTTCCGCCATAAGTTCAATCCTTGTAACTGGTATAACTTATATTTATTATACAAAATGTTCAGCCCTGCGTTTCCCACGAGTGAACATTGGACTTGCGCTTCTCTCAAGGTTATAATGACAATATCGTCTAAAACTCATCATGCGCGGGGAAGCCCGCGCGGAGGAACACATGCCCGGAGATAACAAAACCGCACTTCTTCTCGTTCTCGACGCCGTCGGTCTTTCCACTCTTGAGTACCTGTTTTCCAGGTATCCCGGAAAAGTGGAGCTGCCCAATCTGGCCCGCCTGGGCCTGGGGGACATAATCAAGCCGGAGTTCTCCTCCCGCGTAGGCAAAAGCGACGGGAAGTCCTACCGCGCCCGTCTGAAACAGGCTTCGGCTTCCGCCGACAGCGTGGTGGGCCACCGTGAGATGATGGGTATAATAGACGACCGCACCTTCAACCTGTTTCCCGACGGCTTCCCCCGGCCCTATCTTGACGAGCTGGAAAAGCGCATCGGCCGCAAAACCTTTTTTAACAGCATGGCAGGCGGCATGGAAGCCATAGAGATGAACGCCGCCGAGCACGAAAAGACCGGCATGCCTATCGTTTATGCCAGCAAGTGCGATCCGCTCATCCAGCTCGCCATGAACGAGAAGGTCATCCCGGTCGCGGAGCAGCACAAGATAGCCGACACGGCTTTCGACGTCGCGATGGAGATGGGAATACCCGTCACCCGCGCCATAGCGCGCGCCTACGTCAAATCCCCCGAGGGCGAGATAATCCGCACCGCCAACCGGCACGACGCGGTCCTCCCTATGGGCCGCAAAACGCTCGTGGACATGCTCTACGCGCGCGGCGTCTGGACCGCCGCCGTTGGCAAGACTTCCGACCTCGTCAACACCACTTACCATGAGAAACTGAAGTTGACCAACAAGGAATTCCTGGACCCCTCGCTCGGCCTTTCCTTCCCGCACCCCAAGGGCAAGGACACCAATCCCCTGTCCGTTCAGGGAACCGTGAACGCCATAGACGAGGCCAAGGCGGTATACCGCCCGCACGGCACGTTCATTTTCTCAAACCTGGTGGACACCGACAGCCTCTACGGGCATACCCGCGACGTGGAAGGCTCTCTCCGCGCCGTCGAGGCCGCGGACAAAATCATACCCGTTCTTGAAAAACGCCTTTCCAAAGGCGACCTGCTCATCATTACGGCCGACCACGGCATGGCCCACAGGGAGGACTATGGCTATCACAGCAACGAGCCCCTGCCCTTCCTCGTCGAACGCATTGGTTACGGGGAGGATCTCGGCGGCTTGAAAAAAGGCCGCGCGGATACCCTCGCGGAAGCCGGGTGGCTGGTATCGCAGTTCTTCGGCGCGCAGGAGGAATTTGTCCGCCAGTCCAAACTGGAGGCTTATTTCCCGTTGTGATTTGAAGGGGGGAGAGATTATTATGAAATGTCGTGCGTTAACTCTGGCTGTCTGCCTGCTCTGCTCCGGCGCGTCCGCATTCGCCGCGCCGGACGGGCGGAGGCTGACCGTCTCCAGCTACATTACCTCCGGGCTTGAGAAAGCCAAGGCCGGCAATTTTTCCGGCGCGGTCAAGGATTTCGACCGCGTGCTTAAAATAGACCCCGCGAACAGCATCGCCTATTTCAACAGGGGCGTGGCTTTGCTGAAAATGAAAAAGCAGTACGAGGCGGAAAAAGACTTCCAGAAGGCCTGCAATCTGGGCAACAAGGAAGGCTGCGCTGTCGCAAAGAAACTTGCCCAGAAAGAGGAAAACAAGGCCGACGCCGTCAAAACCCTTCTGGCCGACGCCGAGGTGATGTCCACCAGCGGCCGCGTCGAGGACGCCCTTTACAAGCTCAAAATCGCCGAGGAAAGGATGCCCGACTACGCGCCGATATACTATGCCCGCGCGCGCATCTATTACAAGGAAAAGAAACAGCGGGAGGCCCTCTCCGACCTCAACCGCGCCCTGGAGCTCAACGAGTCCTACGCCGACGCGTATTTCATGCGCGGCCTGCTTTACAGGGACAGGCGCGATATTTCCAGCGCGCTTAAGGATTTCGACAGGGACATCGCGCTAGACGGCACCGGTTCCCGCTCCTACAGGGAGAAGGCCGACCTGCTTCTTGAGGATAAGGAGTACGCCGACGCGATGAAGAACTACTCCGCCGCCATAGAGAAGGGCGCTTCGGACGCGGCCGTTTTCTTCGGCCTCGGCGTCGCGCAGGAAGAATTGCTCCGCCTTGAGGCCGCCGCCGTTTCTTTCGACAAGGCCTGCTCCGGCGGGAATGAAAAGGCGTGCGGCCGTTCCGGCGACGTGCGCAAGAAGGTCGAGAAACTTCAGGCCAAGGTGGACGAGTTGATATTGGAAGGCATAAAGGCTTTCAAGACCGGTGACAATAAGAAAGCCCTCAAGACTTACACCAAGGCGCTGGATATCTATCCCTACAGCTTTCAGGCCCGTTTGGCCAGGGGCAATCTGTACCTTGAAACCATGCATAACGACGCGGCGGCCATAAAGGACCTCGACGCCGCCATAGAGGTTTCCTCCTCTTCCGCGGTTGCCTACCGGCAGAGGGCCGCGGCCTACAAGAATACCGAGAACATCGCCGCCGCGTTGTCCGACGTCAATCGTTCACTTGAGCTTGACCCCAAGAGTTTCGAGGCTCTCACGCTTAAGGCTTCCCTGCACTCCCTCAACAAGGAATATAGGGAGGCCATACGCCAGTACGAAAGCCTCATCCGCATGCGGCCCGACAGGCCGGAACTCCATTTCGCGCTTGCCAATACATTCAGGAGTTCCGGCAGCCCTGACAAGGCCCTTGCCCAGTTCACCGAGGCCTGCCGTCTTGGCATGGACACCGCGTGTTCCTGGAAGAAAAGCCTTGAGAAACCCAAAGAGACGCCCGGCCTTTGAGCGTCTTCCCATATATGACTGGGCCCGCCTTACGGCGGGCCTTTTTTGTCCGGGGAGGATCCTCTGCGCCGGGGAAACCGCGCCCGCTCGACGGAGCCGGCGGCCGCGCTGAGTCCGCGCTATTGCCGAAAACTGTTGATTTTCCGATGTGAGAAAGTGTTATAATGAACTAAGCTTTTGCGAGGTGCGACAAGATGAGGGCGGGTAAATTTCTTACTCTTTTGGCTTTTTCAGTGGCGCTGTGCGGCTGTCTCAAGCCCGTGCGCAGCGAGGACGACCCCAACCACATAACCGTTTGGGAACAGGAAGACTCCACCGTGGCGCCGTATATTGACGCGACGCTCGAGGCTTTCCGCAAACTGCCCGGCAATGAGCGCGTCACCGTCAGCCGCGTGCATTACAGCAACGAAGACCTCCGCCAGCAGTACCAGACAGCTGCCATAGCGGGCACCGGCCCCGACCTTATCATGTGCCCTTCCGACTTCGGCGGGGTTTTCGCCGTGGCGGGCTTCATCCTCCCGGTGGACGGCCTGTTCGACCTTTCCATTTATAACAAGGCTGTCATGGAATCCGTGCTGCTCGAAGGCAAGCACTGGGGCATACCCACTTCTAACGGCAACCACCTGATGTTCATGTACAACAGGAAGTTCGTCAAGAACGTGCCCCAGAACACGGATGAGCTTTTCAAATACTGCGATACAGAGGCGAAGAAATACGGCCTCCAGAACTGCCTGGCTTTCGACGGAGGGGAACCCTTCTGGTTCACCCCGTGGCTGGGCGGTTTCGGCGGCTGGCCGCTGGACAAGCGCACACCCACGCTGGACACGAAACCCATGCGCGAGGCCGTGGATTTCTATCTGGACCTGCGCTACGGCAAGAAGGTCATACCGCAGGAGTGCGATTACAACTGCATGGACGCCCTCTTCAAGGAAGAGAAGGTCGCTTTCATAATAAACGGCGACTGGTCCGTTTTCAGCTACGCCGGCAGTCTCAAGGACAATTACGCCGTCGCCCGCATTCCAATGGTCTCCAAGACCGGCCTTTGGCCCTCCCCGATGGTCAGCGGCAAGTTTTTCATGATAAACGCCCGCCTCCAGAAGGACGAGAGGAAGCTCAAGCTGGCGCGCGAACTTATAAAGTTTTACACCAACAGGGAAAATCAGGTCCGGCAGGTGAAGGAGCTTAAGCGCCTTCCGTCCTTGACCGAGGCCAACACCGACCAGTCAGTGGTGGGGGACCCCCTGCTAAAGGCTTCCATGGAACAGATTCTGGTTGGCAAGCCCATGCCTATGGCCACCGAGATGCGACCGACCTGGGACTCCATGCGCCAGTATCTTGGCAAAATAATGACACGCAAGGTTACGGCCGAGGAAGGCATAACCAAGATGCAGCAGGACGTTTCGACCAAGATCGGGGAGATGAACCGATGAACCCTATTGTCGCTTCGCTTACCGAAGTTTTCCAGATGGTTTTCTTCGTTCTGTGGTCGGTTTTCCTTGTGGAAGCCTACCTCTACCTGCACTTCAAGAAGTATGAGGAGAAATGGTTCACTCCGGCCATGCTCGCGGGTGTTCCTCTGGCCGGACTGGTATATGCCATAACGGCTGTGGGGCCGGCCATACCGGGCTCCATCATGGCTGCCATTGCCATGTATGCCTTTTTGGTCGAGCTTGCCGCCATACCGTTCTTCAAGCTGGTCGTGCGGGGCCGCTACAGCCTGCCGCTGATGATGATAGCCCCGGGTTTCATCGGACTCGCCATGCTGATAGCATATCCGCTGGTGTTCGAGTTCTATCTGGCTTTCCACGACCTCAAGCTGACCACCCTCAAGGTCTGGGCCGAGACCGGCTCAATCCCCTTCATGGGCTTCCAGAATTTCGTGGACGTATTCGTTAAGTCGCCGCTTTCCGAAGTGACGTTCTGGCGCCTTCTGCTTCGGACGCTCGGCTGGACCTTCGTGAACGTGTTTTTCCATGTGGTGGGCGGTTTCGCCCTCGCGCTTGTCCTTAATAATGAAATAAAGATGAAGGGGCTTTATCGCACCCTGCTGGTCATACCCTGGGCCATGCCGCAGGTGGTCGCTGTTCTGGCCATGAGGGGGGAGTTCCACAGCCAGTACGGTTTCATAAACGTGATGATAGAGCGGGCCCTGACAGCCATGCCGTGGCTCGCCCATCTGGGCATACAGAAGGTGGAGTGGCTTAGCCAGCATCCGTTTCTCACCTGCACGATGATAAATGTCTGGCTGGGCATACCTTTCATGATGGTGGTCATACTGGGCGGTCTTCAGTCCATCCCCAAGTCCTACTATGAGGCGGCCTCCATAGACGGCGCGTCGGCCGTGCAGAAGTTCTGGAACATCACCCTGCCCCTCATGCGGCCCGTCCTTGCCCCGGCGGTAACGCTCGGCACCATCTGGACCTTCAACAATATCAATATCATTTATCTGGTCACCGGCCAGGCCGGCGGAACGGAAGAGGCCGACATACTTGTTTCCGCCCTGTACAAGGCGGCGTTCACCTACAACCGCTTCAGTTATTCCGCGGCTTTCGCCATAGTTATATTCGCGATACTGTTCCTGGTGTCCATGCTGTGGCTGAAATATTCAAAGGGGACTGATTCCGCTTATGGCTGATAAGGATCTCGAACTGGCCCGTCTTGAAAATGACAGGCAGCAGCGCAGGGACAAGATTAAAACCCTGATACTGCACGTTTTGCTGATACTGGCCTGCGTTGTGACGGTATATCCGCTGCTGCGCATACTGTCCGTATCCCTGCGTCCGGGGGACAAGTTGATGTCCACCTCGCTGGCGCTCATACCCGAAGGCGCAAGCCTGAAGGCCTACGCGGACGTGCTTACCACCACGCACTTTCTCCGCTGGCTGTGGAATTCCCTGCTTATCACAGTGGTGACGTCCTTCATCGGCGTGAGCCTGGCTTCCACGGCGGGGTATGCGTTCTCCCGCTTCCGCTTTCCGGGCAACAAGCTGGGCCTTACCCTGCTGCTTGGCACGCAGATGATACCGGCAGGCATGCTTCTGCTTCCCCTGTTCCTGATGATAATGCGGCTTGGCCTGATAAACACCTATATAGGAATGATAATCGCCTATTCGGTCTCCTCGCTGCCTTTCAGCATATGGATACTGAAGGGATACTACGACACCATTCCGCGTTCGCTGGAGGAGGCGGCGCTTGTGGACGGCACCACGCAGTTCGGCGCGTTCTACCGCATAGTGCTTCCGCTCTCCACGCCGGCCCTCGCCATAGCGTTCCTCTTCAACTTCACCTCTTCTTGGAATGAATACCTGGTGGCGCGCGTTGTCCTGTCCGACTCCGCGCGGTATACCTGGACGCTCGGCCTTTTCGAGCTTCAGGGACAGTTCCTTACCCAGTGGGGCATGTTCGCCGCGGGATCCCTGCTGGTCACCATACCGGTTCTGGCCGTGTTTCTGTATTCCTCTAAATGGCTTATTTCCGGCCTTACTCTGGGCAGCGTAAAAGGATAGGATATGGCATCTGTAACCTTTGATTATGTGAAGAAAAAATACGGCGAGGTGGAAGTCCTTCATGCTATAAGCCTCGACGTAAAGGACAACGAGTTTCTTGTGCTTGTCGGACCTTCCGGCTGCGGCAAGAGCACCCTTCTGCGCATGCTGGCCGGCCTCGAGGAGATATCCGACGGCAAGGTCTACATAGAAACCCGCCTTGTGAACGCCCTTCCTCCGCGCGACCGTGAAATAGCGATGGTTTTCCAGGACTACGCCCTCTATCCCCACATGACGGTGGAGGAGAACATGAGCTTCGGCCTCCGCCTGCGCAATACCCCGAAGGAGGAGATAGACAAGCGCGTCGCGGAAGCCGCGCAGATACTGCAGATAACCAGCTATCTCAAGCGCACGCCGAAACAGCTTTCCGGCGGACAGCGCCAGCGCGTGGCGATAGGCCGCGCCATAGTGCGCAAGCCCAAGGTTTTCCTGTTCGACGAGCCCCTTTCCAACCTGGACGCCAAGCTCCGCGAGGAGATGCGCGTGGAGCTCGCCAAGCTGCACCAGAAGCTGAACGCCACCATCGTCTACGTGACGCACGACCAGGTGGAGGCCATGACCCTTGCCACCCGCATCGCCGTCATGCAGGGCGGCTATATACAGCAGATAGGCACTCCCTCGGAGGTCTACTCCCGCCCCGCCAACCTCTTCGTGGCGGGTTTCATCGGCAGCCCCACCATGAATTTCGTGAACGGCTACCTCGAGCAGGAGGCCGACAAGCTGTACTTCAAGAACGACACGATGAAAGTCCTCATACCCTTCGCCATACCGCTGGCCAACGACAAGATAGACTACAAGTCGGTGGTGCTGGGCGTCCGGCCTGAGGATATCTTCATCGAGCGCGTGCTGGACAAGAAGCTTTCCGACGTGATAAACGTCGACGTGGAAGTGGTGGAGCTGCTGGGCCACCGCAAGAACGTGTACCTGACGGCCGGCGAATACCGCCTGCTCGCCACGGTGCCGGCAAGTTTTAATAAGAACCCGGGCGACAAGATGTTCGTCTGGCTTAACCTGGACAACCTGCATCTGTTCGACAAGAAGTCCGGGGTAAGGATAAACTAAGGAGGCAAACATGCAAGAGACATTGGACACAGTTCTTCTCCTGGCGCTGCCCGCGTCAGGCAAATCGGAGGTGCGGCGCTACCTCGAGTTCCAGACCCCGGAAACCTGCCGCACGCAGTTCCACATGGGGCCGACGGTCCAGCTGGACGATTTCCCCTACGTTCACATGATGCGCCGTATCGATGACGAGCTCGCCAAGGTCGGCAAGGCCCGTCTTTTCTTCTCCTCCTCGGACAAGCCGTTCATCAATCCCATCGACTGGGGCACGCTGATAGAGCTCATCAACGAGGATTACGTCGACCTTATCAACAAGACCCAGTATTCCACCGACAATTCCGCCGACGCGCTCTACAAGCGCATGGACAAGGCCGCCCTTAAGGTCGGCGGTCCGGCCCGCTACGCCACCGTGGACGCGGAGACCCGGAAGAAAATCCTTCCCGCGCTGGAGCCCGAAGCCAAGAAGCTGATGGAAGACAAGCTCGCCAACTACACCGACCTCAAGGGCAAGACCCTCGTCATAGAGGCCGCCCGCGGCGGCAAGCAGGGCTCTTCAATGCCCCTGCCCAAGCCTTTCGGCTACGAGTATTCCCTTGCCCAGCTCCACCCCGAAATACTCAAGAAGGCCGTAATCCTCTACATCTGGGTCACGCCGGAAGAGTCGCGCCGCAAGAATTCCGCGCGCACCAATCCCAACGACCCCGGTTCCATCCTTCACCACGGCGTTCCCATGGACGTCATGCTCAACGACTACGGCTGCGACGATATGGACCATCTGGAGAAGATTTCCTCCAAGCCCGGCACCATCACCGTCAAGGCCGGCGGCCAGACCTATAACCTGCCCATAGGCCGCTTCGACAACCGCGTGGACGCCACCTCGTTCCTGCGCGCCGAGCCCAAGCAGTGGGACCCGGCCGCCGTCAACAAGGTGCAGACCGCCATCAAGCAGGCGATGGACAAGGTCTTCGACATGAAGAAGTAGCCGTTCAGGTTTGACTTCGGGCCCGCCTTTCGCAGCGCATTGCAAAGGCGGGCCCGTTTTATGTATGCTGAATCGATTCAAGGCACGCCGGATACTTGGAGCCATAAATGGACATCGCTTCAATGCCAAAGGCGGAACTGCACCGCCATCTCGAAGGCAGCGTAAAAACCCGCACCGTTCTGGATATTTCGCGCCGCAAAGGACTGCCGCTGGCCTCTTTTGAGGAGGCCGAGCTTGACGCGCGCGTCAAGGTCAGGACGCAGCAGGAAAACCTGCAAAGCGTGCTGGACGCCTTCAAGATACTTCAGACCCTTTTTGCCGATTACGACGCGATAGAACAGGTCGCCGCCAGGGCGCTTGAGGCCGCGTACACCGAAGAAAACATAAAGCTTCTCGAACTCCGCTACAGCCCCTCCTTCATGCACTGCCTTTATCCGGAGCTGGACTGGCAGAAATCGCTGGACATAATACTTTCTTGCGTGGACCGTTTCGAGCGGACCCATGCCTTCGTGGGGGGAGTCATCCTCATAGCTTCCCGCTGTTATGGCGTTGAGGCCGCGGCAAAAACAGTGGATTTCGCTGTCCGCAATAAAAAACGAATAATAGGCTTCGATTTCGCCGACACTGAAAACGATTTCCCTCCCCGGATGTTCGCGGCGCAGGGCCGCAGGCTGGCGGAGGAGAAAATTCCCGTCACTGTTCACAGCGGGGAGGACGGTTCGCCGGAAAACATTCTGGACAGCATTAATATCCTCGGCGCCCGCCGCATCGGCCACGGCATAGCTGCTTCAGCCGACAAAAGCGGACAGCTTTTCGGCGTTCTGCGCGAAAAGAGGATAACGCTGGAAACCAATCCCTGGAGCAACTATATAACCCGCGCCGTGCCGGAGCTGGAGAACCACCCTCTAAAGCTTTTCCTGCAAAGCGGCCTGTGCGTGACCATCGGCGCGGATGACCCTGAGGCTCTGGACACCAATCTCAATAAGGAATACTCCCTTTGCGTGGAAAAGATGGGTCTCGGGCAGGCAGACCTCGTGGCCGCCAACAGGTTCGCGGTGGAAGGTTCATTCCTGCCTTTGGACAAGCGCCAGGAAGCCGCCAGGCTTCTGGGGTTTTCAAAACTCTAGTTTCCGCCCGTTCCCGGGGCCTTTTCCGGCCCCGGAATCCATAAAATCCGTCAACCAAGACTGTTCCCCGGTTCCGGGCATGGGCCTTTGGTCCCATGGGTTCATGGGGCTCTGCGGCCCTTGACTGGACTATATATATAATTGATACTGTTATAGAGGAGTACCGTCGGGGGAAGCGACGGCATAATCTGTACTGCAAGGCGGTGTGCTATGAAACCCAATAACGTCTCTAAAATCCTTTTTGCGGCAATACTGTCCGCGTCCGGCTCGGCCGCTCTGGGGCTTGATACGGGCAATACCGCGTGCCGGTACGTGCCCGGCGAGGAAGACCGCGCGCGCACCGAGGCCTTCGAGCCTTTCATGCAGCTGATGGGCGAGGAATTCGGCAAGGGCGACCTGCTTCCCAAGTACAAGTCCGACGCCAATTCCATGACGCCCGACGGCGCGCTTACCGTCATAGGCCTGAGCCAGTACATCCACAACGTGGCGCCCTTTTTCTCCGCCGAAGACCGCGCCAAGATGATAGGCCTCCTCCGCTATAAATGGGCCACCGCCCAGTCCGCATGGCGCGTAGAGGGCGAAGCCAGCCGCCAGATGGAAGACGGCGACACCGAGCCGGTTTATCCCTCCGTGGAGGACGTTAAACGGGTGGAGAGCCCCAATTGCCTCGGCACGGTCCGCAAGGACGACGTCTGGGCCATGTCCTATCAGCTTGCGGATTCCCTGAAGGGGAAAAAGGCCGCGCTTGGCAATGGCAAGCTGCCGCTCAACTATGACACGGACAAGCTCAGCCAGGACCGCGTCCGGGAAGTCCTTCCCCAGGTCTTTCCGTCATACTTCCCCTCCATAAATCTCGAGGCCCAGAAGGACATGAGCCTCATCATCTCGTTCCTGAAGGAGCGCGGTTTCTTCACCGGAGCGGTGACCTATTCCGCGGCGGATTTCTCGAAAGTTCTCAAGGCCGTGGAGGCCATCTCCACCAGCCGGGAGAAATGTTCGTCAACGCTGGAGAAATGCGTAGGCGCGAAGTCTCTTTCCTCAAAGGACCGGGAATTCATTTATGCCGTGGCCGAGCGTTTCCAGTATCTGAATTACGCGGCCAACACAGGCGACACCGGCAAAGTCCTTGCCAAAGCCCCTACGCGGAATCTTACCCGGGCCAATGCCGCCGTCCTTCCCGCGGCCGTGACAACCAAGACGCCCGTGGCCACCAATACGCAGACGACCGGCGTAAAGACCCCTGCCGCAGTTACCGGCAAGGATACCCCGGCTTCCAAGGTGACCAAGGAGCCGGTCAACACTATCGCCACCAAGGTGGTGCCGAAGCCCGGCGACGAAACCGCTTCGCGCAACACCAAGACAAAAACCGAGGATACCAGAACAACAACAGATTCCCGCGAAACTAAGACTGACACCACCAGTACCTCGACCACGGACAATGCGAATAAAACCGCGGCCAAGGATGACGCGTCTTCCAAGACCACCAGCACTAACAATACCTCCGTGGGTGGTTCCACCGGAGGCGGCGGTTCTACCGGCGGAGGGGGTTCCACGGG
>Ga0209016_1000671_pt1 | contig 37213 bp, 30 predicted proteins | sample EPASupsiteSAE305_FD_187265 | JGI IMG/M metagenome (GOLD analysis project Ga0209016, IMG submission 187265) | Bioremediated contaminated groundwater microbial communities from EPA Superfund site, New Mexico - SAE3-05 (SPAdes) (version 2) | ecosystem: Environmental > Aquatic > Deep subsurface >... | reverse complement strand
AGTGCAGCAGCGACCCTGCCTGTGTAGTTAACTACAACTTTCAAGATGGCAAAGGTACTGTTGTGTCAAACTCAGCACAGGGGCATGAGAATAGCAAGTTTAAAGTCAAAGATTACTTTGGGCAGGTTAAAGGCGATTACAGTTGGACTAAGGGACGCTGGTGGAAAGGAAAACGCGCACTGCAATTCAACGGAGTGAATACGATTGTGGAGCTTCCGGAAACCGAGGCAATTGATTTTGACGAGGATGAAGAGTTCACTATTTTTGTATGGCTGAAATTTGACCGTTTTGTCCGTTGGGATACTCCGTTTTGCAAGGCATATGCCGACCAATACGCCCAATATGATTTATATTATGACGGTACCCAATATTCCGATAAACAGGCGTCAGGGCAATTTGAGGTCGATGTATCCCGTACTTGTATTGGTTTCGATGACGTTACAATTGATGATAAAGGCAACAGGTCTGACAATATCAAGTTGGACACAGAACACTGGTACATGTTGACTTTGAGAAATAAAAAAATTCAGACTGATCCTAAAAATGCTGGATTATCAAATATCAATGATCACAAAGTAGAGGTCTTTTGGAATGGTCAGAGACTGGCGGAGCGCGCCACGAACAATGTGTATGCTAAAGGCACCCGCTGCAATGCCAAATTGATTCTTGGGGCAATGCGATTTTGGTCCGGACAAAACAGCGGCCCAGGTTGGCTGTCATGTTATTTTCGAGGCAAGATTGATGAGTTCATCATGTATAAGCGCGCATTGCAGGATACTGAAATTCGCGGACATTATTTAATGGGAGCAGAACATTTATAATTGTTGTGGCATACGAGAGTTATAAAGGTGATTCTGAAATGAGGATTAAATGGGAATAAGATTTCGTTGCAAGAACTGCAATCAAAAATACGAGTTGGATAATGAATGGGCAGGAAAAGTCTCGGAATGTTTGAGATGCGGCGCGGCGATGCCGGTTCCGGGAGGTCCGCAAGAGAGTACCTCGCCTAAGAGCAATTCCATGCAGAGGGCTATTCCCGTGGAAGGGCTCAATCCCATGGATAAAATTCAAAAACTCCAGATAGTTTCAGCCAATGCGAAAACTGGCGCCCCTGATGATATTATTTTCCGCTGCAAAATATGCCAGCAAAAGTACCGTTTACCAAGGAGCATTGCCGGTCAGGTTGCTGAGTGTGCCAAATGCAAGAAGAATATGGTTGTGCCTTCAGTTTCCGATTCGTCAACTGTGAAAGCCGCTAAACTGGAAAATAATGTCGTTTTCTGGTGCAAATCCTGCGGGTTAAAATACCGATTGAGCAAGGAACTTGCGGGGCAGCGTGCGGAATGCACTCGCTGCAAGAGTACATTCCCGATTCCGAAAGTATCAGCAAAGACACCTCCTGTCAAGCGGAATAGCAATGATCCGACGGAATCAAGCGTCAAACTAGTACAAAAGGTTGAAGTTCCTCCGGCGCAGAAGGAAACTGTTCCAGCGTTATCTCTTGCAACCGCAGGCACTTTGCCTGACAAAGTGCCGGCTGTATCTGCTATTCCTGCCAGTACAGAAATCCAGAATGGAAAAAACGTCAATTCTGCTGATAAAGTACCTGGCATTGCGTACGATGCAGATAAAACTCACACTACCATTGAGATGACCAAAACAGTGACGATGATGGTAAAATATGTTATAAAACTGCCCGGCAGTAATATTCTTTTTGCCTGGATTTCAATTATGCTTGACTGGCTTGCTCAGTTTTGGATTTTTCGCTGGATACCTAAAAGGGCAATCGGGTATATTGCAGTATTGATTGCATTGGCCGGGGTGCTCTATCTGACAAAACCTTTCAGTTATGAAAGCAATGGACCGGCTAAATGTCAAATTCACACGTTATGCCCAAAATGCGGACAGCGTGAAGTAATGGATATTCTGGAAATAAATGATGCGGAATGTTCAAAATGCAAAGCAAAAGTAGGTTATGCATGGAAATGCGAAGCATGTAATAAATATTTTCCGAAAGCTGACACGGAAAGAGTAATTATCAATGATTCTAAATTGAGCAGGCCGGAGAAAATTAAACTGCTGAAGCCGCCGCTCTGTCCACACTGCAGATCGTCAAAAGTAAATTATGAGGCAGTTAAAGATGCTACTTTCGGATGACTTCGTTTGCGAAGTGTCTTTCAGATAGTGGCTTTGCGTGGGATAAAACAGCGTTTAAAACTGGTCAGGATGCTTTTGCGTTTGAAGCTGATTGTCTCAGGTTCTATGTTTTGAAGCAGTAATCTAGGATTGATGTCGAAAGTCAATTCTGTAGCAGTTCTCCCGAACAAATCGGTTATGCGTGACCTTGCCTGCTGCATTTCAAAGGAACGATGTTGCAGACTATGTGCATCAGAAGCGATATAGTCGCAAATTCCTGCTGTAATCATTTTTTCCGTGAATTTTTTTGCGATTTTTCCGGATTTACCGTTAATGCTTGCGGCATTAACTTGAAAAAATATTCCATGCTTATGAAGATCAATCATCTGATGCATATTGCGGGGCGATAGAAGTTTTTCAGGATGAGCCAGAATTATTCGATATCCCTTCAAACTCAAGTCAAAAGCAAAAGACTCCATGAATTGCGGGATATAGGAGCTGTTCAGGTCAACCAGTATGAACATGGATTCCGCCATCGTAAGCGGTGTTTTACTTTCACTCAAATCGGACAGTGTGTATTCACAGCCAGAATGAAGTTTTATTCCGCACTCTCTGGCCGCCGGAGCCAATTCATCCAGGCGGGATTTGATGTTTTTTAATGTATCAGCGCTAAAATGCGGAGTGGTAATAATCTCCTTTATGCCATCTCTGGATGCGCAACGCAACATTTCCTCAGCTTTTTCCAAGGAAGACGGTCCATCATCAATATTATGCAGAATATGGCAGTGGATGTCAATCATGAAATTTTTGCGTTCTCGACAGGATCATTTTCTTTATCTGTGTTTGACGAATAATCGGCGTGATAGTGATATTTGTAATAATAATTGTACTTGACAGTTTCGACATTGAACCGGTTGAGCAAAACACCGGAGATTTCGATGTTAGTTTGATGAAGTTGCCGGATGCAGCGCTTAATCAACTCTATTCTAGTTTTGCCTGCAGTAATTACTAGCATTGTGGCATCAACCATACTGCCTATAATTGCGGTATCCGCCATATTTAAGGTAGGCGGAGTGTCAATGAAAACATAGTCATAGCTCTGAGAAAGTTCGCTCAGCAACTGCTTGTAGGCATCAGACATCAGCAATTCTGTAGGGTTGGGGGGGATCGGACCGCTGCTGATTAAATCAAGGCCGCTATTCAAGACATTTTTGTGGACTGCGTCTTGAACGGAAGCCTTCCCTACAAGAACAGGCACAATCCCATTACTGTTATCAACCTTAAAGAATTTATGGATGAACGGTTTTCTAAGGTCGCAGTCAATCAATACTACTTTCTTCCCGGACTCGCACATTGACAATGCCAAATTAGATATTACCGTGGTTTTGCCTTCCCCGGGCAAAGTGCTGGTAAACATAATGATTTTTGATTTTTTCTTGCCAGGTATGGAAAATTCAATATTGGTGCGCAGCATCTTGAACGCTTCAGCAATTGCTGATTGCTTATTTTCTGTAACAAATATCCTTGAAACATTGCTGGGATTGTTTTTTGTATCAGGTTTGTTTCCATGCAACTGGGGAGCCTCCGGAATAGTGCCAATAACATTCTTATTCAGCCTGTCCGGAATCTCTTCGGGTATTTTTATTGTCCAGTCCAGCAACTCGCGCGCAGTGGTTACTGCTACTGCTATAAGCAACCCTAACATAAAACCAACTATGATATTAAGCAGCAATTGCGGTTTTACCGGATTTTCCGGCAGTTCGGCAACATCAATGATCTTGATATTTCTCAAGTTCATGATTTCTTGGACTGTTTTAATAAAAACATCAGCCGTCGCATTTGCCACGAATTGAGCCACTGCTGGATTTGAACAGTAAGCGGAGATTCTGATAATACGCGTATTGCGCTGTATATCAGAATTAACTTTATATTTATATTTGTCTGCTGAAAACTTTTGTTTAACCAGTTCGGATACTTCTTTTTGTACTTTACGGCTGGCGATAATCTCTTTATAATCATTTACCAGCCGGGTATTAGCATCAATATCTTGAATTTTGGCAACTAAATTTTTTGTTTCCGAATCATTTGATTCCCAGGCAAAAACTGTTTTTGTGGATTCATAGACGGGGGCGAATATCCACTTATTAAAAACCCATCCAAGAACGCCACCGGCAATTGCAGCTATTAAGATAATTAGCCAGTATTTCAATAGAATATGTAAGATTGCTTGTGCGTCAATATTAAATTTAAAATCTTCCATATAAATACCCTGTTTATGAACTTTTTATACAAGATTGCGGTTCTTGCAAGAACAGATTTGGTAACAGACAACTAATTTACTGTAATAAGTGCGATTTAGCATACATAAATACAGTAGCCAATCAAACTCGTTTTACCTCGACATGTTGTTTATTCTGCTTAGAGTCTGAATAGTGATAATGATAGTGATAATAACCGAATTTTCCGCCGTCAGGGTTAAAACGGTTCAGCAAAATTCCGGAAACTTCAATATTGGATTGATGAAGTTGCCGGATGCAGCGTTTAATAAGTTCAATTCTAGTCTTCCCGGCAGTAATTACAAGCATTGTCGCGTCAACCAGGCGGCCAATGATTGCGGTATCGGCCATATTTAATGTTGGAGGAGCATCAATGAAAACATAATCATAGTTTTTAGAAAGCTCATCCAGCAATTGTGTATAGGCGTCAGACATCAGCAGTTCTGTCGGGCTGGGGGGGATGGGACCGCTTACTATCAAATCCAATCCCTTCCCTAACAGGTTTTTATTAATTGAATCCTCAAGTGAAGCTTTCCCGACAAGAATTGATACGATGCCTTGACTATTATCGACATCAAAAAATTTATGAAGGAACGGTTTTCTCAAGTCACAGTCCAGTAGCACAACTTTTTTGCCAGATTCGCACATTGACAATGCTAAATTTGATACAATCGTTGTTTTTCCTTCATTTGGCAAAGTGCTGGTGAACATTATTATCTTAGATTTCTGCTTGCCCGGTATGGAAAATTCAATATTAGTGCGCAGAATTTTGAATGCTTCCACAATTGTCGAAGAATCTTTTTCATCTATGAAAATTCTTGATCCTTTGTTGGAATGCCCAAACTTTCCTTTACGTTTTTTTCCGTTATCCGGGTCTTCATTTTCGGGGATTGTGCCAATAACATTTTTACCCAGTCGTTCCAGCACTTCTTCCGGTACTTTTATAGTCCAATCCAGCAATTCTTTAGCTGATACGATCAGCAACGCTAAAAACAATCCTGTTATAAAGCCGACCATAATGTTCACGGATCGTTTGGGGCTGACAGGGTCCTTCGGGAGTCTGGCGGAATCAATGATTTTGATGTTTTTTTGCTGCATAACACTTTGGACAACTTTTTCGAATACTGATGTTGTGGCATTGGCTGCAAATTGTGCCAACTTGGGGTCTGAAGATGAAGCGACAATCTTTAGGATACGGGTGTTCCGCAGCAGATTAGTATTGATTTTATAGTCGGAGTTATGCACATCGGGGAAGTTTTGCTTTATCTGATTGAACACTTCATCCTGCACTCTAAAACTGGTAATAATTTCTTTATAATCGTTCACCAGTCGGCTGTTTGCTTCAATGTCCTGATATTTTACCGAATAAATTTCGTCTGGCCCATTATTTGACTGCCATGCGTATACTGTAACAGAAGACTCGTATTCCGGCTCGAATATCCATTTGTTCACAACAAATCCAGTTGTGCTGCCGAGGATACAACCAAGAAGCAGAACCACCCAGTACTTGAATAAAAGTTTCAATAAAAAATGGAAATCGAAGTCTACATTATTATTCATACCAACAAACCTTTTAAATTGTAATAATTCGTTCAAGCATATCTAAACTCTGTCAGAAAAGGATTTAACGCTTCTGCAACATTCGCAAGACACGGCAGGTGCTGTGTCATTGCTTTTATGCTTAGCTGTTTTGCGATGGAATCGGACGATTCTCTGATAAACAGATGTTGCGTCTGTGCGCGATAAAATATAAATTTGTCATACGCCAAGGTATGTGATGTTTTATCGTTTACTTATCATAACTCGGGATATAATACAATAGAAATTAGTTCAATTCAAGTTAAGAAATGAAAGAATATGCAAATAACCTACCTGAAAAGCTATTGACTCTGAGGGGAGGAGTTCCGGTCACGAAAGGATGACGCGCTGTACAGAACATTGAATCAGCCCGAGCATTTGAAAGTATTTTCCGGAACATATTCTTGAGCAATAAGCCGCAACCCTTTCACATCATTGCTTAATACAAGTTCCGATATCTTATCTATGCTTACATGATTCTCTGTTGGTGAATTATTCTTTTTAAGCACCCGTATCTTGTTATGTTCTGATTTCTCAACATTCTCATCTTCGGTTATAAGTTCTTCATATTCTTTTTCCCCGGGGCGTAATCCGGTGAATTTGATTTTGATATCCTTGTTCGGAATTAGGCCGGAAAGTTCTATCATGCGTTTTGCCAGATCGACTATCTTGACTGACTCCCCCATTTCCAAAACAAAAATCTTACCGTTTTCTCCAATCGCGCCAGCTTGCAATACTAAGTCTACAGCTTCCGGGATAGTCATAAAATAACGGGTTACGTCCGGGCTGGTGACAGTGACCGGTCCGCCTTCTTCAATTTGCTTTTTAAACAACGGAATCACGCTACCACTGCTGCCGAGTACATTGCCGAAACGTACGGCCATGAATTCTGTACCATTCCGCGGGCGTTCGATAAGCAGCCGTTCAGCGATTCGCTTGGTAGCTCCCATTATATTGCTGGGGCGCACCGCTTTGTCTGAGGAAATCATGACGAATCTCTTAACTTTGCATTGCTCGGCAGTTTCGATAAGCTGAAAAGTGCCGATAACATTGTTGCGGAAACAAGATGCAACATTTTTTTCCATCAGTGGAACATGTTTATAAGCGGCTGCATGATAAATAATATCAATACCGTCAGCCATATTAATTGCGTTTTTTATTTCTTCCGGATGTTTTATATCTCCGGCGACAGGGATTATTCTCAAATATGGAAATTTATCGTTTAATTCTGCCTCCAGCGAATAGAGCGCGAATTCGGAAATCTCAAATAATACCAGAGCTCCCGGATTATAGCGAGCGATTTGACGGCAAAGTTCTGAGCCTATGCTGCCGCCGGCTCCGGTAACCATTATCTTTTTGCCTTGCAGGCTTTCGCGGACTATCTTGCGGTCAAGTTTTTGGACATCTCGATTCAGGAGGTCTTCAATGTTGACTTTTTTGAACATTGACACTGAAACATTGCCCAGCGTCAAATCTGAGATAGACGGAATCTGGTGGAATTGGCATGCAACTCCGGCGCGGGAGCAGCTTTCAATGATTAAATTCATATATCTTGGTTTGCGGAATGGCGTAAGAATCAGGATGCTATTGACTCGGAGCTGGCCCGCGATTTTAGCGATATTTCTAAGTTTGCAATAAAAAACCGGAACTCCGTGGATTTTAGTTTTATCCATATCCCGATGATCAGTTACCACCCCGACAAAGCGCCCCAGGGCAACAGTTTTGGATAAGCGCAAGATTAAATCTGTATCGTCAATATTGCCAACGATCAGCACTCGTTCATCGCATCTTCCGCGCCGTGACATATTCTTGCGCTGCATGTATTCCCTGAAATATCTTACGGTCAATCTGCCGCCGGCAATCCAAAGAGTCAATAAAATAAAGTTCAATATGAATATTGATCGAGGGAAGCCGATTAAGGACATATTATTGAGCAGATATACAAAAAATGCAAAAGTGATGTTTGCCGATAAAGAAGCATAGATTGCACGCAATAAATCATCAATGCTGAAATATGACCATAGACCGGAATGAAGTTTAAACAACGCTAATGCTAAAACCGTAATCAAAACATAAACCGGCAAGGTTTGCAACAGGAGGAAACGGTCAACAGGCGGTATTACGCCATCAAAACGCAACAGAAATGCTGCGATGTAGCATGCTGTCGCACCTACAGTATGTCCGAAGATTATCAAAATCCGTCGCAACAGCAAATGCTGTCGAATATAACTATATAGAGACAATAGAATACTCATCATTTTGATTTTCATATTACCCCACCTATCCTTGTGTTTCGCGTTCTGTGCTGTATAAATTTCAACCTATTATGAATAGAAGTTATTTTCAAGTGCACAGCATTATTTTGTCATGACTTTTTTTATGCGGCAACAATAGCTATGATCATGAGGATACAATTCCCCGGCCATCCGGACGCAATTGCAAATATGCCCAATGATAACGCTAATTTAAGAGTGGTTGGCAACCTCGCTGGCACCTGGCGGAGGAAATGGCTCCAACTCATTGTTTCTTAGGCATACTTTAATTAATTGAGGTTCTGCTTTGAGTGTATTCAAAATAAAATTAATACCGCGCAAAGCCTGCGGTTTGGACAGTATTGCAGCCGCAGTTAGAATTATACAGGCAAAATCTAGCCATAAACACTGTTTGCATACATAGAGCAGACCAAGGCGACTTTTCCAAGGACGAATTACCTGATTGTATTTCAAGTCAGGATTTTCGCTGCCGGCAAGAATATCTCCTTCGTCGGAGAATACTATTGAGGCTAAATCCGTAATGCCCGGCCGCACTGAGAGCAATTTAATTTCTTCCTGTGTGTATAATTCAACTCCATGGCGCTCAACATTGGGTCTAGGCCCTACCAGACTCATATCTCCAATGAGTACATTCCATAATTGCATGAATTCGTCCATTTTAGTTTTTCGGATGAATTTCCCTACTGCCGTTATGCGCTTGTCATCCGCGCTGGTAGAGTCAACTCCGGTTTTATCTGCGTTAATAACCATTGAACGCAACTTTACCATGCGGAACGGTTTCCTATTTAAACCGACTCTGCAAGCTATGTAGAATGGTGAATGACGGTCTTGTAGCCATACGAGCAGGAACAATAGCAGCAATAGCGGTGAAAGCGCCAGTAATCCGGCAGCAGAAATAGTAATGTCGCAAAATCTTTTCATTGCAGACTCCTGTTTAGTAATTCCGAAACCCTGGCGGTGATTTTTGATGCACTCAGCCCGTAACGTTCGCGCAGATAATGCTGAGAACCGACGATGCTTGAAAAACATGCATTCAGTCCAATTCGCAGAAATCTGGAGGGATGAATTCCTGCGTCCATTAATGTTTCTGCCACGGCGCTGCCAAGTCCGCCGCTGATCGTGTGCTCTTCCACAGTCACTACTGCGCTTGAAAGGGCTGCCTCATAAATGGCTTCTTTGTCTAACGGGGAAATCGTATGTAAACTGTAAATTGCTGATTTAATTCCATTAGCGTTCAACATATCAGCGGCCTTTTCAACCTCTTCAAGTATCCCTCCGCAAACAATAAATGAACAGTCATTGCCGTCGCGTAATTTTCTTGCTTTGCCGATTTTCAATTTTTCTCCGGGGGCAGGAATGGCATTACCGAAAGATTTATCCAGCCGCATATAGCATGTGCCGGGATGATATGCGACAGCTTCCGTCATCTCTTCTGCCTCCCACAGTCCGCAAGGTGAAACAACGGTCAGATCGGGCAGGGCGCGGAGAATTGCGATATCCTCTGTTGCATGGTGTGAAATGCCAAGACTGCCATAGCTGAAACCGCCGCCAACAGCAATAATTTTGACATTAGCTCCATGGTAACAGGCATCGTTCCGTATCTGTTCCAGGCAGCGCAATGTAGGAAAATTACCGATGGAGTATGTAAAAACAATTTTCCCTTGCAATGCCATTCCTGTTGCCATCGAAGTCATGTTCTGTTCCGCCACGCCGGCGTTGATAAACTGGTCAGGGCATTCCTGACGGTATCTATCAAAGACAACAAATCCTAAATCTCCGGTAATTAACAGGATACGCTTGTCTTTCAGCGCTAATTCACAAAGTCTTTTAATAAAATGATCTCTCATAACTGCTCCAATTCTTTCAAAGCTGCATCATATTCGGCACCACGTGCAAAGCGGTAATGCCACAATACAGAGTTTTCCATGAATGAAACTCCTTTCCCTTTTGTTGTGTGGGCAATAATTGCGGTTGGCCTGCCTGCCGTTTCCGGTAGCGCTGAAAGAGCGTTGGAAATTGCATCGTGATCATGTCCGTCGATTTCTTTCACTGCCCATCCGAAAGCTTTCCACTTGTCTGCAAATGGTTCCAGAGCTAACGTTTCTGATACCGATGCCAGACTCTGGAATTTGTTGTAGTCAACAATAGCAACTAAATTATCAAGTTTGTGATGCGCCGCAAAAAGTATTGCCTCCCAGTTTGAACCTTCATCGCATTCCCCGTCTGACATAATGACAAACACCCGGAACTTCTGGTTATCCATCTTTGCGGCTTTTGCCATTCCTGTACCCACGCCAAGTCCGTGTCCCAGGCTGCCCGTGGAAATTTCAACTCCGGCTACGCCTTTATGGCTGACATGACCGCTAAGAATTGAGCCGTCCTGATAGTGCTGATCAAGAAGTTTATGGTCTATGAATCCGCACTCTGCCAGTACTGCATAAACTGAGGCGGATGAGTGCCCTTTGCTCAGGATGAAACGGTCCCGTTCCGGCCAGGATGGATTAACCGGGTCAACATTTAGTATTTTCCCGTATAGTACAGCAAGAATGTCCGCCTGGCTGAAGGAAGACGCAATATGCGAGCCTCCGCCCTTGCTGGTCATATTCAAAACATGAATACGAATTCTTTTGGCAAGCTCTTTTGTATTGTCTGTCCAAAGTGAATGAGCCATAAATTTTCTCCTTAATCTATTTCTGCAAAACTAATGTACGGATCAAAGTCAAGCCTTTGCAGCCGCAGGTTTCTATCTTTAAAAAACTCCAGCATAGCCTGTGTCTCCCCAGGCCACAAAGGATTGTCCAGTTCATCGAAAGCGATAATTGCGCCTTTGGGCATTCGCGGGACAAAATTTTCAAGCGCAACTTTGGTTGGCTCGTACAGGTCAAAATCAAGAAAAAGCAGACTGACGAGCAAATGTGGATTGTCTTTTACAAACTGAGGTATTGTCTCAGCCGCATCGCCGCGGATTAATTTTGCTTTTGGAATGTGACCGATAAATCTGGTGGAGTCATGAATTTTTATCAGTTCATTCAGTTCTTCTTGTGAATTGGCGTACAAATCTCCGGCTTTTACATGATTGCTGACGCCGGACAAGTCTTTTTCCGAGACCTGGGGAAAGCCGCTGAAAGAATCAAATCCGTAAATACGGCGGGTCAAATTAACCGGCTCCATGATAGCGCTGAATTTTGTCCAGCTCATAGTGCCGAAACCTCGAAAGACGCCGCATTCGATGATTGAACCCTTGACATTCAGTACTTTTTTAAATATTTCGTATAAGGCTAGAAAACGGGTCAGATTCTGACGTCTTACATACTTAGGGAAATTCTCGATTTTAGTTTCCCATGATTCAGGGTTGTGCTCAAAGCAATCGCGGTTCATTCCTGCTTCAAGTTTTTCCGCCGGATTCCTTAATCCAGCCTCTACGGCAATTTGATTATTATTCATGATTTTCTCCTGATTACGCTTGATAAAACTCTTTTATTTTTTCGCAAATGTATTCAACCTCTTCGTCGGTTAGCGCGGTATTCATCGGCAATAACATGTATTTTGACGTCATTGCATCTGCGTATGGCACATCATTATTCAAGCCAAGCCGTTCTGACTGATGAATGACATATCCGCCCCACTGCAGTATGGTTCCGATATTGTTGTCTGATAAAAAAGTGCGCAGGGAATCGCGATTTTCCGCTTCTATTTCATAATTCTGAAAAATATCAAAATGCTTTGGGTCGGAATCCGGCGCAGGCGGTAATAGCAGTTGAGTAAGATGTCGCAAGCTTGCATCATATTTGCAGGCAATCTCACGCCTCCGCGCAATATATTTGTCATAACTTTTCAATTTAATGTTAAGGATTGCCGCCTGAATGTTATCCAAACGCGAATTGAATCCGAAGCACCATATTTTCCCGTCAGTTCCACGCCCATGGTCGCGAAGAAGACGGATTTTTGCTGCTACTTGATCATCGTTGGTAATTACTGCTCCGCCATCACCAAAACAGCCAAGCGTTTTTGATGGATAAAAACTGAAGGCTCCGGCGAGGCCGAAAGTTCCCGCAAAACGTCCTGCAAATTTTGAACCCAGCGCCTGGCATGCATCCTCAACAATAAACAAATTATGTTTTTGAGCAATACGGCCGATTTCATCCATGTTGGCAGTCCGCCCGTTGAGTTGCACAGGAACGATTCCTCTGGTTTTGGACGTTATATGCTTTTCAGCGGATTCCGGGTCAATCAGATGGTCTCGTCCGCAGTCAACCATTACAGGCTTTCCCCCGGCGTGGTGAATTGCTGCCGCTGTGGCGACGAATGTATGTGATGGTACCAGCACTTCGTCTCCAGGGGCGATGCCGGCAGCGATCAAACCCGCCAGAATCGCCATCGTGCCATCGGCAGTTCCAATAGCATGTTTGACTCCAAGATATGCCGACATGGCAGATTCAAAGTCCAGCAGTTCCTGCTGCATGATGTAAGCTCCTTTAGCACATGTTTCATCCATCGCTTTGATGAATTCACTGCGTTGTTCCTGATACAATGCAGGGTAATTGAAGAACGGAATTTTTTTCATAACCTTTTGCTCCTTGGTTGAATATTGGTTATTTTACAGAATATCATTTTCGCTGAAATTGTAATTTCCCAGTAATGAGATACCAAGACATTTGTATCTCCTGCCTTTCGCATAAATGGAGAACCCGCATTTTTCTGCCACTCTTATTGATGCCGTATTATCCGGCGTAGTCAGATACCAGACATTGGTGTCGTTTGCGTAGTCCTTTAATATTAGCGTTAATGCATAGACGGCAAGACCTTTGCCACGCGCCTCCGGCGCAGTCCATGTGTCTCCGACTTGCAGATCAGTTTTATCCATGAAAGGGAAGCGGCTGTATTTCGGGAAAATACAGGAGTGATGAATCATTTGCCCTTTCTGGTAAATCAATAAAATTGCATAACGCCGATTTTTAAATATTCCTGATATGTGAAAGAGCCACCATATAGCAAATGGCCGCCAGCTCAAGCCTGCTGGTTTAATCTTGAATAATGACGGACGCCAGAGTACAGTTTCATAATCCTGAGATAAATCCGGAATCTTCGGACGGTTGACTGTTTTATTAAGAAAAAATAAGCACTCCATTGATTATGCCTTCCGTGTTACAATTTTTTTCAGTAAAAACTGGGTGTTCAAAATGCCTTGTGAAAGCGACAATTTTTCCATATAGAAGCGACTGCCATTATTGCCAAGCCGCTCCCGTTCTTCCGGCAGCATTTGGTAGAACTGGATAATCTTCTGCGCCATGACTGCAGGCTTTCCCGGCTCGCAACTCATTCCTGCGTTGGCATTCTCTATCAATCTGCATGCATCCCCGCGGCAGACAGCCAGAATCGGTCGCCCGACACATAGATTAGCCTGAGTTTTTGATGGTACGGTGATTTCAAATAACGGGTCGTCTTTTAGATGTAAAAGCAAGATGTCCGCGATTGATAGTATTGCTTGAATTTCATTTATCGGCCGCCGCGGCAGAAAAACCACATTAGCCAGATTATTGTCGGTTGCGTATTTTTTCAGTTCCGCTTCATCTACGCCTGTACCAACCATCACAAAACGAATTGATGGATATTGCGATTTTAACAGTTTGGCGGTTTCAAGCACACAGAATAAATTTTGAGCTTTGCCGAAGTTACCGGCAAACACAATGTTGAATTTATCTGTAAAGCCAAGACTCTCTGCCAGTACTTTGTCGTAAGGCAATGGCTTAATGTATCTTTCATCTGCCCAGTTATAAATAACGGATATTTTTTCCGGAGAAACTCCACGGCTGATTAATAATTGCTTGAAGCCATCAGAGAGTACTACAATATGTGATGCGAGGCGATACGTTACCTTGCAGCAAATATCTACACATTTGAGTATCCGCGGATCGGAAACCATGCCTGTGCTTTTTAATGTGTCAGGCCAGAAGTCTTGAATGTCCAGTATAAACGGTGCTCGCTTAAACCAGCTCAGCAATATTGCCGGAATGCCTATAGTAATTGGAGGATGATAAGCGTAAATAACATCAGGTCTGCGACAAAGTAATATACCCCAGAATGCGGCTGAAAATGCGAAACTGGCAAAATTAAGAATCCTTTTCAGTGCGGAATTGTCATGGCTTGGATAAAGCGCGCATCGAATTACAGATATATTATTAATCATTTCTTTTTTGAATGGTTTAATTTTATAACCCTCGTACACCTTTCCGCCCGGATAATTGGGAAAGCCGGTAAGCACCTCGACTTGATGTCCAAGTTTATGCAATTCCTCTGCCAGTAAAAGTCCTTTTAAGGTAAACTCCGGCTCAAACCACTGTGTCAGTAATAGAATTTTCATATTTTACGTTATTGCGTTATAAAATCGCTATTTTAAACTTTCGGAAAAAGATGCGGGGAGCGCAAAATTATTTTTGCCAGTCGTAACGGCTGAATTCATCCATATTCCGCCAGCGGTGAGTCAATTTGGCGGTGCCGATGATGAATTTAGTTACGCGCAGCGAAGTGTTTTCTACTTCATATTCAGCGGGGACTTCGCGTTTCGGGAAAAGTTCTGATTCCGTGGTTACCACCTGCACCGCATTCAGCAGCACATCCGGATCCAGCCCGGTCATGATGATGGACCCGGCGTCCAGAGCTTCCGGGCGTTCCAGCGAATTTCTGATAGTGACCGCCGGGAAATTCAATATAGCGGATTCCTCGCTGATGGTGCCGCTGTCGGAGATGGCGCAGAAAGCATTGATCTGGAGTTTATTGTAATCAAAGAAGCCGAACGGTTTGAGAAAACGGATATCTTTATCGGCAACATTCAAGTTCAATTTTTCCAAACGATTGCGGGTTCTGGGGTGAGTGGAGACAACCACCGGCAGTTTATATTCGTCATACAATTTTTCCAGACAGGCTACGACTTTGCGCAAATTGTCGGGATGATCGACATTTTCTTCGCGGTGAGCGCTGACGATAAAATACTTGCCAGGTTCAAGTTGTAAAGTTTTCAGAATGTCTGAAGCATGAATTTTATCCAGCTTGCTCATCAACACTTCCCGCATTGGCGACCCTGTCAGATAGACAAAACGGTGCGAGAGCCCTTCACTAAGCAAATGACGCCTGGCATGTTCTGTGTAAACCAGATTGAAGTCGGATAGATGGTCAACCAGCTTGCGGTTGGTTTCCTCGGGAACATTAGGATCAAAGGAGCGGTTGCCGGCCTCCATGTGGTAAGTCGGAATTTTCATCCGTTTGGCCATCAGCAGGGAGATGGCGCTGTTGGTGTCGCCCAACACTAGAAACGCATCCGGTTTTTCCTTGAGGATGACTTCTTCGGTTTTGATCAGTATTTCCCCCAATACTTTTCCCAGTGACGAAGTATCTACATTAAGAAAATAATCAGGTTTGCTGACGCCAAGCTCGTCGAAAAAGATTTGATTCAATTCATAATCATAATTCTGTCCGGTATGGACAAGCACATGGTCGGTGAATTTTTCCAGAGTTGAAATAACAGATGCCAGCCGGATGATTTCCGGACGCGTTCCCAAAACTGTCATTACTTTAAGTTTTGCTGTTGCCATGATTTTCCTTTAAGCAGTTTAAGCAGTTATTAAATATGAAGATCTATAAAATTATTTTTTTACTTTACCTGTACATTTTCGAAATAGGTATCGCCGTCTTCCGGATTATAGAATTCATTGATCCAGAAAATGGTATAAACCGTGTCATTGCCAGTATTTGTGATATTATGGGTGTACCAGACCGGCATGTCCACATAGCCCGGACAAATATCGGCGTCAATGTCAAAATTGAGCACCTCGTCGCTGCCGATCCGCCGGAGCTGCAATCTGGCTTTGCCTTTAATTACAGCAAAGCGCTCGAACTTGCGGGTATGATAATGATTGCCTCTGGTGATTCCAGGATGCGTGGTGGAGAATGACACTTGGCCGCCAGTATGATCAAGCTTAATCGTTTCGACAAATGAGCCGCGTTCATCAGTATTGAGTTTTAACTGACGCGGGTAATATTTTTGATGGTCAATGTAGCAGACAAAAGTGTTAAACAGGCTTTGCTCAAAACGATCCGCGATATATGGAACAATCCCCATGTCATAATATTGTTCCTTGTACTTCGTCAACAGCGCCAGAACTTCCGTTACTTTTTTTTCGGCGCTGTGCGGCACATAATATGGGTTTTCGGTGATAGCACCGGTGATTGCCAAGAAAATTTCGCGGCATAAGTCTCCAACATAGATTAATTTAACGGCAGAATCAACCAACACTTCCGGCGTTTCGCCATTTGCCAGCTTGTGACAGAATGTTGCAACCATGGAATTATAGTTTGGCCTTCCAAACGGCCCAAACACATTAGGAATAACTAGCCCGGTAAATTTGCCGCCTGAACGCGCGGCCCATTCGTCCAGAAGCCGTCGCCCTTCACGCTTCGACTCTCCATAAAGATTACTCCTGTCTTCCTGGGTAGATGATGAGAATAGCACATGGGGAGTAACTTTTTCTGCATCCATTGCGGTGATAAGCTGCTGTACTAACCGAACGTTAGTATCATAAATCACCTGCATGTCAGGATGGCGGTTCATGGCTGCCAGATGAACTATCACATCGCATTGCTTGACAAAATCTCGCAACGCCGATTCATTCTGGAAGAATGCATCATCGCACGGTATTCGTTCTATATCCTTTTGCAGTTCCAGGAAATTGTACAAATGGGAACCAACAAAGCCCGGTTGTCCGGTAATGCCAACTCTTATCATTTTTTCAACCCTTTCAGATCGTTTCTGATAAACTCCAGTTTTAGCAGGAGTTGTTTCGTCCCTTCCACATCCAGGCGCCGGGTGTTGTGCGAATGATATTCTTCTGTGATTCCGATTTTATTTGATCCGTCGGTAAAATACAAGTTATAATTCAAATCACGGGTATCTGCCGGGATACGGTAGTAATCGCCCATGTCAATGGCTTTGACCATGTCTTCACGATTTACCAGTGATTCATAAAGCTTTTCTCCATGACGGGTACCGATGACTTTTATCTCGCTGTCTGAATTGTAAAGTTCTTTCAGCGCCTGAGCCAAATCGCCAATTGTCGCCGCCGGAGCTTTTTGAACGAAAATATCGCCTTGATGTCCGTTCTTGAAAGCAAACATCACTAAATCGACGGCATCTTCCAGCGTCATCATGAATCTGGTCATTTCCGGATCTGTAACTGTGAGCGGCTGTCCTGCCTTAATCTGATCTGCAAACAACGGAATCACCGAACCGCGGGAGGCCATGACATTGCCGTAGCGCGTGCCGCACATCACAGTCCCTCCTTCCGCCTGATTACGGGACTCGGCGATCATAACTTTTTCCATCACGGCTTTTGATAACCCCATCGCGTTGATCGGGTAAACGGCCTTGTCTGTGCTCAATACTACTATTTTCTTGACTTTGGCAACGATCGCGGATTCAAGCACGTTTGCAGTACCTAATACATTAGTTTTAATTGCTTCCAAAGGAAAAAATTCGCATGACGGCACTTGCTTTAAGGCGGCGGCATGGAAAATGTAATCAACTCCGCCGACTACGCTGCACACGCTTTGTCTGTCTCGCACATCGCCGATATAAAATTTCAATTTCGGATTATTATACTTTTTACGCATGTCATCCTGCTTTTTTTCATCGCGGCTGAAAATCCGGATTTCCTTTAATTCTGAATCCAGAAAACGTTTCAAAACCGCATTGCCGAATGATCCGGTACCCCCTGTAATCAGTAAGGTTTTTCCCTTGAACATGTCTCCTCCTGGTCTTTGATTATTGATATTAGTGAATAGACTTCTTCTGTTTGCTCTGATAAATTTAGAATTGTCAAAGTTTAACCATTTCTAATATTTTATTTGCTTGCGTTTTATGATTTTTCTGAGAAATTACGAAATCTCTAGCGTTGCTGCCGAATATTTGTAAATCTTCTTTTGACATTTCACATACTTCACGAATTTTTATAGCTAAATCGCTTGTGCTTTCACCATTAACAACAAATAAATAATTCATGTACTCTTCCGGCATTCCAGGCAGTTTTCTCACAATAGCAGGCGTGCCGGAGAGCATGTATTCCATTATTTTGGAAGGGAATGAGTATTTTGTAAATTCACCTTTCCCGCTTCTTGGATTAATAAGAATACTTGCCTTGTACTGTAGTTTTACAGCCTCATCTCTAGTTACCTGCCCAAAATATTTGACTCGAGAATCTCTGGCTTCAATAGTTTTTACTTCATGCTCAGCCTCGCCTGCGCCGCATATCCAAAGTTGTATATTACTGTTTTTGATCAACTCGAAAGCTTCGAGCAACTCCAGTATGCCGTAAGCTTTATTTAAGGTTCCAGTATAGAGGATTGCTTTTTTATCAGAATCTTTTATTACTTCTTTCCGGTTGGGAATGTCATCCGGATTTACAATGCCTTCCACAACTATCCAAGGTCTATTTCCAACGCCAATCGCTTCAGCCATATGTTTTGTTAATAATACAAACGAATTAATATGCTTAAGATATTTATCCATTATGTAGATATCAATATTTTTGAGTATATTAATCGTATTATTTCTAGTTTCACCTAGATTCATAAACTGTGGAAGATCTGGCACGACAAGGCAAATATGAATATCAGGATTTACTAATTTAGCTTTTGCTGCCGCATATATAAATGGTGTATGCATAGAATATAGAATGATTACTTTCTTTTCCCCGCGCACAGTTTTTGCCCATTTAACAGCGTTGTTTCTAAGAGTAATAGCTCTCCACAAATGCTTAATGCCAAAAATATTAATAAATCCAGCATTTATATCCACGGCACCGTCAGCATGGCTCCAGATCCCTGATTTAATGAAAATATCCTTGTATAATGATGGGTATGAACCTACAAATAATGCATTTAGCACTGTAACATATCTACTATTACAGGCATCTAGACCGGTTATTAAATTCCATTGTAAAACGTTAGCTGCAAACTGAACAACGCCTTTACTTTTATTAAGAATTTCCTGCTGTTGCTCTTTTTTGAAAATACCTCCAATAAAAAGAATATCCATAAAAGTTCACCAAGAGTTATTAAAATTGCTTATTAGTTATAAGTTCAGGGCACAGTGCATCAATTTGTTGATGAATTATTGAAGGCTCTGGCGTTGCCCAGCATACGATGACTGACGCATGCTAAAATAATATGCAATGATAAGAAAAAGGGTTGCGCCAGTGGATTGTAATGTCCATTTAAATACAGAGAACAGCATGGCGTAAAATAAAAACATAACAATCGACAAAGAGAAAAAATTAGGGTTGTTTTGGAAATAATTAATGCATTTTCGGACAAAATATCCAAATAGAAAAGAAAATAGAACAACGCCCAACAACCCAAAGTCAAAATAAAAGATCATTAAATGAGTATACGCAAAATTAAAATTAACGTCTGAACCTATTGTTATAATATTATTTTGCAGTAAATTCCCGACAATGCTATTGGCAGAATCATATCTTACGCCAACACATGCTAAAAGATTAGCCATTATATCGTCCAGGCCGGCGAAAGTAGCCCGCCCGAAAAAAAGTCCTGTGTTTCCCACATAGTTATTAGTTAACGCAAATTCAAAAGCACGGAATGGCCCTGTGAATCCAATTATAGCTTGTTTAATCAATACTGTTAACCCTGATTGCAGACTCTCAAAAGTTGTATCGTACTCATTTCGTCTAGTCATCGTGACATAGTTCATTAAAAATAATGGCGCAACCAAAAGTAATGATAGAAGAATAAATTTGCTCCGTTTTTTTAATGCGTTGTGATTTTGATTGTTGTCTTTTGCTAAATCATCTTTTTCAACTTTAATTATAGCACTAATCCTTTTGACCAATATTATGAAAATAAGCAAGACAAACATCATTTCTCTGCCGCTGCCGATTAAAGTATAAAGAGAAACATAAATTAAAGATAAATAAAAAATGAGATTTAAACGGTTTGTATTAATTACTGAAACAGCAATTATGACCATACAGAATATTAAAACGGGATAAACGACATAGCTGAAAAATAGTATTTCTTTTGCATTGGCCAATAGCCCCCCCTGGGTAAATCTCTCCATGCGTGCATCAGCCCCCCCAAGCGTTTCAATAATTGAATAATATTTAGTCAGATAATATATAAGTATCAAGATAAGGACTAATAAAAAAGCTACTGCCGTCTTATATTTATCAAGATTAAATTGAATTTTGGGTGTAGTTATTAAAATATTATTGCCTTTCATTTCGCCACAAAGCAAAAAACCGCCGGTAAACATTATGAGCCCAGTAAATTGAATCAGATATACTGTATCAGTGACCTCATCTAGGCCGTAGGGATTTATAGACGAAATTCCCAAGCAAACACCATAATATGCCAGATAGAATATTAAAATTGCTTTGGAGATTCTATTTGTAATTATAGCATTACAAATACAAATAAGCGTAAATATCATTGAAATTATGAATATGATTGCCATTTAGTGTCTTTGTTTTAATTTTATAAAGTTTAAGGGTTGCATTAAACGATTCTTGCGTCAATGGATGACATAATTCTGTGATCGAGACCTGAATCGGAAATCCGGCGGCCCTACATTGCGGACAAAAACCATCTTAAACAACTTTATTTGCTTTTAAAGAATAGTTTGATTTTTGCGTCAAAAAAATTATTTTCTGATTATACTTTCGTAAATTTTTAGTAAAGCGTTCACAATTCTATCTTTGTTGTGTCTCTGTAAAGCAACATTGCGTGCATTTTTCCCCAATTGAATTGTTCTGTCCTTGTTGTTTAACATTTCTAATACAGCGCCGGCCATCGCCCATGGATCTCCATCTTGTATTAGTATTCCCTCTTCGCCGTCTTTCAGCAAAGAAGCAACGCCGCCGGCAAAAGTAGAAATACAAGGCATGCCAATTATCATCGCTTCGCACAAGCTGTTAGGGCTATTGTCAATATGTGAAGTCATAACATAGATATCTGCTTCCATGATTCGGGCAATCAAAGAATTTTCATTGATGCTTCCCAGCAATATCAACCCCTTGGAAGGGTAGTCACTTTTTAACTTTTTCTTTGTCACCTTAACGATAAGATCATTGTTGTCAATTCCGGCAACTTGCCATTTACAATCAAGCCCTATTGCGTTCAATTTACTTAAGGCCATGCACAATGTTTCGAAACCCTTGTAAAAAGAATTTCCAAGCGTAGTGTGAATAATTGTTTTGCCGCTGGAATGGGGAGTCCACTGATATTGATAAAACGAATCACGTAATATTTCATCTCCGTGATAGTAACTACTGTCAGGTGCTTGTATTCTAGTGATTCTTTTATCCCAGATGGTTCTGCCAATAATGTTTTTTGTTAATACAAGATTTTTAGCTTCCCGTTTTTGCATTTTATTGAACAACTTATAACTAAAAGAGAATGCTTCCGGGAAAAAAAAGTCTTTCAAACTCGCAATTTTTCTATTCTTAACATACAAAAACCGCTTTTCAAATCCGCTGCAGAACTTATGCAAGCAAGCCGTTATGTTTCCCTGGATAGATACAATGACAGGAATGTTAGTATGTGGTATAATGCATGCGAATGGATTCTCCGTTCCATGAATATGTATGATGTCAGGTTTCACCTGGTCAATAATTGCAAGATACTGAGTAAGGTCTTCTGCATCTGTTACATAAGTAATGAATCTGTTTAACACTTTCCCAAAGAGATTTTGTTTTGTTTTAATCGGATAATAGAAAGTATTTTTATACTTAAAAATTTTATCATGTTGCATGTAAAACGCTATATGCAATTCCACATGAGCCTGTAGCGCTTGGTCTAATGCCTTCAGCCAGCCGCCAGAGCCTTTCAACTCAGAATTAAAGTATTCGTCGGCATTTGCAGGTGTATTGGAAAACCAAAGTATTCTCATAATTTATGAATGCTAGTAATGTAGGATTTATATATTTTTTATGCTATGCTAAATATTTTTTCAAACATGTAGAATATTGCAAAGTAGTGTCTGTAAAAATATTGGGTTCGTAACAGAACTTTTCTTTTTCTGAAATATTTTTTACTTTATCTGAAAATTCGATCAGATCAAAATTAGTATCATGCATATTTGAATAGCAGTCTTTATAATGAGGCACTCCGTTGATATACTCAAGGAAACTATATGTTTTGCCATGTTTAGGCAAAGTATAATCAATAATGGCATTTCTGCCATTTATGAGAGTTTGAAACATAATGGCGTGATACCTCATGCCGATACATGCGGCAGCGTTACTAATTAATGCAAATAAATCTAAAACACTTAAAGGTTTTTGAATGACATTTACATTTAAGCAGTTTGCAAGCTGTTTTAATGTCGATAAATATACCCGATCATCATTGCCGTAAAAGAATGTGTGATTGGGAACTAATGATATTTCGTTAAAGCCGGCTGATAAGCGCTTAATCATTTCGGCAAATTCTTTATCGATATCTGATTTTTTAGATGTTTTGAACGCGGCGGCAGGATAATCTCTTAAATTAATTATCAGATTGTTATTCGGCACGGCTTTGTAATTGCTTTCCAGGAAAACTCCAATTGGAATTATCGCAGGGTCATGCAGGTGGAAAAGCGGAATTTGCAAATTACATTTAAAATCTCTGGCAATAACATTTGCAGTAGAAACAGATATTGGGTCCCTTAGAATTGATAAATCTGAGTGCTGAAATATATCGACCGCGATTTTTTTATAAAAATTATCAAATATGGGACCCACGCCGCATCCCAAAAGAGCGGTTTTTTTATTTTTTCTCTTTGCATATTCAAAAGCGAATCTAATCATTAGCAACTCTTGTAGATCCATAATGGGACCGCCGCCCATGACTATCATATCTGATTTTTCAATAATCCATTTTAGCGTGTTCTTGACTCTGGAATTAAACAATTCTATTTCAACCATAGGCGCAAGAATTTCAAAAAACACTTTATCTTCTTCCAGGCATCTCTCGCTATAAAATGCATTAAAGCTACCTAGAAATATTTTACATTTACCATAGGTTTCATTAAATATTCTGGACAGTCCAAGTAAAATACTTCTATCGCCTAATGTTTCTGAGCCATACCAACCTATTATACATATATTCATGTTAATTTATCCTGTCTTTTTCTAAAGATAATTATAATACCAGGTTGATTTATCTTTTAATTCTCTATAAGCTTCCATATTTGATTTCAAATATCCATTATTCCCCGTATAATGAATGCAACCGTCACATTCATTATCAACCAAACCTTTCCGATAATCAATATTTTCCTTAGCAAAAAATATTTCCGATAAATTATTTTCAGTAATATGCCCGATAATTTTACTGCTAGTGGCGCAATATAACAAATTTCCTAATCCATCTATGGTTACATCTCTATTGGCAAAGTTACATGGACTCATCCTTGATCTGTTTATGCCATCATTTAAATATCTGAAAATAAAATAGTACTTATTCTCTTTGGTGGTGGTAAACAATTCATAGAAAAGCTCTTGTGCGAGCATTTTAGTGTATTTATCATCTAATACAGAAAAGCTCATTTCTTCATTATGCAGTCGTTTATGTTTAACTGCAAGTTGATATGACACATTCTCCAATTTATGCAGATTAACATAGGCAATAAAATCCTTTATGTCATAAATATTATAGCGGGAGATTGTACAAATGATGCCTGATTTATCACAATACTTATTTTTATTGCTGGTAATTTCATGATATGTTTTAATTGTCTTGTCAAATGCACCGTCTAAGCCTCTTATCTTATCATGGATATTTTTGCACCCGTCAAGTGAAGTCGTAAACAATAGTGTCACGTTCTTTTCTTTACACTTCTTATATATATATTCTAATTTATCAAGGATTATTGAAGTCAGTATTCCATTTGAAATGATACTGACGCTTTTCAGTTTAGGCAGAAGCAATACGGTATTTAAATACTCATTGATTTGGGGCGATGTAAATGGTTCTCCACCATTTATCCCTACACTTACGACCTCGGAAAAGAAATCATCCTTGACTGCTTTCTGTAAATCCGTCAATGACAATGAACTGCCTTTATGGTTATAAACATTACAAGTTTTACATCTCAAATTGCAGTTATTTGTCAAAGGCATCTGAATTATTTTAGGCTTACTGGTTTTACATCCATTTTGTTTTCTTACTTCAATTCGTCCCAATATTGCTTTTAAAAGATCTTTAACGCAGAGATATAAAAACTTTGAGTAATTAACCAAAATATGTAATTTTGAATCGCGGCACCGCTTCTTTAGATATGAAATCAAATTTAGCATTTTACTCCTTTTATTAGTCTTTTAAGCACTTTTTCAAGATAGCTGCCTGCTATGGGTTTTAGTATTAACCCTTTAATTAATGCCATTTTTGATATTTTCAAAGATGACCTATAGAATCGATCAAAATCTTTATCAACTAATGGCGCTTCTCCGTTATATTCGAATTCTGTACTATCATCAATCTTCTGTTTGCTGTATAAGTTATTTACAATCAGACTCCCGTGAACTCCCGTTCCATCATGTCCATTATTTCTCACTTTTGATTCAACTGGATAAACACAATATTGGTTTCTGATTATGCATATTAAAATCAGCACTTCATCCCCGTAAATAGTAATTTTGTTTTTTATGCAATATAAAAGACGATAATAATGCCTCTCTGCCTGTCTTTTCAATATATTCGCATAGTTCTTATTATTAGTGAATTCTGCTATTTTGTTATAATCCCACACTGGCTCTACGGGGAACTTGTTTTTCCAAATCCCGGTTCCCCAGGCTGAGAATCTTTGATAAAAAAAGTAATTATATTTATATTTGGGGGGGGATTCTGCGGGAAAATTATAGCCACACACCGCAAACACATTATTGTTATTCTCAAATTTATCTAGGCCCTTATTTATATAATCCAGAAAATTCGGAGAAAATTCATTATCGTCTTCAGAAAAAATCAACCGGTCATATCTTTCAAAAACATATTCTATGGATTTTGAGAAATTAGCTACAGGGCCAAAGTTATTTTCCCGCATGATAACATTAACCGTTTTAAAGCCTTTGATATTTGGCAGGTAAGTTTTAATAAGTTCATAGCCTGCCTTATGTCCATCTTTTAATGGATAATCCAGAAATATAAAAAGATCGGTTTTGTCTGCATGGGTACATGACGATAGTGATTCAACGCATTGTTTTAAATGCATGTGGCGATTAAGAGTGGGAATTACTACTGGTGCAAAGTTATTCATGCAAATATATGTTTCGATCTAAGCATTTTTTTAATTATTTGATTAAGCATATTTTTTTCTTTCTTATCTAAACCCGCAAAATATATTGCCGATAGAAGCCAGCTTACGGCGAGCAATGAAATAAAGATAACGCGCGAAAGACTAGTAGAAAACATATCACGAACCCAAAAAAGCGGTGATACAAGAACTGCTACATACAGTAATTTCAAATAGGCAGTTTTAATAAAAAAGCTTACATCAAAATTAATGATTTTTTTCAACAAGATTTGCCAGATAACCAAATTGATTACTGCCGTAGAAATAAAGGCAATTATAATTGAAGATGGCGCGAAGCCTGTCTTTAATAAAAAATATGCCACTGGCAAACTTAGCAGGGATGTTGTGCTTAGTATGATTTGGAAATATTTAATTTTACCGGTAGCTTGAATTACTGCCGGCAAGCCGCTGCCAAGACCGCTAATTAATGCGTTTGCAATCATTAGCTGGCAAAAAATCACAGTGTAAGCAGGTAATTCGCCAAGCCAAAGAGTTAATAAAAAATTTGTTTCCAATAAAACAGGTAATGCAGGAAACAGCATTAGAAAAATTGTGTATTTTGAAATATATGCCGCCAAATTTATCGTTCTGTCTGTATTGCCGCTGCTGAAACTTTTGGTGATTTGTGGAATTGCGGCCTGCCCAAGATTCCTGGAAAAAACCAAAACAATGCTGTTTACCTGGCCGGCAATGCTAAAAGCCGCATTCAGTACTGTGCCAAAGAAAGAATTAATAATTAATGCCGAGCCGGTTGTTTGTCCGACACTGGCAGCGGCACCAATCATTATCCAGCTTGAAAAGCCCAGCATTTCCTTATATTTTGCCCATTCTCGTTGAAAATTCCACTTTACAATTTCATTATACTTGCGTTTGCAATAAATGAAGAATAACAATGCTGGAACTATATTGACGATGGCAATAAGCAGAGCATAAAACTTAATTTTATTGCCCATATAGCCAACAAGAGCGACTGCGACAAAAAAGACTAATAAACTTCTGACGATTTCTATTATTGCCTGAGTAGAAAATTTTTCCTGCGCTGTAACCAGCCCCTGATAAGGAATACTTATTATTGAGAAGACTGTGGCATAAGTTGAAAACCTTAATACAAACAATGCATCATCCACCTTGCCGGAAGCAACTTTTAAATAATTGTTAACATAATAAATTCCGACGGTTTCTGTAAAGGCAAGAGCTAATAGAGCCAGACATAGATGTATCACCAAACTTATATTAAATACTCTGTTTACGTTTTCGTTATTGCCCCGTCCCATTTCAAAAGCAATATAGCGGTAAGTCGTGGATGTCATTACAGTGCTGAGAAACGCCATCATCACCACAACTCCGCCAACTACACTATAGAGGCCGAAGTCAGAAGCGCCAAGGCTTTGAATAACAAACCGCGAAGTAAATAACCCTATTACAGAGGTAAATAGCAGGCGGATAAATAATATTGCGCTGTTTTTTAATATTTTGGAATTATCACTCACTTAGTTCAAGTGGTTCCTGTTTACTGGTTTTATTTGTTAAAATTCTAATGCTTAACATATTCCAATAATTTTTGTTCTCGTTGTTTAATAAACTTCAGAGGATTTCCTGCAAAAATGTTCCAAGCGGCCAAATCTTTTTTTACTAAACTAAGGGCCCCAACAGCAACTCCTTCATTTATGGTAACATCAGGCAATATAATCGTTCCGGCACCAATTTGTACGAAGCGTTTTATGACGACTTTGCCACCGGTTACGTTGGTATATTGTTCCGGTACCATAGGGCTGATAAGGTAGTTTCCGCTAAAATCATCGCTGGCACTAAAGACTATGCATCTTGGAGATAAGCCTGTATAATCTTCCATTGCTATCCCATATTTTCCATACATGGCGGTGAAGGCTGAAATATGAATGAAATTTCCCAGTGTTATTTCTCCTGTTAGAATACAGAAATCATCAATACGCACATCGTTTCCCATAGAAATTTTTTCTGGACTGTAAATACTTGCTTTTCTGCTGATCAAAACATGATGACCATATTGCTTCAGTCCCAAGTGTGATATTTCTTCTTCTGAATAAAATGAATTGCTAATTGGAGCGCTCATCTGGATGTCTATTTCCTTTGACTGCCGGGGAATTAATTTGGCATATTGTGGTATTCGTAATTAATTATTGGTTACTTTGGGTTCAAATTGGCATTATTAAAAATATGCATCCCTAATTATTGTTCAGTATCTCGCAAATTTTAGTTACAATACCAGTATCTAAATCCGGGAAAATTGGCAGACAAATAATCTCTTCAGTTATTCTCTCCGCAACTGGCATTTTTCCCGGTTGTGCTGATTCTATGCCTCGGTATGAGGGAAACTGGCTAATCAATGGATAAAAGTATCTTCGTCCAAAGATATTGTGGGTTTTCAGTTCTTCGTAAACCTCGTCTCTGCTTTTTCCATATTTCTCTTTGTTAATTAATATTGGAAAGTATGAATAGCAGTGTTTGATATTATTCAAGTATTCTGGACAGGTAAGTCCATGGAGTCCATTCAGCTCTTGTCTGTATTGTGCCGCAATGTGTTCTCTTTTTTCGATAACTTCATCAATATATTTTAATTGTAATAATCCCATCGCAGCCTGTATTTCATTCATTTTTGCATTAATACCTGGAGCAACAACAGTCGTTTCACCTGCAAAGCCGAAGTTTTTTAAATTGTCAATTCGTTTTTTTGTATTTTCGTCGTGGCATACAATCGCACCGCCTTCAAAAGTGTTATAAACTTTTGTAGCATGAAAACTCATGACGGAAAGGTCTCCAAAATTTAGTACGGGCTCTTGGTCCAAAGTAGTGCCAAAGGTATGGCATGCATCGTATATAACCCTAAGTCCGTATGTATCTGCAATCTCTTTTATCCGCCTGACATCACAGGGGATACCATAAACATGTACCGGCAAGATAGCTGTAGTCTGTGGTGTAATTGCAGCTTCAATCTTTGCCGGATCAAGGTTAAACGTAAATGGGTCGATATCAACAAATACTGGTTTGATGTTGTTCCACCAGAGAGAATGGGTAGTAGCCACAAAACTATAGGGGGTAGTAATTACTTCCCCGGTTATTCGCAAAGCCTGCAATGCAGTAATCAAAGCCAGAGTGCCATTGGAAAATAATGAAATATACTTTACGCCTAAGTATTCACAGAGGGCATTTTCTAATTCCTGATGATATTTACCATTATTGGTGAGCCATTTACTATCCCAAATATCTTTAAGATATTCATGAAATTCTTCCAATGGAGGAAGATATGGCGATGTTACTAAAACCGGTTTTTCTGCTTTATATTGCATATAATTTATCCTTGTAATATGTTATTTAATCAGCAGGAGTAAATTCTCTAAAGTATCATCCCGGTTGGGCGAGGTCCGGCAAGGAAATTACTGTTGTTCGCTAAGTTAACCCAATACTGATACTTCGCCTCCCTGATCTGCCGTCATGATATTTCAGCCAATATCAGTCGAGATTCTATTTTTATACTCTTTACCCTTTTGCTATAGTTTTTTTTAGATATTCCTGCAATAAAACATTTATATTGTAAATAGTGACGTTCCCGGAAAAAATCAAAGCTAATCTGATTCTATTACAATCCTTTAATTTGAAATAAACGCGATAGCAGTTTTTATTGATGTTAAGTTCAATGTCCCTTAAAATGATTGTGCGGATATATTTGTCATTCTCAGAATAAGTATATGCCGCTAACCTTAAACATCCACGATTCTCAGAATTAGCATGAACTTCAAGTAGATAAGTTTTATTGCAGTCAAGGATATCATCAGAGTATATCGAAATCATTTTCTTGCTTTGGAAATTCAAGCCAACAGTACCATTCCCTGCAAACTTGATTGACACAGGACCACAATTGGTCTTCCAGCCATCGCCAGGATTTATAGCCCAGCCGGCAGGGATATAGACTTCGCCGTTGTCGAACAGACTTATTCCCCGATTATGTAAAATTTTAGTTATGTTATCTTCCGGAGAAATACGGTATTTCTTTTTTAAATCTCCATTTCTCAATAAGTTGTCTTTATTTGTCAGCTTGCATTCAGATAGCGGGATTTCGTCTAATTCATGCGGCGATTTGATACGATACAGCCGCAGTGCGGTTTGAGCTTTGGGACGAATATACTCATATATAAGCTTGGGGTTTTCGCGGTATTCCTTCTCCCAGTCGTTGCTGAAACTGGTTATGGAATGCTCGACACTCAATAGATAAAGGTGTGGATAGCGAATTTTCAATACTTCGGGGTCTAAGGTTCCTTGCAATAGTTTGAATTGATATTTCACATCAGCGAACTTATCGTCAAAATGCTTGTTTTTTACGTTGATGATTGCGACATTATTATTTTGCTCTAAATATCCGCCTGGATTGCCGAAAACGAGTAACACAACATTGTTTTTAATATTGTTTTTCTGGCAATCCTGTTTGATAGCTTCAGCAATCTCATGTAGATATTCCTTGCTTTCTTGTGGACGCATGGCTTTCGCCGCACAGACGATAAACAACCCGACAATGACAATCCGTGTAATTGCTTTGGCTGACGACACCTTGAATTTATCAAGGATGCCCGGCAATAATATTAAAACAAAAGTACTGATAACTATGCCAGGGACCAGTATTGGCACCGCATAGCGCCGGTCAATCACCACCGGGATTCGCCAAAGTGAGATGGCAATCAGAACGCTAATAATAAACAGTAGCGGGTAATACCATTTTTCCTGCTTGCAGTTACATCTAAAAAACAGCCAGACACCAGCCAGTATCATTATCCCGAACGGTAGAAAGCTGACCAGGAAAAAGCCTCTCAGAAATGTCATTTCAATCTGTTTCCAGTAAAGAGTTTGTAATACTCAATGGCTTTCTGATTGGTATTGCATATATAAGCATTATCAAAATTGATTAACGCACCAATTATCACGCCGACAGTAAACAGGTATGCCGCAAGACCATAAATGCACATTCTGATGCGCTGCCATTTGTATTGCATGAAAATAATGATGACGGCCAGCAGCATGAATAAGCTGATTTCAATTCCCTCGTATCTGGTCAAAAAGCCGAGTACAGTCAGTAGCCCAAGTATAGCCGGATATATATTGTATTTTTTACTTTTAATGAATCTGAGTGCGCACCACAGGCTTAGAGTAAATATCAAGAGATAAAGCGGCTCTCGCAGAATTTGACTTGACATTCGTATTGTATATGGATTGAATGACGCAATCGCCATGCCAAGCAGTCCTGCTTTGTTATTGCCAAAAACATCCCGGCATAAGAAAAACATCACTAATATCCAAAGCATGGAATAAACCATGTTGAGTGTGCGCAATGCCGTTGCTGGCTCAAACCCGAGTTTGACGAGGCTGACCGCAATAGCTGGCATAAGCGGTCCAAACTCATAATCTCTATTTCGCGAATCATCATTTTCTGTCATCTTCTCGACGGTCTGGATATAGAATTGTTCATCGCGCGGAGGGCGTTCGCGCAAAAGAAGATAACTGTAGCGGAGGCCGAATCCAGCTAAGAAAATTATCAGCGCCGCCAATATCAACTGGCGTCGTGAGAGAGTAAATTCACGGTCTAAAAAGACGAGCAATTTGCCTGGATTAAACTTCATATTTTTTTCTTCAGTGAAATGTCAGAGATTCTGCCAGTACCATTCAGTCGCCTCGGCAATCCCTGACGCAATACTATACTGAGGGTTATAGCCTAACATTGTTCTGGCTTTTGAGATATCGGCCAGTGAATGAGGGATGTCGCCCGGACGGAACTGACCATATTCAGGTTCAATGTCGCCGATTGCAGAGTCAAACCGGATTAGATTTTGCCGGATTATATTGAACAATTCTGTCAGTGTAGTGCTTTCGCCAAAGGCGATATTATAAACCGTGTTTATCGCTTCCAGTTTATTAGTTGCTGCAGCCAATTGATTGGCTTGAATGACATCATCAATATAGGTGAAATCTCTGGAGTATGAACCGTCTCCGTTAATCACGGGGCGCTGATGCTTGATTAATGAGATGAAAAATTTCGGAATTACCGCTGCATATGCGCCGAATGGGTCCTGTCTTCTGCCAAAGACATTAAAATAACGCAAGCCGATGGTTTCAATTCCGTATAATCTGGAAAAATTCTCAGCATATAGTTCATTAACATATTTTGTAATCGCATACGGGGACAAAGGTTTGCCGATAACATCTTCAACTTTGGGCAGATTCTTGCTGTCACCGTAAGTGGAACTGCTGGCGGCATAAACAAATCGCTTTACTTTTGCGTCACGCGCTGCTGTCAGAATGTTCAAAAATCCCATAATATTGACTTCGGAACTGGTGATGGGATCTTTAATGGAACGCGGCACGGAGCCCAATGCGGCTTGATGCAATACATAATCAACTCCGTCGCAGGCCTTCCGGCAAATCTCAAGATTGCGAATATCCCCTTCAATCAAGTTGAAGCGCTTGTTGCTGATATAATCAGCAATGTTTTCTCTTTTTCCAGTAGAAAAATTATCCAGGCAGATTACTTCATTGTTCTGCGCGATAAGCGCTTCTATTAAATTAGAACCAATAAAACCAGCTCCGCCGCTAACGAGAACTCTGCTGTTTTGAATTTTTGATTCCATAATTTAAAATCGTTCCTTAATATTCAAAATTTTATATTTTACTCTTTATGTAAACTATACGCTGTTAATTTTGTGTTTTGTATTCCGAATCAGACAATAAAAGTTTCTTAAGATAGTCGGCATACGAACTCTTGCCGTATATTGCAGTAAGCTGCTCCAGTTGTTTGTCGCTTATCCAGCCCTTGCGCCAGGCAATCTCCTCGGGACAGGCAATTTTCAGCCCCTGTCGTTTCTCGATAGTGGCAATATATTGCGCGGCTTCAAGCAGCGAGTCATGGGTCCCTGTATCAAGCCAGGCTGTGCCGCGGCTCAATACTTGTACATCAAGTTTGCCGCGTTCCAGATAAATACGGTTGACATCCGTGATTTCCAGTTCCCCGCGGGGGGAAGGTTTTATTGTTTTAGCAATATTTACAATTTCATTGTCATAGAAGTACAATCCGGTTACGGCATAGTTGGATTTAGGCTTCTGCGGTTTTTCCTCAAGGCTGACGGCTTTGAACTCTTTATCGAACTCCACGACGCCATAGCGTTCCGGATCGCACACCGGATAGGCAAAAACGGTCGCCCCATCCGCATTCAGGTTATTGCCGCTCAACATTTCAGAGAAATTATAGCCGTAAAAAATATTGTCTCCCAGTACCATGGCGCAACAGGAACTGCCGATGAATTCTTCGCCGATGATAAATGCCTGGGCAAGTCCGTCAGGAGATGGCTGTACCGCATATTTCAAACTTAGTCCCCATTGCGAACCATCCCCGAGCAGTTGTTCAAAGCGGGGGGTGTCGGATGGGGTGGAGATTATAAGAATCTCATTAATTCCTGCAAGCATCAAGGTACTGAGCGGATAGAAGATCATCGGTTTGTCATAAACCGGCAATAGTTGTTTTGATACAACTCTGGTGCTGGGATGAAGTCTGGTTCCGCTGCCGCCTGCAAGAATAATTCCTTTACGAGTCATTTTTTCTCTCCCTGTCCGAGTCTTTCCCCTGAGTATTTGCGTTCTCTGATTGGTTGCCACCACCAATCATTATGCAGATACCATTCAATTGTTTTGCGAATTCCGGTATCGAAATTTTCCTCCGGCTGCCAGCCGAGAAAGTTTTTCAGCTTTGATGCATCAATGGCATAACGCTTGTCATGCCCCGGACGATCCTGAACGAATTTAATCAGATCCCGGTAAGACGATGTCCCCGCTGGTTTGCGCTCCGGAGCCAGTTCGTCCAGAGTGTCGCAGATGGTGTAAGTTACTTCAAGGTTTGTCCGCTCGTTATTGCCGCCCACATTATAAGTTTCGCCGGGCGCGCCTTTTTCAAGCACAAGATGAAGCGCTTTGGCGTGATCCTCCACATAAAGCCAGTCGCGTATATTGTCGCCGCGCCCATACACGGGCAGGGGAAGCCCGTGCAACGCATTCAGAATCATCAGCGGAATAAGTTTTTCCGGGAAATGGTACGGCCCGTAATTATTCGAACAGTTGGTAATCAATACCGGTAGTCCGAAAGTATGAAACCATGACATTACCAGATGATCGCTGGAAGCCTTGCTGGCGGAATATGGTGAACGCGGGTCATAAGGGGTTGTTTCAGTGAAATATCCTTCACTCCCAAGACTGCCGTAAACTTCATCCGTGGAGATATGCTGGAATCGGAAATGTTTTTTGCTCTCGTCATCCAGCTTCAGCCAGTACGCTCTGGCAACTTCCAGCAATACGGCGGAGCCGACAATATTAGTCCGGATAAATTCCATTGGGCCATCTATGGAACGGTCAACATGCGATTCCGCCGCCAGATGCATTATTGCATCTGGCTTGAATTCATTGAAAATGTTCTCAACTGCGTCACGATCACAAATATCCGCCTGCACAAAACGGTAGCGCGGACTGCTGCTTACTTCATTAAGGCTTGCAAGGCATCCGGCATAAGTAAGTTTGTCCAGGTTCAATACCTGCCAATCGGTTTTATTAATCAGATGCCTGATTAATGCCGAACCTATGAAGCCTGCGCCGCCGGTAACGATGATTCTACGTTTTTTCTGCTCAGATATCATTTACGCCACATGATTTAAAGGATTGGAATAAAGATCAAAACTATAATTGACATAAAGCGCTGCCCCGTCGCTTGCATTCAGCAAGCAACCCCCTTGGAATCTCACTTAACAATTTTAATCGCAATATCAGAATTAAAATACAATGTTAGGCGTGTTATTTCAAATATATTTTGTACATAAATATAATATTAATTAATAACATTTGTTTATATGATAAAAATTAAGCGAAATTTAAAATAAGCATGACGAAAGGAGTGAGGGTTGCGGCATTCATTCAGAGCAGCTTAATAGTTCCGCGGTGAAACGCTCAAAACCTGCGGTTTCAGAGAAGGTGCCGATGACTTTGCCATGCTTGAATAAAACTACCTGCTTTTTGCCGCCGGCAATTCCCAGGTCCGCATCCCGGGCTTCGCCAGGGCCGTTGACCGCGCAACCCATAATAGCAAGTTTTTTCAGCTTAATTATTTTCCCTGAATTCTTAATGGAGGCTACGAGTTTTTCCACTTTTTCCGCCAGTTCAATCAGGTCAATTTCAGTTCTGCCGCAAGTCGGGCAGGAAACAATCTCCGGTTCCGCAGCCCGCAGCCCGCAACTTTCCAGTATCCTGACTGCCGTGACAATTTCATCCAGCGGATCGGCGGTAAGGCTTACCCGCAAGGTGTCACCGATGCCTTCCAGCAGCAGCGTTCCGATGCCAACAGATGATTTGACGATTCCCCGGCCCGGAGTTCCGGCCTCGGTGACTCCGATATGCAACGGATAATCTGAGATTGCCGAAAAACGGCGATAAGCGGCGACTGTGACTGGAACATCGGATGCTTTGAGGGAAACTTTAATTTGACGGAATCCAAATTTTTCCAGTATTGCGCACTGCTCAAGCGCACTCTCCACCAGCGCCTCGCATAATGCTTCTTCTTTCGACAGGCCTTTGCTTAATTTTTCTTCCATAAAGCCTGCTTTTACGCTGCCGGAATTTGCGCCAACCCGGATTGGAATCCCTGCAGCTCCGGCCAGTTCCGCAATCTGGCGTACTTTGGTTTCATCACCAATATTGCCGGGATTAAGGCGGATGCCGTGAATGCCTGCATTGATGGCGCCGATTGCCAGGCGATAGTCAAAATGGATATCTCCGATAACCGGAATCGGACTGCCGGCGATGATCGCGGGCAGGGCGGCAACCGCCTGTTGGTCGGGCACTGCCACGCGGATGATTTCGCAACCGGCGGCGGCAAGGGATTTTATCTGGTTCAGCGTGGCGGCGGCGTCTCCGGTGTCGGTGTTGGTCATGGATTGAATTGAGACTGGCGTCCCGCCGCCAACCGCGACATTACCGACTTTTAGCTGTCGTGTCATCCGTCTTTCCGGCATTTTTGCCTCCATCGGATTCAGGTTCACCGGCGCTTAATTTCTCGCTTAATGATGATTTAATGCCGCTCTTGCCTCTGAAAGAACTTTTCCGAGGTTCTGTCTGCTTGGTCTCTTTATCCGGCATGAAGCGGTCACGCAACCGGACAAAATCATAAAAGGTTACATAAACCATCAGCATGATCAGCAATGAAATGAATAATATAGTAACTGGCTGAAGGATTTTCTCCGGCACAGCTCTTTTTGTCACAATTTGAATGCCCGCAAGCAGCATGTGTCCGCCGTCAAGCACCGGCAGCGGCAGCAGGTTGAATATCGCCAGGGCGAATGAAATGATGGTTACGAAATAGATTCCGACAATTAATGAACCCTGATAAACTGAACGATAAAGAATGTCGGCAATGCCAAGCGGGCCGCTTAGATTGCGTGGCTTGATGGTGCTTCCATCCTGAGTAACTCCCAGTTTTTGAGCTGCCCAGTAGGAGATGCCGCGAATGGATTTATAACTCATGTCAACAGTTCTGCACAGCAACTCAAACGGAGTGGGATATTCAAAGACGGTTACGCTGGTTCCGATGGAGAAGAGACGGATCTGTTTAGCCTGAAGCTTCAGCTCCATTTCCTGATTGCCGCGTTTTACGGTTAGAGTAAACGGTTGTGATTTTACTTTATTGAGCATTTCTCCGAATTGTTCGTTCGCTGTGATCTTGCTGCCGTTGAATTTAATGAATATGTCTCCTGGCAGAACTCCTGCTTTATCCGCGGGCGCTCCTTTTACAAGATCGGTAACTTTAAAAATGTTTCTATTAGTGTTGTCATAGACAATTCCGATCTGGTAAATTTCATTTTCGACTATTGGAACAAGATTATTTATTTCAACAATCTGTTCGCCGCGCTTTATTTTCAAGTTCATCGGCTTGGTTTCAAAACGGTTGATTGCGATTATAAAATCATCCGGCGAAGCAAATTTCATCCCGTATGCTTCAAGCAGCAAGTCGCCGTTCTTTATTCCCGCCTTTTCCGCGGGTGAACCCGGATCCGGGTGAAGCACTATCGGAATGAGCGGAGAAAAATGCGGCCAGGCGATTCCTTCTTTCCTTAACTCCGTTGGACTGTTCGGGTTGACGCGCGGAATGAAACTGATGGTCAGTTCCTTCCCTTTGCGCTCAACATCAAATGACACCTTGCCGACGGAAAAGAATATCTGCTGCACAAAGTCGTTCCATGAGGAGTAGAATTTTTTGCCGTTGAGCTTGACGATTACGTCATCTGAGCGGAGTCCGGCTTCATATTCGGGACCGGATTTCTCAATTTCGCCGACGACAATGTTGTGCATTTTCGGCGTGTCTTGCGGAAATCCGTGAATCCAGATTACAGTTCCCAGCAGCAGTCCGAAAAGAATATTGAAAAACGGTCCGCAAAATGCGGTAATCATCCTGTCCAGCGGTTTGGCGGGAGGCAGTTCGACGCCGTCTTCCGTTTTTGGAATTGAAGTAGTGTCGATCTGGGGGAGGTCAACATATCCGCCGAACGGCAGCCAGC
>Ga0209016_1000660_pt1 | contig 37591 bp, 27 predicted proteins | sample EPASupsiteSAE305_FD_187265 | JGI IMG/M metagenome (GOLD analysis project Ga0209016, IMG submission 187265) | Bioremediated contaminated groundwater microbial communities from EPA Superfund site, New Mexico - SAE3-05 (SPAdes) (version 2) | ecosystem: Environmental > Aquatic > Deep subsurface >... | reverse complement strand
CCCGCCACAAGCAGGGCCGCCGCTCCGTCGTTGATGCCGGAGGCGTTGCCCGCGGTTACCGTGCCGTCCTTCTTGAAGGCCGGGCGAAGCTTGGAGAGCTTCTCCGCCGTCACGCCGGGGCGGGGGAACTCGTCCTTGTCGAAGACAATCGGGTCGCCCTTTTTCTGGGGGAGAATGACGGGTATTATCTCGTCGCGGAATTTGCCGGCGGCCTGCGCCTTTTCGGTCTTCTGCTGGGAGAGGGCTGCGAATTCGTCCTGCGCCTCGCGGGTGATGCCGTATTTGGCGGCCACGTTCTCGGCGGTTATGCCCATGTGGTAATTATTGAAGATGTCGGTGAGGCCGTCGAAGACCATGCTGTCCACCAGTTCCCCGTTGCCCATGCGGTATCCGGTGCGGGCCTTGCGGAGAAGGTAGGCGGCTCCGTTCATGCTTTCCACGCCGCCGGCTATGACGAGGCCGGCGTTTCCGCACTTTATCGACTGGGCGGCAAGGCCCACGGCGCGCAGGCCGGACCCGCAGACCATATTGACGGTGAGGGCGGTCTTCGCCTTGTCTATTCCTGCGGCCAGAGCCACCTGCCGGGCCACGTTCTGGCCCCAGCCCGCCTGCAGGACGCTGCCCATTATCACTTCGTCTGCCGCGTCCGCGGCCAGGGAGTTGCGCTTAAGCACCGCAGCCACGGGCACCTTGCCCAGTTCGGCCGGCGGCATGTCCGCCAGCGTTCCGCCGAAACTGCCGATGGCGGTGCGTACTGCGTCTGTGATGAAAACTTCGCTCATTTCTTTCCTCCGCGCTGCTGTTCTTTTTTGACTACGCAGGTGCCGTGGGCCCTGCAGACCGTAACGGGCTCCGCCAGCACGTCGCAGGCCGAGGGGGACTGCGGTATGTCCGCGGAAGAGATGACTTTCTTCGCCTCGAACGCCATCGTCCGGGAGGTGTTTCCCTCCTTCTCTATCCAGCCTCTGGCCTCGATGTAATCGCCCGCGTGGACCGGGGCGAGGAATTCTACCTTGTCGTATGCCACGAAAAGGCCCTCGTCTCCGTCGCGGATGATGAGCAGCTCGGTGGCAACGTCGCCGAAGAGCTGGAGCATGCGCGCTCCGTCCACGAGCCCGCCCGCGTAATGCACGTCGTGTTCCGATATCCTTATTCTGATAAGCGATTCAATGCGTTTTTCCATGAAGTCATCCCTTTCCCGATATCTGAAAATGCGACAAATATAGTCCTTCCGCTAGATTATAACAACAAAAGGGGCCGGCCGCGCTGACCGTCGTTCCGGGCGGGAGGCTCGGGGCTCGGGGCCGGCCGTCTTGCCGCGCGGATTAAAAGTGCTATAATTCCAGAAACGTCGTTGCGCGCGGAATAACCAATGAGCCAGGATAAAACAGATCTTTCGACCTACGTGGCCCACAGCCTGCGGACTCCCCTTTCAATAAGCAGGGAGGCCGTCAACATCGTTCTGGACGAGATAACCGGTCCGCTGTCTCCCGAGCAGCGCGAGACTCTCAGCCTCGCCAAGGAGAACATGGACCGCCTTACCTGCATCATCGAGGGCGTCATAAGCCTCCACTCCATAAAATTCGACGACGTGATACTCAATCGCAGGCAGATAGACGCCGGCGCGCTGCTGAAGTCAGCCGTATCGCGTTTCGCGGAAGAGGTTCGCCGACGGGGGCTGGATTTCCGGACCGATTTCGACATTTCCTGCGAGATTTCGGGCGACCGGCACAAACTGGACAAGACGCTGGACCTGCTGCTGGAAATGTCTCTCAAATATACCCGTTCGGGGCATATAGGGGTGTCCGCCCGGGAGCGGGAGCGTGACGTGGAATTCCGCGTGTTCGACACTGGGGAGAACCTTTCCCCGGCGGACATTTCGCGCCTCATGCAGTCGCAGGGGCAGTGCGTGGACCCCACCATGCGCGGGGCCGATTTCGGCCTGCTGGTGGCGGGCCGTCTGGTTGAGCTGCACGGCGGAGCCCTCCGCGTAGAGAGCGGCAAGGACGTGTCGTCTGTCGTGTTCACCATTCCTAAGCGGTGCTAGCGGGGACAATTAAATGGCAAAGAAAGTTTTACTGATAGAGGACGAGCAGGACCAGATAAAGCTTGTAACCCTCCGCCTTAAGGCCAAGGGATACGAAGTCCATTCCTCCACCGACGGGGAGAAGGGCCTCGCGAAGGCGAAGGAGCTTAAGCCGGACCTCATTCTGCTGGACGTTCTCCTCCCCAAGATGAACGGTCTCGAGGTCTGCCGCCTGCTAAGGGCAGACTCCTCCATGTCTTCCATCCCGATAATCCTTTTCACTGCGCTGGCCAACGAGGAATTCGACCAGAACGCGAAGGATGTGAAGGCCAATGCCATAATCGGCAAGCCTTACGACGCGAAGGTGCTTCTCGAAAAGATAAGTTCGCTTCTCGGGGACAAGTAACCGGCGGCCCCGGATTTTTCAACCGCGCCTTCAAAGGGCGCGGTTTTTTATGGAGTGTGCCAGCACATGCAAGCGGTTTCAATACTGACTGCCGCCCTGCTTTTCCCGGCGCTTATGACGGCTCCGATGCTGTGCTTCCTGTCCACTTTTAAGGACAGGGATGGCTCCGCCGCGCCTTTGCCGCTGGCACTCGGCATGGCGTGGGTGTTTTCCTCCGTGACTGCCGCCCTCCTCGCCATGTTCTGCCTGGCTTTTTTACCGCCCGCGTGGCCTCATCTTCTGTGCGCGCTGGCCGCGGCCTGCGCGTTTGTAGGTCTCGTTGCCGGCTGGCGGCGGCTGGCAGGCTTTCTCGGCGGGCTCTCCATGTTCGACCGTTTCTCGGCGGGATTTTTCATTCTTCTGTCCGCCGCCTCCGGCGCGGCATGCGCCGCTTCCGCTCTCCCTGTGGGCGACGGCCCGCTTTTGCCTCTTCATCTGATATCGTCCGGATTATTTTCCGCACCGTTTGATAATGGTTTTGGCGGCCTTATGCGGGCCATGCATACCGGCGCTGTCAATTATGATTTCATAAGTCAGGAAAGACTTGGCGGACCCCTGTACTCGGGGATTGTCTCTCTCGCCGCATTTCTGCATGGCGTCATTCCGGCAAAGCCCGGTTCTCTGCTGGCCGCGTACGGGATTTCCTCAGCAGCTCTGGCCGGTCTTGTTTTCGGGACACAGCTTTGCAGAGGGCGTTCCTCCTCTGGAACCGTCTCTCTCGCTGTTTTGCTGGCTCCCGCGCTCTTCCTTTCCTTGCCGCAGTCGCTTTGCTTCGCCGGTCCGGCTCTAGGGGCCGCCTGCCTGTGGGGAGTTATGTCCGGCCGTTTCGCTTCCCCTGTAAAAGCCGCGGGGGTGCTGTGCTGTCTGGTTTATGCCTGCATGTTCGGTCCGGCGGGGCTGGCGGTCTCGGTCATATCGCTCGGGGCATTGACGGGGGCGTGGATTTTCCGGGGCCGTGTCACTTTTTCCGGCAGGGTTGCCGCGCTTGCGGGCACCGCAGTGTTGTGTCTTGCCTCTGCGATAATTGTTCTCGCGCGCTTTGCCGATACCGGACCCGGGCGTGACGCGCCTGTTTTTCATTACGCTTACCATCCGTCAGTGGGGGAATTCCGTTTCATGTATTCCTCCCGGGACGAGATGGGGCGCAGGATAGTCTCCGCCGGGCTGGGGGGAGCATCGCTTTCTTCCTCTTTTGTTCTTGGCAACGCGGATATCGGCGTTCAGCTCAAGGCGCATCCCGTCAAAGCCGCGCAACTGATAATCGGACAGGCTGTTTCTTCCGTTCGCGAATCCGCGTCGTCGCTGACCGGCGGCAATACTGCCGGAGCCGCGCTGCTGATTCTGGCGGCCGCCGGATTTGCCGTCATCGCATGGCGCGCTCCAGTCGCGGGAATGGCGCTGCTTGCGGCAGCCGGGACCATTCCGCTGCTTGTGCCTTGGTATTCCGCTTCGCTAGTGGTGTTTCTGACCGGAGGGGCCGCGCTTGTCTGGCTTGTCGGTCTTGCCCCCAAAGCTCCCGGGAAGGGACAGTCGCTCATTATTGCCCTGCTGGCGGCGGTGGTGCTTTCTCTTGACTGCGCCGCGCTGGCGCTGAAGTTTAACCGGGATTATGCGGAAAATGCGGCTCCGCTCGATGCCGCCCTGCGCGGTCTGAATGTTCCCCGCGTCGCGGCGGAGAATCCGGAAATCGCGAAGCTTGTCTTTTCAGGGGAGACGTTCGGCGTTTCCCGGCTTTGGGAATACGCCGCGCTGGTCGCGGATGAAACATCCTCTCCTGTCATGGCAGTTTCCTCGCGCGGCAAAAACATTCCGGTCCCGGGGTATGTCGTTTTGGACAAGGGGAATATAAGATTGCTAAAGACCATTTTCGGCTGCGGGAAGCATGCCGCTCCGCTGTCCGTGAATACGGTGGGCAAGCTGACGGAAGTTAAAACAGCCGGCATCGGGGACATCCATCTCCTGTCCATGACCTATGACCGGGACGGCATGGCGCAGGGGCTGGCGGAGGGTTTTTCCTCCGATGGGACTCTCATGTTTTCCCTGTCGGTAAAAAACGGCGTTTTGGACGGGCCGGTAACTTGCAAGTATAAAAAGGGTATCATCTCTTTGTCCGGGATTTACAGCCGTGGTCGTTTTTCCGGAGTTGTGTCCGATGGCGATTCAAACGGGCGTACTGTGTCCGAAGCTGTTTACCGGGACGGGCTGCTCAATGGGCGGTTCACTGATTCCTATCCGGACGGGCGTTATCGCCTTGCGGCGGTTTACGCGGACGGCCTGCCGGAAGGCCCCGGAGAGTTATATTGTCCGGACTCCAGCCGCAGGGCCGTGATAAGTTTCCTGTCCGGCCGGCCGCACGGCGTGGCGGAAGTAACACCCTGCGGCGGCGGAGAGAGGGTGACGGCGATATATTCTTATGGCGTATTGATGAGTGTCAGTCCCGCGGACGCCGCGCGGGAAGCAGAAGCGGCAACGGCGGAATTTTACAATCCCTGGCGCAAGTGAACGCCCGGCATATAAAGAAAGGAGACGCACATGGCTCAACAGCAGGAACCAGACAAGATAATATTCTCGATGGTGGATGTCAGCAAGTCCTATGACAAGAAGAAGGTGCTGAGCGAAATTTACCTTTCTTATTTCTACGGGGCCAAGATAGGCGTGCTGGGTCTCAACGGCTCCGGCAAAAGCTCGCTGCTGCGCATAATGGCTGGGGTGGACAAGGAATTCGACGGGCAGGCCATACTGTCCCCGGGCTACACGGTCGGCTTCCTTGAACAGGAGCCGAAGCTGGACGAGGAAATGACCGTCCGGCAGGTGGTGGAGCAGGGCGTGCCGGAAGTGGTGTCCGCGCTGAAGGAATACGAGGACATAGCCGCGAAGATGGGCGAGCCCATGGACGGAGCCGCCATGGACAAGCTTATCGAAAAACAGGGCAAGGTGCAGGAGAAGATAGACGCTCTCGGCGGCTGGGACCTTGACTCCCGTCTGGACCTGGCGATGGAAGCCCTGCAGTGTCCCCCGGGCGAAACCCCGGTCAAAAATCTTTCAGGCGGCGAGCGCCGCCGCGTGGCGATGTGCCGCCTTCTGCTTCAGAAGCCGGACATTCTCCTCCTGGACGAGCCCACCAACCATCTTGACGCGGAATCCGTCCTCTGGCTTGAGCGTCATCTTCAGCAGTACGAGGGCACGGTCATCGCCGTGACGCACGACCGCTATTTCCTTGATAATGTCGCCGGCTGGATTCTTGAGCTGGACCGGGGCCGGGGCATCCCATGGAAGGGGAACTATTCCTCATGGCTGGAACAGAAGGAAAAGCGTCTGGCCCTTGAGGAGAAGCAGGAGAACGAGCGCCAGAAAACCCTGCGCCGCGAGCTGGAGTGGATACGCATGACCCCCAGCGCCCGCAACACCAAATCCAAGGCGCGCATCAGCGCTTACGAAGAGCTGCTGGAGAAGGAAGGCGAAAAGCTGGCCAGGGATTTGGAAATCTACATACCGCCCGGCCCGCGCCTGGGAAACCTTGTCATCAGGGCGGAGCATCTGACCAAGGCCTACGGTGAGGACCGGGTCCTTCTGGACGACGCGTCGTTCAGCCTTCCTCCCGGCGGCATAGTGGGCGTCATAGGCCCCAACGGCGCAGGCAAGACCACGCTGTTCGAGATGATAACCGGCCGCGAGAAGCCGACATCCGGCACCATAGAGGTGGGCGAATCGGTGAAGCTGGGCTACGTTGACCAGAGCCGCAGTTCGCTGGACCCGGAAAAAACCGTCTGGGAAGTCATATCGGACGAGCTTGAGCAGGTTACCCTCGGCAAGGTGCAGATTAATTCCCGCGCCTACTGCGCCCGTTTCAACTTCTCCGGCACCGACCAGCAGAAAAAGGTGTCCATGCTGTCCGGCGGCGAGCGCAACCGCGTCCATTTGGCCCGGATGCTCCGCTCCGGCGCCAACGTCCTGCTTCTGGACGAGCCGACGAACGACCTCGACGTAAACACCATGCGCGCGCTGGAGGAGGCGCTCAACAACTTCGCCGGTTGCGCGGTCGTCATAAGCCACGACCGCTGGTTCCTCGACCGCATCGCCACGCACATAATGGCGTTCGAGGGGGACAGCAAGATATACTGGTGCGAAGGCAATTTCTCCGACTACGAGGCCGGGCGCAAGGCGCGCCTCGGCAAGGCGTCGGAGGAAAGGCATCGCCTCAAATACCGCAGGCTTACAAGGCAGTAAACAGAAACTCCCGCGAGAGCGGGAGTGTCGGCAAAGCAGACCGGAAGTTTAATCGAAGCCGCCGCTTCTCGAGCGTTTCACCTCGGAGCGGCGGCTTTTTGACTGCAGCCGGCGCTCCTTGGAGCCCCGCGTGGGGCGTGTGGCCCTGCGGTTTTTCGGGCGGACGAATGCGCGGCGTATAAGCCGGGCCAGTCGTTCCCTCGCCGCACGGCGGTTGGCGTCCTGCGCGCGGCTTTCCGTGGCCTCGATGATGATTTCATTGTCGGCGGAGAGGCGCAGCCCGGGCAACGCCAGCAGGCGCGCGGCGACCGCTTCCGGCAGGCCGGAGTCGCGCACGCTGAAGCGCAGCTCCACGCCCGTGGAAACCTTGTTGACGTTCTGCCCGCCGTGGCCCGAGGCGCGGAAGAAAGTCTCCCGTATCGAGCCCGGCGCGACCGTTATCCCTTCGCCCAAATCTATCATGACTCCGCCAAATGAAAAGGCCGCGACATTTCTGCCACGGCCCTTTCCAAAAGAATGCGCCCGGTAGGACTTGAACCTACGACCCATCCGTTATGAGCGGATTGCTCTAACCGACTGAGCTACGGGCGCGTTTGTCTGCCTTTCAGCAGGTGCAGGACTTCGCCGCGGCCTCGCTGCGGCCGAAAGGCGATATTTCCCTTAACTTCTTTATTATAGCAGGCATTTCGGCCAAAACCAAATCAATTTCCTGCTCTGTCGTATAGTAGCTGAGGGAGAATCTGACCGAACCGTGCGCGAAAGTGAAAGGCACTCCCATTGCCCTCAGAACGTGGGAAGGCTCCAGCGAACCCGATGTGCAGGCCGAGCCTGAGGACGCGCATATGCCGAGGTCGCTGAGGTGCAGCAGAATGGCCTCGCCCTCCACGAATTCAAAGCTGATGTTCGCCGTGTTGGGCAGGCGTCTGGCGTTGGCGCCGTTCACCTTGGCGTTCGGTATAGCGGACAGCAGTCCGGCCTGAAGCCTGTCGCGCAGGGCCTTCACGCGGGTGTTTTCGTCGTTAAGGCGTTCCCGGGCCAGTTCGCAGGCCTTGCCCAGTCCGATGATGTATGGCACGTTCTCCGTTCCGGCGCGGCGGCCGCGTTCCTGATGGCCGCCCATCATGAAGGGCACGAAGCGGGTTCCGCGGCGGACGTACAGGACGCCGATGCCTTTCGGCGCGTGCAGCTTGTGGCCGGAGAGAGAAAGCATGTCTATGGCCGAATTCTTGAGGTCCAGCGGCACTTTCCCCACCGACTGCACCGCGTCCGTGTGGAACAGCGCGCCCCGCTCCTTGCAGATTGCGGCGGCTTCCTCTATTGGGAAGACCACGCCGGTTTCGTTGTTCGCGTGCATGATTGAAACGATTGCGGTATTCGTCGTTACGGAACGGCGCAGGCTTTCCATGTCCAGGTTGCCGTCCTGATCCACCTCAAGATAGGTGGCCTGCCAGCCCTGGCTTTGCAGGTAGCGGACGGTGTTGAGCACGGCCGGGTGTTCCACTCGGGTGGTGATGATGTGGCGTTTTTCCGGGTAGGAGCGTATGGCGGAGAAAAGGGCCGTGTTGTCCGATTCCGTGCCGCAGCTGGTGAAAATTATCTCGGTAGGATCGGCCGCGCCTAGCAGGTCGGCCACCTGCCTGCGGGCCTTGTCCAGGTAGCGCTGGACGCCGCCGCCGAAGTCGTGCATGCTGGAGGCGTTTCCGTAAAACTCTGTAAGGAAAGGCTGCATCTCCGCCGTCACCTCCGGTGCCGGCATGGAGGTGGCGTTGTTGTCGAGATAGGTGACTTTCATATTGCGCGGGCCCTTAGCGGGCCTCCTCTACTGTTATGCTCGCGTCCACCATTTCCTGAAGGCGTTTTTCAACGAAGGACTTGAGCGTGAATCCTGAGCTGGGGCAGCCTTTGCACATGCCCATCAGCCGGACCTTGACCACGGTTCCGGAAACGTCCACCAGCTCTATCGAGCCGCCGTCCGCGTTAAGCTTGGGCGCTATCTCCCGGGCCAGCGCGTCCTCTATGGCGTGTATCTTCTGGACGGCTGTCATTTCCGCGAATGTTTTTTTAGCCTGCGGGGCGGTCTGGCCGGACCCCGCGCCGAGAGTCTGCTTCAGTATGGCTTCGATATCGCCCTTGCATTTGCCGCAGGCGCCGCCGGCTTTGGTGAAATTGGTCACTTCATCAACCGTGGTGAGCTTGTTTTCCCTTATGGTGCGGATAATCTTCTCTTCGGTTACGCCGAAGCACTTGCAGACTACCTTGCCTTCGGGTTCGGCGTGGGTGACGGTTTTGCCGCCCTGCCCGTAGCTGACCACGGCGGCCTCGAGGGCTTCCATGCCCATCACGGAGCAGTGCATCTTCTCCTCCGGCAGGCCTCCAAGGAATTCCGCTATCTGCTGATTGGTGACGCGGCGGGCTTCCTCCAGCGTCATCCCCTTTATAAGTTCCGTAAGCGCCGATGAAGAAGCTATGGCGCTGGCGCAGCCGAAGGTCTGGAATTTGGCGTCCAGTATTTTGCCGGTGGTCTTGTCCACTTTCAGGTAAAGCTTGAGCGCGTCGCCGCAGACGATGTTGCCAACCTCGCCTACTGCGTCGGCGTCCGGTATGCTGCCGACGTTCCTCGGATTCCTGAAATGGTCCTTCACCTTATTTGTATAGTCCCACATGCGAACCTCCTGGCTGCCCTTTGTCTTCCGAACGGGCCTGTGCAAATATTATACTCTTTATCCTACCAAATTAGTAGTAGTTACTTTGGAGATACCGACCCCCGGCCGGGGCGGCAGGGAGCCGTCCGGCTCCATGATGCTCTAATGCTAGCAAGAATCGTGTCCGCTGTTCCATTGCGCCGGTTAGTACTCCGCAGCGAGAGGATGAAACTCCCGCTTGCGCGGGGTGCGCTGTCCCGCGTTATTTGCTGAATCTGCGAAGCGGTGCGTGGGGCTGCAATCGCAATCTATTCATCCCTCTCATCGGGGCTTCCCAAAAAGCTAGAATGGGTTCATGACCGGAAACCTGATGGCCAAAGTTCGTGCGCATCCTCTTTTCCTGTTCCCAGATTTCCGCAGGCTGTTCGCCGGGCGGCTGGTGGCGCAGACCGGGGATAAGTTCTTCTCTCTTGCGCTGGCGTGGTGGGTGGTTTCCCAGGCCGGGGAGTCAAAGGCGCATCTCGGCTATCTCATGGCGGTCAACTTCCTGCCGGTGGTCCTTTTCTCTCCTTTCATGGGCGCGCTTGCCGACCGTTTCGACCGCCGCCGCTGCATGATATTCGCGGACCTGTTCCGCTTTGCCATAGTCGCCGCGCTGTGCGCGCTTCTTTACTTCGGACTCCTGTCCCTGCCGCTTCTCTACGCCCTTGTCTTCCTGATAGCGGTTTTCGTTCCCCTCTTTGAAAGCAGCGTCAGCAGTTCGCTCGTGGACCTTACCGACGCGGAGCATCTGGCTCCGGCAACCGCCACTGACGCTTCCTGCATACAGCTTTCGGCGGTTGCGGGTGCGGCACTCGGATCGGTGTTCCTGGCCGCTACCGGAGTGCTGGGGGCGTTTGCAGCCAATGCGCTGGCTTTTCTCGTTTCCTTCCTGGCGGTGCGGGGAATCAAGACATCCCTTGCCCCGAAGGGGGGGGCTTCTTCCGGCTATTTTTCGGAGTTGAAGGCCGGTCTCGCCTACATAGCTGGCGGTCGTCCGCTGCTGGCCCTGCTGGTTGTCTTCGCCGTGGTCAACTTTTTCGCGGCGCCGCTGCTCATAATCATGCCCATGCTGGTGAAGTTTTCCCTCAATGAAAGCGCCGTCTGGCTGGCCGTTTTCGAAACCTTTTTCGCCGCTGGTTCCGCGGTGGTTGCCATAGCGCTCAGCCTGCGCCCCGGACAGGGGAATATCTATGCCCCGCTTTCATTTTCCATGATATCGGTGGGCCTGCTGTTCGGGACGCTCGGCTTCATTATTTCCAAGGCGCTGATTTGTGTTTTCCTGTTCATCATAGGGGCCATGCTCGCGCTTGGCAACGCCAAGGCGATGATATTCTTCCAGCATGTGGTGCCTGACGAAATGAAGGGGCGATTTTTCTCCGCCCTGTACACCCTCTGCTTCGCGGTGGTTCCGTTGTCCCTGGCGCTGAACGGGGTCCTCGCGGAAAAAATGCCGCTTTCGCTTCTCTGCGCCTGCAACGGGGCGGGGGCCGCTCTGCTGGGTCTGGTTATTCTGGCCATACCGCGCATGCCTGTCCCGGCATCCGGAGAATAGGTTGTTCTCCGCCCGGCCGTATTACTCCGGCACCATGTTTTTGGGCATTGCATAAAAATCTCACCCGTGTATAATAAAGGGAGAGGGACCAGTCCTGTGACGGCGTCCTGGCGCGGAGGGTGAAAGCCTTTTTTCAAGGCGGTTCGCCAGCGCCGGAGAGTATGTCTGTGCCGTAGTGGGCGGGGAAAAGGCAGCGCACCTCGTTTCTATAACAAGGGAAGGGGGTTATCGTGCGATCAAATCCGCATATTCTTGAAATAAACACCCGCCAGTGGCTTTGGCTGCTTCGGGAAAAGTACGGCGCTACACTTACCCTGGGCACTGTTCCGGACGAGGAGTGGGTGGCGCTTAAGCACCTGGGTTTCGACGCGGTCTGGCTTATGGGCGTCTGGCAGACAAGCGCGAAGGCCGAGCTTATAGCCCGCGCCACCGATTCTCTGGTCAAGGAAGTTACCGCCCTCAAGCCGGAAGCCTCGCTTGACGACATAGCCGGTTCTCCGTATTCGGTTTACGACTATGTTCTCAATCCGGAATTCGGCAAGCCGGAGGAACTGGCCGCCCTGCACGTAAAGCTGAACGAGCTGGGCATCAAGCTGTTCCTCGATTATATTTCCAACCATCTTTCCATAGACCATCCTCTCACCAGGACCTGCCCCGACTGCTTCATACAGGCCGACCCTGAAGAGGTCAAGTATCACAACGACTGGTTCTTCGAAGCCCAGACGGACGCCGGCGTGCGCCATCTGGCCTATGGGCGCGACCCGAACTTCCCGGCGTGGAAAGACACGGCTCAGCTTAACTATTTCAATCCCGCGGCGCGCCAGTACATGATGGAGACGCTGCTCAAGCTGACCGAACTGTGCGACGGCGTCCGCTGCGACATGGTCATGCTTTCCCTCAACGACGTTCACGAGGGCACCTGGGGCTGGCTGCTGAAAAAGCAGGGCTACAACAGGCCCGCGGCTGAATTCTGGCCCGAGGCCATACGCGCCGCGAAGGAAAAGAATCCCCATTTCACCTTCCTGGCCGAAGTTTACTGGGGCCTTGAATGGCGCGTGCAGGAGATGGGTTTCGACTACACCTACGACAAGGTGCTTTACGACCGGCTGCGCTATCTGGGGCCGTCGGACGTGCGCGGCCACCTGCGCGCCGAGAAGCTTTACCAGAAGCGTTCCGTGCGCTTCATAGAAAACCACGACGAAATGCCCGCCCTGACGGCGTTCGGCGCACAGAAATCGCTCGTGGCGGCGCTTGTGACCTCCACCCTGCGCGGCATGCGGCTCTTCTACCTTGGCCAGATAATGGGCGTGCCGACAAAGATTCCCATACAGTACAAGAAGTTCGACGTAGAGGGCGATTCGGCCATCCGCAAGTATTACGAGAAAATTCTCAAGATAGCCGACCATCCCGCCTTCCATGGCGGCGAGTGGAACCTTCTGGACGTGCGGCCCGTGGCGCAGGGCGACGAAACCAACGCCAACCTGCTCTGCTGGTCCTGGACGCAGCGGCGCACGCTCAAGATGGTGGTGATAAACTATTCCCCCACCCTTTCGCATGGCAGGATAGGCGTCAGCGCCCCCATGTCCGGCAAGAACTACACCTTCTACGACGAGATGGCCGAGATATTCTTCACCCGTCCCGCCGACGAGGTAAAGGGTTCTGGCCTGTTCGTGGAACTGCCGCCCTTCGGCGTCCACGTGCTTGACCTGGAGTTTTAGGACAGGTCCGGAAAGACTTCGGGCGGACGCTGAAAAGGCGTCCGCCCTTTTTTAACGCTATGGCCATATCCGAGGAAGTTGCTCTTTATAACGCAGGACACGAACTGACCGACCACCTGGTTTACGGCAGGCTGGCTCTCGCCGAGCGCGACCCCGCCAACAGGGAACTGCTTGAAAAACTTTCAGCGCAGGAGAAGGCCCACTGCGCTTTCTGGACGGAGCTCGCCCCCGCCGGGAAAAGACCGGCCCCCGACGTCCTTGCCCTGTCCCTGACACCGCTTCTGCGCCGCGTGATGGGCGTTACGTTCGCCATAAAGCTTCTTGAGCGGCACGAGAAGGAAACCCTGTCCCTTTACGAAAAGACCCTCACTCCCCTGATGCCGCCTTCCCACAGGGAACGCTTCGCCGCGATTATAGACGACGAGCGCAATCACGCCCGCGAACTTGTCGGGCGTATAAAAGACAGGCGTGTGGAATACGTGGGCTTCATCGCCCTCGGACTTTCCGACGCGATAGTGGAACTTACCGGCGTCAACGCCGGTTTTCTGGGGGCGACGGGTTCCACCCGCGCGGCCGGGCTTTCCAGCCTGATAGTGGGTTTCGCGGCGGCCATATCTATGGCTTCCGCCGCCTATATGCAGGCCAAGCAGAACGAGCAGGGGGCAGCGCTTCCGGCCTCCGCGGCCACGGGGGCGACATACCTGCTCGCCGTTATACTCCTGGCCCTGCCTTATTTCCTTCTGAGCGCGATGGTCCCGGCCTTCGTGGCTTCCACGGGCGTGGGGCTGACGCTGCTGGCCGCGCTTACCTTCTACAGCGCGGTAGTGTTCGAGAGGGGATTCGTGAGGGAGTTCGTAGAAGCTGCCGTGCTGATGCTTGGGACGGCAGGCGCCACATACGCGCTTGGCGCGGTCATCAGCAGGTTTTTCCGCGTGGCCCTGCCGGGCTGAGCCTTCAGCGGATGGACAGGAGTTCTTCCGCCGCGCGCCTTCCGTCGGTAATCGCTTCTTCCATGAAGGAGTATTTCCAGCCGCCGTACCTGCCGGAGCTTAAGCAGCCAGCTTTTCTCAGTGCCGTCATGACGGTCTTCCTGGCGGCGTTTATTTCCTTGTCATAAATAACGTAGGCGCAGGGGATGCTCAGGCGCTGTTCTGTTAACATTGAATTGCTTTTCTTCAAAAGTCCCGCGTCCCTGAGTCCGTCCACAATTTCGGCGTTTGAGACCGGCAGGCCTTCATGCGGCACTTCTATGTAAAGGGAAGAAGTGTTCGACGGAGATGTGTTTTTTGAGAAATTGGACGCTATCCCGGCGCGGTAGAAGGGGTATTTTTTCTCCGGGAAATAGAACCAGTGCCGGTCCGATATCCTGCCCTTGACCCCGAGGTTGAGCACGTCCACCCCGGCGCATTTCAGGCGGCGCGCGGCATTTTTTACCGCGGCGGGGCAGTCCCGCGCGGACAGCGCGAAATCCTTCAGCGGTGAGGTGTTGAGCAGTCTTTTGAATTTTACGGTTTCGGTCCCGCCGTCTCGGCCCCTGACAAGCGCCTCTTTTTTCTTAAGGCTTACCGACAGGACTTTCGTGCTGTAGCTGATGTTCCCCGTCTTGGCGGCCAGAGCGGAAGCCAGCGCGCCTATTCCGCCTTTTTCCGGGTAAAGGAACGAGGCGTTGTAGCCGAAGGCCTTGCCCTGTTCGAAATACGCGCCTTTAAGAACCTCTTCCGGCCTGGGCCTGGGCACGAAAGCGCCGCACCACTCCGCCGTCATCTTATCCAGCGGATACTGCCAGAGCTTGCGGTTGTAGGGATACATGAAATGGCGGCATATGCCGTTGCCGAAGAGGGCCGCGGCCCATCTGTCGAACGGACCGGTGTGGACGGGGTGTTCTCCCGCCTGCCATGCCTTCAGAAAACCGGTCACGCATTCGCTTATCACTTCCTTGGGCAGGCCGTAGGTGTTCGCCTGGAACGGATATCTGGTCTGTACGCCGTAAAGGTGTATCCACGCGCTGCGTTTTATTTCCAGCAGATTTCCCCGCAGCAGGGAACGGACAAGCTTTTTCCCTTCCGGGCTGTGCAGGTGCAGCAGGTGCCCGGACCAGTCGAAAATGAAGCCGTCCTGTCTTATGGAGGAGGAGAGGCCGCCGGGATACGGATTGCTTTCCAGTATCAGAAAATCGGCATGCCCTGCCTTGCGGAGATGGTAGCCGCAGGAGAGGCCGCAGAGCCCCGCGCCGATGATGAGGGTGTCCGTTTCAATCATGCATTTTGATGTGCGCTATGCTCAGGCTGAGCGCTATGAATTCGGCGGCGGCCAGGGCGTATATGGCAATGGCCCACCAGATGGAAACCTTGCTCGCCAGCACCGCGAACATCGAGAGCGATATGGCCGCCAGCGCGCTGAAAGTGACGATCTGCGGGCGGGAGAGGCCGGCCTTCTCGAGGCGCAGGGCGTAATGGTCCTTGCTGCCCTTGAAGGGGGAACTGCCGCGCAGCATGCGCATCACCGCCACGAAAATGGTGTCGTAAATCGGGATGGCGAGCAAAAGTAGCGGGGCGTAAACGCCCAGGGGATTTGCCCGGTCGTAATTGGTCCCCATCGACACCGCCGCCAGAACGAAGCCGACCAGCAGGGCCCCGCTGTCGCCCATGAAAATCTTCCGCTTCGCGCTCAGGTTCCACGGCAGGAAGCCGAGCAGGGCTCCCAGCAGGGCCGCCGAGGCGAAGTTGACGTAGATGAATTCCGAAGGCAGTGCTATCAGCAGAAAGCCCGCGGCGGCTATAAGCCCCTGGCTGGAGGAGAGCCCGTCCATTATGTCGATTATGTTTAAGGCGTTTGTGACGCCCACCGTCCACACCACGCTCAGAGCTATGGATATATACAGCGGGTGCAGGAAATTCATGTGGATGCCGTACACTATGAGCAGGAAGGCGGCCAGTATCTGGACGATGAACTTGGTGGAGACGGACAAGCCGCCCGGTTTTTTTAAGTCGTCTATCAGGCCGGCTATGGATACCACCAGCGCGCCAAGCAGCATTCCGCGCAGGTTCGTCAGCGTGCCGGTGGGGAAGTGCGTCAGCAGGCGTATGACCGCCAGCGAGCCGAAGAACCCGAGGGCTATGGCTACTCCGCCAAGGGCCGGGGTGGGGGTTTTGTGCGTCTTTATCGCGGTTGCCGGAGCGTCCAGCAGGCTGCGCCGCACGGCTATTTCGCGGATGAGCGGCGTCATGACGAGCGATATCACGAACGCCAGGCATGCGCCCAGCGCGTAAAGGAGTATGGTGTCTGTCATTTCAGTGCGTAAAGGGCGCAATTCTTGCCCTGATAAATTTCCTCGTTGTTAAGAAGCATCGCCTCCCAGTTCCTCTGGCCGGACAGGGTAAGAGAGAGAGTGAGATACTGCCTCAGCCGGGAGAATTCCTTGGGGGAGTAGATTATGTGCGTCACTCCGTATTTTTTCAGGGAAGCCTCAAGTTCCGTGTAGTCGCGGGCCTTGTTGGCGAAGGAGACGAAATCGTTGCTCCTGTAAAGGTTTGTCGGCATTACGGGGCGCTTGAAGTAATAATAGCGCGCTTCGCCTGCCAGCAGAATGCCGGTGCCCTGTGGCGGGGTCACTATATTCGCGGCCAGCGCGCACTCATAATATGGCACCGTGCGGAGCAGAAACTCGGTCCGGCTTTCCTGTCCCAGCAGCACGCGCGGCGCGCCGGAAACGTTCTGCATGTATCCGTATAGCATCAGCCTTGTCAGCAGGAACATGCCAAGTCCGGCGGCGAGCGGAATCTTGGCCGCGGGCCACGCGTGGTAAAGCTCCAGAAAGCCGTCCGCCGCAAGGAGCGAGGCAAGGGGCACCAATACCAGCAGAAAGCGCAGGACCGTGCCCGTGACGAACCACGCCGCCATGTGCAGCGCGATGTAGAGGCCGAGCCATCTGGCCCAGGATTTTTTCCTGACGGAGTAAAGCATCAGCGGCACGGCGGCGAAAAGCAGTTCCCAGCCCAGTATGCCCAGCACGTCCATGCCTCCGCCGTAGCGTCCCGGCGTGGTCAGGCTGAGGTAGGGGAAGGTTACCAGTTCCTTGAAAAAATCCGAGCGGTGGCTGTACTCGGTTAACATGTTGAAGTAGCCGTGCGCCTCGGCGCGGGTTATGTCGGGTGAGGAGAAAAGCCTGTAAAAGAACGGGAAGACCGGGTTGTTCACTTCCGCGGTATTTTTTACCGCCCAGGGCAGGAACAGGGCGGCGCAAAGGGCCGCGAACAGGAAAGTCTGCGCCAGCCTTGCCTTGCGCTGGCTGAACCATCCTATGGTGAAGCAGTAGGAAAGGCTCATGCCGAACAGGAGCACGCAGGTTATGGAGGCGTAGTATTTTGTTCCCAGCGCTGAGCCGGCGCATAGTCCGCTGATGGCCATCCACAGCCAGGCCTGTCTGGTGTCCTGCGCTTCCTTCCACATAAGGAAAGATATGACAGCCCCGGTGACCCACATTGTCAGAGAAGGTTCCACGTAAGTGGTGGACGATATTACCAGCAGGGAGGAATGTGACAGCGCCAGCAGCATGGCCAGCAGGCCCTTGTTCCTGCCGGAGAAAGAGGCGTAGGCGTATATCCAGAGCGCGGATGCCAGCAGACAGAGCCAGGATGTCAATTGTGCGGTCACTTCGGAGTTGAACAGAAGGCCGTAGGAGAAAAGCATTTCCCCGGCCTGCGGGAAGTGGCTGTAGAGATTGAAGCTGACGGGGACTATTTTCCCCGCGTCGATGTAATGTTTTATCAGAGGAAGGTGGTAGACGAGGGAGTCGTACTGCTGGGCCGGGGCCCACGCCATTACGAAGGAAACAGCCAGCAGCGCCATGGACGGCACGAGCAGGTAGGGGTTGAGCCCTTTTAAACTCATGGAGCCGCCGGGCCTCAGTCCCCTTCGCCCACACCAGAGCATTGCGCCGCAGACCAGCACCGCGGTGGAGGGCCAGAATATGCCGCAGAATCCGGCGGTCATCATGGCAGTGGCAAGAATTGCCAGTCCTCCGGTCAGGGAGGCCGCTATTTCAAGCGGGGCGGAAGCCTTGAAATCCATCCCCAGGCGCTTCAGCGCGGCGTTCCCGCCCGCATATGCCGACAGGCCTATGAAAGCAGCGAGCAGGGAACTCCAGAGCGGGTAGAACAGCGCGGAGGAAAAATATCTGAGCAATGCGTGCAGCGCGATGACGGTCCATAGCGCCGCCGCGCCGTAAACCAGCGTTCTTGTCCTGCTGTTGCCTGCTTCGGTTCTCGTTTCCACGGTGGCTCCTCGGGGCCTCAGGCCGCCCGCGCCATGAGGCTCTTCACTTCCTGCAAGCCCTCGCGGGCGCCCATGGGCTTGTGGCCGGTCTCCCGCTCCAGTTTTCCGGTCAGCAGTCCGGCGCACAGCGGGCGCGCCGCCTTCTGGCTCAGTTCAGCCGTAGTCTTGGGCGTCACCAATGCCTTGTCGAAGCCGAACACTTCGCAGCCCAGCATGGCAAACTCGTAACGGTTCAGCCTGTTCTTTCCAACTACGTTGAATACCCCGTTCCTGTTCTGCGCTATGAGCTTCGCCGCGGCTTCCGCCAGGTCCGGCGCATAGGTGGGATTAGAATACTGGTCGGCCGGAACGGACATGCCTTCCCCTTTGCCGAGGCGGTTTATCATCTGCATGGCGAAATTGAATGTCCCCGGGTCCCAGCTGTAGACCACGGTGGTGCGGATTATGAGGTGGCCCGCTTTCGTCCCGGCCACGATGCGTTCGCCTTCCAGCTTGGTGCGGCCGTAAACGCTCAGAGGATTGACGGAGGCCGCCTCGTCGTAGGGACCGGCCTTGCCGTCGAAAACATACTCGGAAGAGAAGAACGCCAGTTTCGCTCCGGCGTTATCCGCCGCGTTCCGGATGTTGCGCACCGCGGCCACGTTGATGGCTTCCGCCTCGTGCGGGTGCGTTTCGCAGCGTTCCACGTTAGTGAGCGCGGAGCAGAGGAAAACCGTGTCCGGTTTTTCGCGCGCGATGAAATTCGCCGTTTCGTCCGGCCTTGTGATGTCCAGAGGCGTCAGGCCGGGGCCCGGGACAGTGTGGCATGTTCCAAGCGCCTTGACGTCCGTTCCGGTGGAATAATGGCGCAGCAGATGCTTTCCCACCTGCCCGTCCGCGCCTATGATAAGTATTTTAGCCATGATAATGTCTTCCTGAGAGTCTGTCTAAAGTCTCCATATTCCGCTGCAAACCGCGCTTTCGGTCTCTGCCTTCGCGTCGTTCAGCTCATATCCATCTGCGAGGATACTCGCTCCGCTTTGCCAGAGCCCAAAACCCCGTTTTCGCCGCGAAAGAGAAACTTTAGACAGGCTCTAAGACAGAATTCTACTAAATATACGGCGGGGAGGACGGCAGGCGGGGCACGGGGTTATGGCACCGGCCGAATAAACGCCTCATGCCTCCCGGCCTTTTGATAAAATTGTCTTTGTGAAAGCTAGGGAAACTTCGGTCCAGTACATAAAGGGCATCGGTCCGCGCAGGGCCGAGATATTCGCGCGCCTCGGCGTCAACACCGCCGAGGACCTTCTCTATTATCTTCCCCGGGACTGGGAGGACCGCCGCAGCGAGACGCTGCTTTCCCTCATGCGCATGCGGGACGTTTCCATCATTCACGGCAGGGTGGCCACTGTTCGCTTCATTCAGGCGAAGGGCATGGGCATACTCAAGGTCACCGTGGACGACGGGGCCGGGCATATATACGACTGCTCCTGGTTCAAGCGTTCCTTCCGCATGGCATACGACCCTTTCGCCTCCTTAAGGAAAAACATGACCGAGGGGCGCGGCATATGGGTAATAGGCCGGGCGCAGGACAACTCCGAATACCGCCTTTCGGTTGACGAACACCATTTCGACGACGACCCCCTTTGTCATATACACGTGAACCGCATCACGCCGGTTTATCCCCTCTCTGAAGGGCTTACCGCCCCCCTTGTCCGCGAGGCCACATGGCGCGCCGTCACCGAATTCTCCGCGCATGTGGACGACTGCATTCCCCTGCCGCTCAGGCAAAAGCGGGGGCTGCTCTCTGTCGCGCAGGCACTGAAGGGCATCCATTACCCGGCCTCCATGGGCGAGCTGGACGCGGCGCGCACCCGCATCGCCTACGAGGAGCTTCTCCTTCTTACTACCGCGTGGGCCATACGCAAGACCCAGCTCGCCGGCGGGAAGAAGGGCTACGGGTACGAGATAAAGCGCACGCTGCTGACGCCTCTCCGGGGCGCGCTTGGCTTCGAGTTTACTTCCGCGCAGAAACGCGTTATAAATGAGATTTTCTGCGATATGCGCTCGTCGCGGGCGATGACGCGCCTGCTTCAGGGGGATGTCGGCTCCGGCAAGACCGTCGTCGCGCTTTGCGCCATGCTGCTGGCCGTGGAGAACGGATATCAGGCCGCTTTCGTAGCGCCGACCGAGATACTGGCCGAGCAGCACTTCCTAACGATAAGGAAGTTCCTTGGCGAGCTGCCGGTCCGCGTTGCGCTGCTGACTTCCGGGGTGAAAGGAAAGAAGCGCCAGACTTTGCTGGATGACGCGCGGGAAGGGCGCGTTGATATTCTTGTGGGGACGCACGCCATTCTGGAAGAGGCCGTCGCTTTCCGCAATCTCCGCGTGGCTGTCGTGGATGAACAGCACCGCTTCGGCGTCATACAGCGCGGGGAACTCCGGCGCAAATCCAGCGGGCTGGACATGCTGATAATGACTGCCACCCCGATTCCGCGCACGCTGGCGCTGGCCCTTTACGGCGACCTCGACCTGTCGGTGCTGGACGAACTGCCTCCCGGCAGGAAGCCCATAACCACGCAGGAACTGCCGGAGGGGCAGGCTTTCGACCGGGCGAGGGAGGAGCTTGCGAAGGGCGGACAGGTTTATATTGTCCATCCGGTCATAGAGGAAAGCAAGACGGCGGAACTTAAGTCTGTGAAACTGGAATTTGAACGGCTCGGGGGGATTTTCCCCGGCGTGGAGATGGGGATGATACACGGCTCGATGAAGAGCGCCGAAAAGGCCAGGGCGATGGAGGAGTTTGCCTCCGGGAAAACGCGGATTCTGGTCGCCACGCCGGTAATAGAAGTCGGGATAGACGTGCGCAGCGCCTCCGTCATGATAATACAGAACGCGGAACGCTTCGGTCTCGCCAGCCTGCACCAGCTGCGGGGACGGGTCGGGCGCGGGGCGGCTGAATCCTTCTGCTTCCCCGTCCTCGCGCAGGACGCCGGGGCCCTCGCCCGGGAGAGGGTGCGCGCCTTCTGCGCCTCGCAGGATGGTTTCCGCCTTGGGGAAAAGGACATGGAGATGCGTGGGCCAGGCGAGATAGTGGGCACGCGCCAGAGCGGGGATTTCGAATTCATAGCCGCCGACCTTGTCCGCGACAGGGAAGCGCTCGGCTGGGCTGTGGAGGACAGGGATTTCATACTCAAAGGCGACCCTCATCTCGACGACCCGGACAACTGGTCTTTCCGCATGCGCCTGCGGGAGCTTTACGGGCGCAAGCTGGGGCTCATTGATATAGCTTGATTGGTTCGCGCGAATAAATACATATAATCAGGCATGGAGAGGTTTTTATGGACGATTTGAAAACAAGGCTTCAACAGGCGGTTCTGGTAATTGACGGGGCTATGGGAACGCAGCTCCAGAAGGCGGGGCTCACCCCGGCGGATTTCGGCGGCGCGGGACAGGAAGGCTGCAATGAGTATCTGAACGTCTCACGCCCCGACGTGGTGGACAAGGTCCACTGCGATTATCTGATCGCGGGCGCCGACATAATCGAAACCAACACTTTCGGCGCGAATTCGGTGGTGCTGGCCGAGTACGGCCTCCAGGCGCGCGCGGCGGAACTTAACCTGGCCGCGGCAAGACTCGCCCGCCGCTGCGCCGACAGGCATTCCCTGCCGTCAAAGCCCCGTTTCGTGGCGGGATCCATGGGCCCGACCACGAAGGCCATTACGGTGACCGGCGGCATAACTTTCGACGCGCTCCGCGCTGCCTACGCCGAGCAGGCCGCCGCCCTTATCGAGGGCGGCGCGGATTTCCTGCTCCTTGAAACCGCGCAGGACCTGATGAATCTCAAGGCTGGGCTGGAAGGCATAGCCGACGCCCGGAAGAAAACCGCGGTGAACATTCCGGCCGCCGTTTCAGCCAGCTTCGGCGCCGGTTCGACCATGCTGTCCGGGCAGGACGTTGCGGCCTACTGCATGTCCCTCGCGCACTACCCTCTTTTTGCCATGGGCATAAACTGCGCCGCCGGCCCGGACGAAATAAAGGAAGGGCTGGAAACCCTTTCCTCCCTCTCCCGCTTCCCCGTCCTTGTCATGCCCAACGCCGGTCTTCCGGACGAAAACGGGCATTACGGCGAGACGCCCGAAACATTCGCCAAAAAAGTTTCGGCCTTCGCGCGGCAGGGGCTGGTCAATATAGTCGGAGGCTGCTGCGGCACTTCTCCGGCTCACATAAGGGCTCTGTCCCACTCCGTGCGCAACGTGCCGGTCCGCAGGCTTCCTGCACAGCGGCGCTGGGCCGTTTCCGGCACTCATGCGGTTTTCGCCGATAGGATAAAGGCTCCCATAATAGCCGGGGAGCGCTGCAACTCCATAGGCAGCAAGCTGTTCCGCGAGATGGTCGCCCGGGAGGACTGGGACCAGGCCGTGGCCGTGGCCAAGAAGCAGGCAAAGGCCGGCGCTCATCTGCTGGATGTCTGCCTGGCCAACCCGGAAAGGGACGAGCTCGCTGACGTCAAGGTTTTCATCGAGAGGGTTGCTTCAGCGGTGCGTCAGCCATTGATGATAGACACCACCAATCCTGCCGTGGCCGAGGCCGCCATGAAGCTCTGCCCCGGCACGGTGATATGGAACTCCGTCAATTTCGAGCATGGCGAGGAGCGCATGCTCGCGGCCGCCAGTCTCAACCGCCGCTACGGGGCCAAGCTGGTGGTCGGCTGCATAGACGAGGACAAGATCGAGGGCATGGCTGTCACCGCCATTCGCAAGCTGGAGATAGCTACCCGGGCTTACCGCTTCCTCTGCGAAAAATGCGCCGTCCCCGAGGAGGACGTGATTTTTGACGCTCTCGTTTTCCCCTCCGCCTCGGGACAGGGCAAATACGCCAAAGCCGCAGCCGAGACCGCCGAAGGCATACGGCTCATAAAGCAGAATTTTCCCGCCTGCAAGACCATACTTGGAGTTAGCAACGTTTCCTTCGGCCTGCCGGTTCCCGCGCGTGAGGCGCTTAACAGCGTGTTCCTCCACATGTGCGTGGAGGCCGGTCTCGACATCGCCATAGCCAACGCCGAGAAGCTTCTCCCTTATGAATCCCTGCCGGACAATACCCGAGAGCTGGGGCGCGCCCTGCTGACCTGCGCCGATGATAATGCCATCGCCGCTTTCACCGCCCTGTTCCGCGAGCAGAAAAAAACCCTGCGTCCCGCGCAATCCCTCAAGCCGGAGGAGAGGCTCTACCAGCTGGTTCTTGATGGAATAAGGGACGGGGTGGCCGCCGCCACTGAAGAGCTTGCGGGCACATGGAAACCTGTAGACATAATAAACGGACCGCTCTCGAAGGCGATGGCGGAAGTCGGCGTCCGCTTCGCTTCCGGGGAACTTATAGTGACGGAAGTTCTGCAGAGCGCGGAGGCCATGAAGGCCGCCATGAACGTTCTGGAACCGCGCATGAAGGCGGAGAATTCCGCCGCGCGCGGGAAGATGCTGCTCGCCACTGTCGCTGGAGACGTGCACGACATTGGCAAGAATCTGGTCCATATCATATTCCAGAGCAACGGTTTCGAAGTCGTGGACATGGGTGTGAAGGTTCCAAACGCCGATATTGTCAGCCGCGCCGTGGAACTGAAGCCGGACGTAATCGGCCTGTCGGGTTTGCTTACGCGTTCCGCGGAAACGATGATAACCGTCGCGGAAGACCTTGAAAAGGCCGGGGTATCGGCCCCGCTTGTAGTTGGAGGAGCCGCCCTTTCCGCCAAATTCGTGAACACAAGGCTCGCGCCACAGCGGCCTTCCGGCAGGGTGCTTTACGCCCGGGACGCAATGGAGGGGCTGGCCCAGGCCCTTGCGGCGATGAAGGATGGAAAATGACGTTAGACATCCCGCTACCCCCTACGCTGGAGAGGCAGGTGGTGAAAAACTGCCTCTTCGACGCCGTGGAGGAGAACATAAACTGGAAGATGTTCTACAACAAGCATATGGGCGTGAAGGGGGACATAGCGGCCCTGCGGCGTTCAGGCGATTCCAAGTTCATGTCCCTGCAGGCGACGGCCACCGGCATGCTCAGGGAACTGGAGGACACGGCCTGCTTCTCCTTCGATTTCGTCTACCGCTTTGTGCCGTGCCATTCCCTGGGCGACAGCATCCTGTTCTACGATTCAAGCCATACAGTGTTCGCCCAGCATGAAGTCGCTTTCCCGCGCCAGCCGGACGGGGAGAAACTCTGCCTGGCGGACCTTATCGCCCCGGCCAGTTCCGGTCAGCTTGATTATACGGCCATGTTCGCCTGCACTTGCGGCGGAAAATTCCTGGAGTTTTCAAAAAAGCTGCGCGAGCGGGGCGAGTACGTCAAGTCGCACACGCTCAACATGCTCGCCATAACTCTAGCCGAGGCGTTGGCCGAGACGGCCCATTCCGCCGTGCGCGGGGCGTGGGGCTTCGCCGACCCGGAAGAGATGGTGCCGTCCGACCGGCTGGACGGCCGCTACCGCGGAAAACGCTTCAGCTTCGGCTACCCGGCCTGCCCCGACCTGTCCGGGCAGAAGGTGCTGTTCGCCCTTTTAAAACCGGAGGATATCGGTATACAATTAAGCGAGGGGCTGATGATGGAGCCTGAAGCAAGTGTGTCGGCCCTTGTGTTTCACAACCGCGCCGCGCGGAGTTTCGTGGCGCAAAACGGAGACTAAAGTGAAAAAGAGGATAGCGGTTTACCCCGGCAGTTTCGACCCGGTCACGAACGGCCACATAGACATCATACGCCGGGCCTGCACGTTCTTTGATGAAGTGATTGTCGCCGTGCTGGCCAACAGGAGCAAGACGCCCATATTCACCGTGGAGGAGCGCCTCGAGCTGCTGCGCCAGTCCATAAAGGGAATAAAAGGCGCGCGGGTGGACAGCTTCTCCGGCCTGCTTGTCGAATATATGCGCAAGAACGACATACGGGTGGCTGTCAGGGGACTGCGCGCCGTGTCCGACCTGGAGTACGAATTCCAGCTTGCCCACACGAACCGCACTCTGAACCCGGACATGGAAACGATATTCCTTATGCCGGGCGTCAATTATGTCTATCTGACTTCCTCCACCGTCCGTGAAGTGGCTTCCCACGGCAGCATGCTGTCCACCTATGTGCCGGTCCCGGTGGCGAAGGCTCTCCGCAGGAAATTTGGCGGCGCCCAGTAGTGCTTTCTTTCCTGCGCCGTCACGCACTGTTCGCCGCCGTCCTGTCTCTGCTGACGGCGGCGGTTTATTTCCCGTCGCTTTCCGGCGCCTTTCTCGCTTTTGACGACGAGCCGTATGTCGCCCATAATGACGCGCTGAATCCCTCCGCGCCCAATGCCGCGGGGGCCTTTATTTCATTCACCGGCGGGCTTTACCAGCCGCTGCCGTCACTTTCCTTCATGGCGGAGCGCGCGGCTTTCGGTCTTTCCGCGAAGGCGTCCCGCTCCGTAAATCTCCTTATCCATATATGCGTAGTTATGCTGGTTATGGCGCTGGCGGCGGAGCTGGGCGCCCCACCTTATGCCGCCTGCGCCGCCGCCTTTCTCTTCGCCCTGCACCCGATGCACGCCGAGTCGGTGGCGTGGATTTCCGAGCGGAAAGACCTGCTTTGCGCCGTTTTCTATTTCGCCGCGCTTCTTGTCTATGTCCGCTCGCGCGGGGACAAGGGCATTGCCGGGCCCGTGTGGCTGCTGGCCTTCGGCGCGTTGTTGTCCAAGGTGAGCGCGGTTTCCCTTCCCTTTGCCCTGTTCGCCGTGGATATTTCCATTTTCAAAAAGGACTGGAGGCGCGCCGCAATCGAAAAGCTGCCTCTTCTGGGTGTTTGCGCGGGCTTCGCCGCGCTTAACATATATGCCCATGACAGTTTCGGCAGTTTCGGGATTCATTCACAGAAATGGTGGGAAGGCTTGTTTGTCGGGGCGCGCAATATGCTGTTCTACCCGGCGCGGCTGTTGTGGCCGGCCGGACTGTCGCCGTTCTATCCGTATCCCGCGAAAGCGGCAGGCCTGTTGCCCGCGTGGTATTATGCCGCCCCGCTGGTCGCGGGCGGTCTGGCATGGGCGGTGTGGCGTTTCAGGGCGGCGCTTGGCGGGACGGTGCTTTGCGGAATCCTGTTATACTGCGCGATGGTTTTGCCCATGCTTCAGATAATACCGGCGGGCAGCGCCGTGGCGGCCGACCATTTTTCCTATCTGCCGTCTTTCGGTATATTCCTAGCGGTGGCGGCGCTTCTCGTCCGTCTGGCGGAGTATGTGAAGAGTCTGGAATTCCGCGCGCTTTATCCGGCGCTTCTTTCGGCTTTCCTTCTTGCCGGAGCGGGGTTGGGGCTTATGTGCTGGGAACGCGCGCGCGTCTGGCGCAGCGACATTCAGCTCTGGAGCGACGTTCTCTCCCGCTATCCACGTTCCGTTTTTGCCCTGCATAACAGGGCGGCGGCGTTTGTTGCCGCCGGGCGTTATGACCTGGCGATGGAAGATTATTCCGGCCTGTTGGAAATGGAGCCTTTGTCGGCGGTGCATCACAACGATTTCGGAGTCGCGGCCTCGTTGTCCGGCAACAATGAACTGGCTTTGGCGGCTTATGCCCGGGCCATAGAACTCAAGCCGGATTACGCGATGGCGTATAACAATCGCGGTTTCGTCCTCGGACTCAAGGGCGAAACCGCGAAGGCGAAGTCTGATTTCGAGAAGGCGCTGACGCTTGACCCCGGCCTCGTGCAGGCCAGGAAGAATCTGGACAGGCTGGATACCGGTTCTTAGCTCAGCTTGGCGTCGTTCGCGAACTGGCCGTGCCAGAGTTCCAGCATCAGCAGGGCCCACAGGCAATGGCCGTTGTCGGTTTTGCCGCTCTGATGGTCGTCCCACAGGCGGCGCATGGCTTTCGGGTCGAAATACCCGCGCGACAGCGCCGTTTCCGACAGGCAGTGCCCTTCCCAGTAATCCTTGAGCCGTCCCCTGAACCACGGGCCAAGCGGTATGCCGAAGCCCATCTTGCCGCGCCGCCGTATCCTGTCCGGCAGTTTGTCCCGGAAGGTTTCCTTCAGAATCCATTTGGTTCCGTGCAGTCCGCGCAGCTTCCAGTCTCCGCGCAGGCGGAAGCACAGCTCCATGAATTTGTGGTCAAGCAGGGGGGAGCGGCCTTCCAGCGAATTCGCCATGGTGGCGATGTCGATTTTCGCCATCAGGCATTCGGGCAGATAAGTCTTTATGTCCACGTAAAGCATCTGGCTGATGAAGTCCTCTCCAGCGGCGGCGGCGTATTTCTCCGCCATGTAGCGGTGTGCCATGTTCTGCCTGTCGCCGAGCGCGCTGCGGAATGCGTCGGTATAGAGGGTTTTCTTTTCGTCCGCGGTGAAGTAGCCAATCACTTTGAGGTGGCGGGAGGGAAAGTCCGCCGTCACCGTGGAGCGCAGGAACCTCTTGCCGCGCCAGATGGTGGAGAAGGGCGCGTTGCGGTCCGGCAAATATTCCGCGCCTGCCGCTATTGCCTTGCGGACCGGCATGGGCAGGTAATCCCAGTAATGGGCCAGCTTTATCGCCACGTAACGCAGGTAGCCGGCGAAGTTTTCGTCGCCGCCGTCCCCGTTGAGCGCGACGGTGACGTGCTTGCGCGTTTCCCGCGCGACGTAGTAGGAGGGCAGGGCGCTCGGGTCTGCGTAAGGCTCCGAATAGTGCCAGGCCAGCTTGGGCAGTATGTCGGCCATTTCCGCCTTGACTATGAATTCCGTGTGGCTGCAGCCGTATCTGGCGGCCACTTCCCTGGCGTAATGCAGCTCGGAGAACTCCCGTTCCTCGAAACCTATGGCGAAGGTGCGCACCGGCTTGTCCGACAGTTCGCTCATCAGGGCGACGATTACCGATGAATCTATGCCGCCGGAGAGAAAAGCCCCCAGCGGAACATCCGATATCATGCGCAGCCGCACCGCCTCTTTAAGTTCGGCGGCTATGCGTTCCTTCGCTTCGCCGAGGCTTATGTCCAGAGTGCCGGCGCCGAGCGGCAGGTCCCAGTACGGGGCTATGTCTATCTTCCCGTTCTCGACCCACAGCGTGTGGGCGGGGGGAAGCTTTTTGGCCTGTTTGTAAATCGTCAGCGGGCTGGGTATGTACTGGAGCGAGAGGAACATGTCCAGCGCCTCATAGTCGGTCTCTTTCGAAAATCCGTCAACCTGCAGCAGCGCGCGCAGTTCGGACGAGAACGCTATCCCGTCGCGCGTGACGCAGTAATTGAGAGGTTTTTTGCCTATGCGGTCGCGGGCGAGCAGGAGGGCCTTTTTCCTTCCGTCCCATATGGCGAAGGCGAACATGCCGCGCAGTTCCTTGACGCAGTCCCGCCCGTATTCCTCGTACAGGTGCACTATGGTTTCCGTGTCCGACTTGGTGCGGAAAGAGTGTCCCTTCGCGAGCAGGCGTTCCCGCAGTTCGTGAAAGTTGTATATCTCGCCGTTGAAGACTATCCAGACGGAGCCGTCCTCGTTGGAGATGGGCTGGTGCCCGGTGGAGAGGTCTATGATGGAGAGGCGGCGCATGGCCAGCCCGCAGGGGCCGGAGGTGTGATAGCCCTCGTCGTCCGGTCCCCGGTGTATTATGCAGTCGTTAAGCTTCCTGAGCGCCGGCACCGTGGCCGGCGCGCCCGAAGCGTAATTGAACATCCCGGTTATTCCGCACATAGTTCCCTGTAAATTCCAAGCGCCTCCCGCGCCACCCTGCTCATGCAGTATTTTTCAATCGCCGCGGCCCGGGCTTTGCCGCCCATCGCGCGCGCCATTGCCGCGTCCCGCAAAAAAACGCGCAGGCCGTTCTTAATTTCCGTGCGGGAGTAGGGGTCGAACAGAACCCCGCTTTCCCCCTCGGATATCGCCTCCCGCGCTCCGCCTATGCGGCTGGCGAATATGGCCAGCCCGCAGGACATGGCCTCCAGCATGGCGTTGGAGAGGCCCTCCGCGCTGGACGGCAGCGTAAAGATGTCGGCGGCCTGATAGTATGGAAGCATATCCCGCTGAAGTCCCGCAAAGACAATGTCGCGGCTTATCTCAAGCGCGGACGCCGCTTTTTTCAGATCGTCCATCAGCGGGCCTTCCCCCACCAGCGCGAACTGGGCCTTGCTGTCAGGCATTTCCCGCTTAAGCTCCGCCCATACTTCCAGAAATTCCAGCAGGCGCTTCTGCGCGGTCAGCCTGCCGGCGAACACGAACAGCGGTTCGCCCGTGAACCCCATCTTCCTTTTAAGTTCAATTTTCGCGCTGTAGGACAGCGGGACGTATTTGCCCGTGTCCACGCCGTTGCGGAAGGCTTTCATGGGAAGGCTGAGTCCCGCGTCGCGCATTTCCTGCCCTATCTCCGGGTTTATCACAAGCGCTGTCGGCCGGAACCAGCCGAGAACCTTGAGCTTTATTCGGCCGGAAAGTGTTGCAAGCGAGGTGCTTACGTCTCCGAAGTCCCTGCTCGCCGCGAACTTCACGACCACTTTCTTGCCGGTCAGCGCCGCCGCCGCGCATGCGGCCAGCGCGTGGGAGGATGCTATGTGGACGTGTATTACGTCATAGGCCGCGCGGTTTTTCAGCAGGAAGAAAAAGGCCGAGAACATGAATGAGACGGAATTGACCGTGCCCGAACCGAAAACCGGCAGTCTGAACACCGGCACGCCGTCCACTTCCTCGCGCGCCGCTAGGCCCGGCATGCGGCGGGTGGCCACAAGCACTTTCACGCCCAGCGCCGTCAATCCTTTTGAAAGCTCCAGCGCCTGCTTTTCCGCGCCGCCCAGATGTGGATGGAAATTGGCGGTGAGCATCACCACGGAAACGGCCTCTCCGGGCCTTCGGGAAGAATCTCCGCGTTTCTGTGGGGCGGTCATATTTTCTTTGCCAGGATGCCGGGCTTGGGCAGGACTCCGTGGGGAAGTATTTTTTCTATCTGGAAACCTGCCTCTTCATACCAGCGCGTAAGTTCTTCCTTGGTGTGGTGGCTCTGGTAGCGGGGGGATATCCATTCGAAATTCTGGGACAGGCGTATCCTGTAGCTTGGATGGACGGAGAAGGTCAGATACTTCAGGACGGGAAAGGCGCCGAGCGCCGCCAGCGGCATGGCGAGCAGGTAAGCCAGTTTGGACGGCAGGCGCGTCGTTACCGCGCGCAGCGCTTCGCTGCATATGTGGCGCAGCCAGACAAGCAGCCACAAGGGAAAACGCACCGGGGCGAGCCACTGCCTGTTCTCGCGCAGGGGGTTGGTGCGGAAATCCTCCCATCTTCCCGGCTTGCCGTAAACCCATACGGACAGCCGGCCCTGCTTTTTTACCGTCTTGGCCAGATTGCGGAAGGCGGTGTACGGCTCCGCCGTGTGGTGCAACACCCCGTGGCAGCAGACTATGTCGAAAGCCTCGTTTTTCAGCGGGGCGCGCAGCAGGTTGCCCTGCACCACGTGGAGCTTGTGGTTTTCCCGGTGAAGCTGTTCCATGCGCCTCACGCTTTCGCTGAAGTCCAACGCCACAACTTCCGCGCCGAGGGAGAGCGCCACCATCGCGTAGCGTCCCATGCCGCAGCCGGCGTCAAGGACCTGCTTGCCTTTCCATGCCTTGTAATCGAGCTGGGCTTCCTCAAGAAGGGTCCGCTCATCCTCCGGCAGGGCGCCGGGATAGTTCAGCCATTCCCGGCTGAAGGCGTCCCGCGTTTCATCCGACCATTCACCCGTCTGCGAGATGGGAAGCAGCCTCGGTATGCCGTCGGTTATCGGATAGACCCGGGTGCAGCCCTGACACCGCAGGAAGCCTTTTTCTATGAATTCGGCGGCCTCGTCGGATATTATCTCCAGCCTTCCGGAGCATTCCGGGCAACAGACGAAATCAAGACACCTTTTTCTCATCGTCCCCTCCCCTCTGGGTGAGGCGCGTCCACATGGCGCCGAGCGAGCTGCCGCTCTGGTACAGGAATATGAGCCCCAGCGCCAGTATCAGCGTGAAGCCGATGAGGTGCTGGAGCAGCGCGAAAGCGAAGGCGGAGCTGGGGTCCGTTCCCCAGGCCACGAGGAACTTTTGCAGCGTAAGTTCGAAAACCCCGAAATAACCGGGCACCTGCGGCGCGGCAACCGCCAGCACCGCGGCGCAGAAAAGGGTGACGGCTTTTATGACCGTTATGGCCGGTTCCACGGAAAGGAAGTGGGCGGTCAGCCAGTAGCCGCTTATGTCCATGCACCAGAGCAGCGCGCCGCTTAGAAGTATGAGAGGCGCGTAAAGCGGGTGGCGCAGGGCTTCCGCGCCCATCGCCGCCTGCTTTACCAGCTTGCCTATTCGCGGGAACCTGTTCAGCATTTTGCCGGCGGTCGGGCTGTGCAGAAGGACTTCATCCAGGAACACAAGTCCCGCCACCGCGACTATGACTGCGGCAAGCATGGTCCATACCACGGGCTTGTATTTGCTGACGAACTCCAGTCCCGGCATATAGGGCGCGGATATGAGGAAGATGACCGCGATGGTCATCATGTCCAGTATACGCTCTATGACTATGGTGGCAAGGACCGTGGGGAGGGGAACGTTGAGTTTTTCGCTGCCGATGACGCCCCGGGCCAGTTCGCCAAGACGCAGGGGAAGGATGTTGTTAAGGCCGAAACCGATGCTCAGGACCTTGAAGCTTTCCTTCAGCGTTATGTCTTTGTTCGCGGGCTTTAGTATGATTTGCCATCGCAGGGCGCGCAGCACGAATTCAACGAAGATGATAGAGGCTATTAGCGCAAGCTGCCAGACATGTATCTTGGCTATGGCCGATTTAAGCGCATTGCCGTCTATGGTGCGCATCGCGTAGTAAATGCATATCGCGCTGATGGCGAAGCCCAGCGCTATGGAAAATTTTTTCTTCATTAACTAGATTATCCAAAATTTATAACTCGCAATACCATAATGCGGAATCAGCGACGGGGTGCGCGGGGACGGTTTTCTCCGCCGGTTTGGTTTTTCCCGGGCGCGGGAAGCTGCTTCAGCGCGGTATACAGGGCGGGGTCAAAAGCGCGGAGCTGGCGGCCATAGCTTGATGCGTCATGCGTCCGTTCGGACAGTTCCTTCGCTTTCTCGAAAGAGGCCAGCAGGCGGAGTGCGGCCTCCCTTTGGCCCGATGCGGCTTTTATGCGGGCCAATTCAAGCAGGGCCGGAAGATGGTTGGGCTCCAGCGCAAGGGTGTCTTTTAGGATATCCTCGGCGGCGGGGTCGCCCAGCCGCGCCAGTATCGCGGCTTTGACGTAGCGGTACTGCGCGTTGACCGGGTTGAGGGCAATGGCCGTGTCCAGACGGGCCAGCGCCCTGTATGGGTTCGCCGGGCTGTTGAGAAGCGCGGCCTGCGCGGAGTTATACGGGTAGTCCGCATTCATCGGATAGATTTTCGAGAGGCCGGCGGCGGCCCCCGGTTGTTTCCGCACATCATCCAGTTGCCCGGAAAGTTCTACTGTTTGTTGCTGAAAATACCAGGCCGCCAGGGGAACAAACAGGAGAGGAAGAAGAAAGCGGGCGCGGGGTTTCAAGACCGGCCCTTCATCTTCATCCAGTATGGCCGAGCAGCCGAAAGCCGTCAGCAGCAGAACCGGCAATAGAAGAACCCCTTCCATCATCGCCGCCGCCAGCAGGCCGCAGAGAATGGCGGCCGCCCGCACCTTTTGAGGAGAACGTGTCCCTTCCCTGGCGAAACGCCAAAGAGGGCGCAGGAAGAATGTCAGGAACAGCAGCAGTCCCGGCACGCCGGTTTCCACCGCCATCTGAAGGGGGTGGTTGTGGGCGTAGCCGGACCAGTGTCCATAATAGGAAAAGCCGTCGAACGCGGGGAAAGCGTTGTGGAAATAAGCCCATTCATAATTACCGGGGCCGATGCCGCACAGCGGATTCGAGGCCGCGGCTTTTAGCGCCGCCTCCCATATCTCCAAACGGCTGAAGGAAAAGGCTTCCTCCGCTTTTATGAGCCTGGAAATGAGTGGCTGCGGAAGCAGCGCGGCGGCAAGCGCCGTCCCGACCAGTATTGCGGCGGCGGCGCGCTCTTTTCCTTTTAACAGGAGGGCGGCGAGGGCGCATGTTCCCGCCGCGAAAAGGGCGCTGCGGCTGTTTGTCAGGACGATTATGGAGAGTGTAAAGAGCGCCGCGGCCGCCACCACCGCCTTCCGCGCGCGCGGATAGTTTTCATCAAGCAGCAGCCCCGTCATGGAGCCGAAGGCCAGCGCCATCAGCGCGGCGGCATAATTCGGATTTGGTGGGAATATTATTCTCTGTGTTCTTATTGGAAAACATAGCAGAGCCCCTGCTCCTAGAATCAGTGCTATGGCAAAGCCGGTTACGGTAATTACGCGCAAAAATATTTCCGCCCCGCTTTCTTCCCTCAGCGATGCGGCGGTTGTATGCAAAAGAACTCCTGCCGCAAGCAGCAGAAGGGGCTGTATCGCCAATGCCGGAGACGCGGATACAAGCGCGCAGAATGCCGTCCACCCAAGCCATAGTATCCCGATGGCCGTAGAGACTGAGAGCTTTATTCCCTTGAAGATAAGCGCGCAGATCAGCATGCCGCTCAGCAGGCAGAGCGCCCAGAAGGGCCTTCCGCCCAGCGCCAGCGCGGCTAAGAGCCAGACTGCGACAGTAAAGTGTCGTGATACTAGCGCCATTTTATGAATAGCCTGCGTCTTTCCTCGACATTTCCCGCCAGGGCGGGCTGTCCAAGCGCGGAGTAAATCTTTCCCAGGGAAACGTAAGTCTGCGGCCGGTACGGGTTCAGGTCCAGCAGTTGTTCATAGGCCCGGGCCAGTTCGGGCGAGGCGGTTCCATTCGACGAATCCATGAGCATGGAGGCGCGCACAAGCGCGGCCTGATAGCTGTAAGGATGGCGGGCCAGCGCCTTTTCCGCCGCCGAGAGTCCTTCCGCCCGTTTGCCGGATTCATAAAGCGTTTTGGCCGCGAGGGCTTCTTTTTCGGTATTTAACATGGCGAGAGAGTTCTGCGCCAGAGCAAGACCTGCTCCCATAAAACATACGGCAAGGACGCTTCTGAGCGCGGCATTTTTTATTTCAATGAATTTACCTTCCTCTCTTGCCGAGAGCAACAGGCAGAGCAGAAAGAGGTTCGAGGGGACGTTCAACGTGTAGTCCTCAAGTGAAAGGAGCAGCGCGGCCAGCGCCGCCCAGCGGATATAGCCGCCGGCCTTCAGCGCGCGGTAAAAAAGCCATATGGTCCATAGCGCCGCGAAGGCCAGTCCGCAGGCTGCCGCGCATTCCAGAGGATAGTTGTGCGCGTATATCGCCGACAGTCCGTCTGCGCGCGGGCTGTGCATGGAAGGGTAGACGAACTCGAAACTGCCGGGGCCGAATCCCAGCCAGGGCTTCTGCGCGGTCATTCTCAGCGCTTCAATCCACCATACCGTCCTGTCGGAAAGGGAACGCCAGTTGAAAAGGAAGGCCCCAACGACGGATAGGGACAGCAGCGCGGTCCCGGCGGCTTTTTTCCCGCCGCGCAACAGAAGGCACAGTCCGCCGGATAGGGCCAGCGCGAGCCACGCTCCGCGCGAGCCGGTGCAGAGGAGGGCCGCCGCTAGTATGGCGGTTTCCGCGTATCTTTTACGCCCGGCAAGAAGCGGTATTATCGTTACCGCGAAGCCCGCGAACACATTTTCATTGAAGAAAGAGGCGGTGGCGGCGGTATGAAGGAAAAATTTCTGGTAAAGGGCCAAAAGTGAAAGAAAGAGGGCCGCGCCGAAAAGGGCCTGCACGACGGTCTCTTTTCTTTCTGTAAACGGGAAAAACAGGAAAGTGGATGCTGCCAGCAGGAAGGCCGTGAATTCCGGCAGACAGAGCGAACGAATACCGCTTGCCTGAAGGGAGAGCCAGCACAGGGCCATGCAAATCAGCGGGACGGCGACTGCTCGCGCGCCGGGACGCGGCAGGCGGCCGCGCAGCGCCAGTGCGGCTGCCCACAGGCCCAGCGTTGCCGCAATCGCGGCCGCGCCGTAGCTCTTGGCCCATAAATCCCATCCGCCTCTCGCGAGGGGCAGCAAAACCGCGCCTGTCATGGCCGCCGCGGCGGGCAGCCATCCAATAATCCGGTCGATGCGGTTTCCGGGGGGAGTTTCCGTCATAAAAAAGGCGCTCCATCGCGTGTTCTTCGCGGGTGGAGCGCCATGGATTGTTTTCCTGTCTGACGCCGTCTAGTCTATTATCTTCGGTGTCACGAATATGAGCAGCTCAAGGCGCTGGCGGGTGGTGGCTTTTTTCTTGAAGAACCAGCCCAGCAGGGGGATGTCGCCAAGCAGCGGCACCTTGTAGACCGTGTCCGAGGAGTTGTCGTATATCATGCCGCCGATGACCACGGTCTCGCCGTCGGAAACCAGCACGGTTGTGTTCGCCTCGCGGGAGTCCACGCCCGGCGCGCCGCCTGCTGCCGTCGCTATGGTGGAGGCCACCTGGCTGACCTTCGGGTTCAGCACCATCGTCACCTTGCCGTCGGCGTTCACCGTGGGGGTAACGTCCAGCGAGATGCCGGTGTTGGTGTAGCTGACCTTCTGGGACTGGACCGCGGCCGCGCCCTGCGTGATGTCCGTGGTTGTCCAGGGAATGCTGGTCTGTATGTTTATCTTGGCCGGCACATTGTTGAGGGTGGCCACTTTCGGGTCGGACAGCACCTTCACCTTTCCGTTCTGCTGCGCCGCCGATATCTTGACGTCCAGCGAATAAGAGTCTGTTATGCGGCCGAAGCGGAAGGCCGCGCCGGTCACCTCGTTGGCGATGGAGGGGAAGCTTACGCCCGTGCCGTTGCTGGAGCCGTTGTTGGGTATTGGAGAGTAGATGGTCTGGCTGCCGTCATACGGCGTCACTATGCCGGACGTGGTTATGCCGCTGTTGTTGTAGGCCTGGTTGCTGGTGGAGCCGGAGCCGAAGTAGTTCAGGCCGTTCTGCCCGCCGATGGTGCTCTTGCTGCCGCCGTACGCGCCCCAGCTGATGCCAAGCGTAAAGCCGCTGTTGAGGTTCACCTCCACCAGCTTGGCCTCGATGAGTATCTGCTTGGGCTTGCGGTCTATCTGGTTTATGAATTTCTCTATGTCCTGCATGGCGCTGGGCACGTCAGTGACTATGAGCAGGTTGTTGGAAGGGTCTGCGTAAACCGAGCCGCTGCGCTTTTCCGCCGCTATCATGCCCGCCACCATGCTTTTGGCGTTGTCCACCTTTATGAAGTTGACCGGGAAGACGCGGGTGATGAGCGGGGAGCGGGAGCGCTCGTTCGCTATGGTCTGGGAGGAGGCTATGCGGAGAATGTTGCCGCCCAACTGCTGGGCGCCGAGCCCCTTTATTGAAAGTATGGCGTTGAAGGCCTCATTGAAGGGGACGTTCTGGAGCTTTATGGTGATGTCGCCGCCCACGTCGTCCGCGTAGACCATGTTCACGCCCATCACTGAACCCATCTCGTCCAGCACTTCGCGCAGGTCCACGCCGTTGTATTCAAGGTTCTGGAGGTCGGTGGGCATGTCTAGAAGAATGTCGCCGGTTTTCGGGTGGACGGGTTTCGGGGATGTAGCAGGCGCGGCGCGCAGGCCGTCCCCGTCGGCGCGGCGCAGATCGGGTTTCGCTTTGGCGGTTTCATGGCGTTTGGCTTCTGGCGCGGGTTCGGGTTTCTCTTCCGCCACTGCGGGGACCGCCTCGGGTGCTTTCTGCGGAACTTCGGCCTTTGCCAGCAGTTCCGCTTTGGGGGCGGGCGCCGGGGCGGTTGCGGGAGCGGAGGCTTCTATCGCCGCCGGTACGGGCAGAGGTTTGGCCGCGACAGTCTCGCCGGGTTCAGCGTTCTTGAGCATGACCGCTATGGTGTTGCCGTTTGAAACCACATCGTAGGCGGTTTTCTCGCTGAGCTGGAGGACTACGCGGGAAATGGTGTGCGGCTTCTCCTGATACTGTCCGGCGCGGACTGATTTAATCCTGCCGGCCCCGGCGTATTTTGCGTCGCTTCCGGCCTTCGTGTTGAGCAGTTCAAGCACCACGCGCGGCGGTTCGGTGACGGTGAACACGTCATAGTGCACCGGCCTGTCGGTAGTGACGACGACCGCGTCCGGGGAAACTTCCACGTTCTCCACCCGGGCGGCGGAAGCGGCCCACAGGGGGGCGGCGTTGAGGTTGAGCAGGACAAGCGAAATTACCGTCGACAAAAGTTTTCTCATAAAGTTACCTTATCTGGCAGAGGCGTCTTCTCCCCCGGTTTTGGATTTTGCGCCCGGCTTGTTCCTGGGCTCAATATACAAATCTTTGGCCGTGCGGCCGGACAGGACGGTCACTCGCCCCTCCTGCACTATGCCCGTAACACCTTTTATAAGGGTGCCTTTCTCAGAATAGAACTTTCCTCCGCGCAGGTAGAACCTGGCGTTGCGCTTGGTATCCTTCAGCACGGCGAACCGTCCCACTTTGGAAATCGAGAAGCCCAGCAGCGTCACCTCTTCCAGATTGATGTCGGTGATGTCGGGCCTGTCCGCGCGTGAAACGCTGACCCGTGTCGTGCCCATCGTCACGCCGGCGTGGAAAGGGTCGCGAAGTCCGGAAGGGAACACGTCTTCCGAAGTGAGCGGCGCGGGTTTCTCCGGCAGGGGCTTCGCGTCCGGAGGAGGCGGAGGCGGCTCTCCCGGTTTAGGGGGAGGGGGCACGCTGCCCTTTGGCGGCTGGGGCGGTTCCTTGGCCGGAGGCTGTGGCTTTGCCTGCTGACCTTTTGCCTCGGC
>Ga0209016_1000646_pt1 | contig 38098 bp, 35 predicted proteins | sample EPASupsiteSAE305_FD_187265 | JGI IMG/M metagenome (GOLD analysis project Ga0209016, IMG submission 187265) | Bioremediated contaminated groundwater microbial communities from EPA Superfund site, New Mexico - SAE3-05 (SPAdes) (version 2) | ecosystem: Environmental > Aquatic > Deep subsurface >... | reverse complement strand
TTTTCGATACGTTAAGTAGTTATTTTGACAGACAAAAACTCGTCCGCAAATTGTATACAGTATGCCTGATTACCATAACCGTTCCGCTGAAATCAAGGGAAAAAAAATCAGAATGACCAGCCTCAGTGCCTCCTGAAAACAAATTTTGTGGTACAGTACAGCACACATTAAAAAGGAGTAGCCGGCAATGCAAACCTACCATCCGTCATTCAGATCACTCTTCAGCACCAACATGGGCTACCGCAGCAATGAACGAATCCTGGTCTTCAGCGACCTGATCCGCAGCAATGAGACCATCAGCGAGGCAGACCGCGACCGCCGCATCCGGCTGCATGCCACGGCCCGGGAACTGGCCGATTTTGCCGCGCAGCAGTATGGCAACGCCTCCTTTGCGGATTTCCCCGCCACCCCGGCTTCCGGCGCAGAACCGCCGCTGGCGCTCTGGGCTGCCGTGTTTAGTGACGACATCATCGAACAGCTTGAGACCACCGGCCTGATGGGGCCGCTGCTTGAAAAGAGCATTGACCCTGTTGGGCTGGAGCGGGCCCGCACCATTGTGGCGGCCGGTAAAGAGGCTGTCGCCAATATCATCATCGCCCTGTCCAACAACTCCAGCAGTCACACCAACTTTCGCAAGCTGGCCTGCCATGCCGGGGCGCGCTTTGCCTCCCTGCCTCATTTTGATCCGGAGATGTTCGGCAGCTCCATGACCGTGGACTGGCACGCCCTGGCTGCACGGACCAACCGTCTGGTGGAAGCGGTCAACCGGGCCGAGTGGGTCTATGTTGAATGCCCCAACGGCACGGTGATGCATATCTGCAAAAAAGGGCGCCATGCCGAAGGGGATGATGGACTGCTGACGGCTGACGGCACCTTTGGTAACCTTCCGGCCGGCGAGGCCTATCTGGCACCGCTTGAAGGGGAGAGTCACGGCACCATGGTGATTGAGTGGGGCCCCACCGCCAAACTGCAAAGCCCGCTGACCCTGACCATTGCCGACGGCAAGGTGGTTCGGATTGAAGGCAATGATCCGCTGCGGCAGCGCCTGGAGACCAAGTTTGCCGAAAACCCCAACTGCCGCAACCTGGCAGAACTGGGGATCGGCACCAACGACAAGGCCAGCCGACCGGACAACGTCCTGGAGGCGGAGAAGATTCTGGGCACCATCCACCTGGCCCTGGGGGACAACACCGGCTTTGGCGGCACGGTGGCGGCGCCGTTCCATGAAGATTATGTCTTTTATCAGCCAACCCTGACCCTGGTCATGCCGGACGGCAGCCAGGAGATCATCATTGACAACGGGCAACTGCAGCTATGACCATCTGGATTGATGCCGACGCCTGCCCGCGGGTGATCAAGGAGATCGTCTTCCGGGCCTCGGAACGGTTGAATCTGCCGGTCATGCTGGTAGCCAACAAGCCGCTTGCCAAGCACCACGCAGGGCTGATCAGCTCAGTGGTGGTGGATGACGGGCCTGACGTTGCTGATGACTATATTGCAGAACAGGCAACTGCCCAGGATCTGGTGATTACGGCCGACATCCCGCTGGCAGCACGGATTGTGGCCAAAGGGGCAGTGGGGATCGACCCGCGGGGTGAGCTGTACAACGAAGACAATGTGGGGGAACGGCTCTCCATGCGCGACCTGATGCAGTCGCTGCGGAGTGAGGGGCTGGTGCAGGGCGGCCCGGCCCAGTTCGGCATGACCGACCGCCAGCGCTTTGCCTCATCACTGGATCGGGTATTGACCCGGATGATGAGAGAAGCAAAAAAACAGTAACTTAAATTGATGGAACGACAAACCATCTGGAACTCCGGAGCACCTATGAAGAACCCCTTAACCCTTGGATTTTCCCCTTGTCCCAACGACACCTTCATGTTCTATCCGCTGGTGCATGGCCTGGTGGATACCGGCGGCTACAGCTTCAACGAGCGGCTGGAGGATGTGGAGACCCTCAACCGGCTGGCCGTGAAAGGGGTACTGGATGTGACCAAGGTCTCCTATGCCGCCCTGGGGCACTTCCGCGAACAGTACGCCCTGCTGCGGGCCGGCAGCGCCCTGGGGCGCGGCTGCGGGCCGCTGCTGGTGGCTAAGGAACCGCTTGATCCTGCTGCGCTGCAGGGCAAGACCATTGCCATTCCGGGCCGCTACACCACGGCCCACCTGCTGATGCGTCTGTATGCCCCCGGTCTGACCACCTTTCTGGAGATGCCGTTCCATGAGATCATGGATGCGGTCATGACCGGGCGGGCCGACGCCGGGGTGATCATCCACGAATCCCGCTTTACCTATCAGGGCTTTGGCCTGCACCAGCTGGTGGATCTGGGAGAGTGGTGGGAGAACGAGACCGGCCTGCCGATCCCCCTGGGCGGGATTGTGGCCAAACGCAGCCTGGGGGCTGACACCATCCGCGCCATTGAACAAGCCCTGGCCGATGGTGTGGAGTATGCCCGTAACAATCCTGCGGCAGCCACCCAATATATCCGGGAGCATGCCCAGGAAATGAATGAACAGGTCTGCGCTGCCCATATCGGGCTGTATGTCAATGACTTCTCGCAGCAGTTGGGAGCAGAGGGAGAGCAGGCCATTGCCGAGCTGCTGCGCCGGGCTGAGGCGGCCGGGCTGGTACCTGCATCGGAGGCGCCGCTATTCATCTAGTTCCGATTCCATTTCAAGGCGCTCTCTTCGTTGGCTCGTCATCGGCTCCTCAACGTACTGCGTGTACGCCTGCGTCGCCGAATTCCTCGCCGCCTTGATAGCATCCTTGAACTGAAATCGGAATAAGGAGCTGGACATGGGGCTTTTTCAGCGCAATCGCAAAAAGCTGCACGGCATCCTGTTGGATCACCCGGAGGACGGGAATGAGCGCTGCGCCAGCTGCGATGCTTCCTGCTGCCAGGGTTTTCCCAGCGTAGAGCTGACTGCTGAAGAGTATGCCGGCCTGCAGCAGTTGGGGGCAAAACGGCTTGAATTTACCCTGAATGGCCACTATTATCTGATGATTGAACTTGGCTGTGAATTTCTGGTCGGCAACCGTTGCGGCATTTACCACCACCGCCCGGCGATCTGCCGCCGCTTCACCTGCACCGACCTCAACAAAAAAGAACCCTGAAAATATTTATGAGGAAGACCGGATGCAAGGCGCACGGCACGCAGCTACCGGGACATATCAATGCAGGCAGGCAAGGTAGCAAGTACCGCGCAACGCAGCAGACGGCTTCCGCAATAGTTTTCTTTACCCGAAAGGATATACATTCATATGGATTGGCTGACTGATCCCCAGGCCTGGCTGGCCCTCTTGACCCTGACCGCCCTTGAGATCGTACTGGGCATCGACAACATCATCTTTATCAGCATCCTGACCGGTAAGCTGCCGGAACACCAGCGGGAAAAGGCCCAAAAAATCGGGCTTTCGCTGGCCATGATCACCCGCATCCTGCTGCTTTTCTCACTGGCCTGGATCATGAAACTGACCGCACCGTTCTTTTTCATCTTCAATCACGGTGTCTCGGGCCGTGACCTGATCCTGATCATTGGCGGCCTGTTTCTGCTGGCCAAGAGCACCATGGAGATTCACGACAAGCTGGAGGGGGAGGAACACCATGCCGACGGAGGCAAGGGAGCCGCCGCATTCAACAGCGTGCTGATCCAGATCATGTTTCTGGACATCGTATTCTCGCTGGATTCGGTCATTACAGCGGTGGGTATGGCCCGCCAACTGGGGGTGATGGTAACCGCCGTGGTGATCTCGGTGGGAATCATGCTGTTCTTTGCCGGATCGGTCAGCCGCTTTGTGGATCGCCACCCGACGGTCAAGGTGCTGGCCTTGTCGTTTCTGCTGATGATCGGAGTGGCCCTGATCGCCGACGGCCTCTCATTCCATATTCCCAAGGGCTATATCTACTTTGCCATGGCCTTCTCGGTCTTTGTGGAGATGATCAACATCAAGGTACGCAGCAGCTCTGAAAAACCGGTCAAGCTGCGGCAGCAGCTGGTCGGAGAGGTTGACGAACTGGATTAAAAGGAGGACGGCAGAAGATGCCGCACAAGGAAACCAGGGAAGAAAAAGAACGCTGGCAAAACTGGCTGGCATTGTCCACCGCTATCATGGCGGTACTGGCAGCCCTGACCACCCTCTACATGGGCAAGTACTCCTCGCGGGCCATCATGTCCCAAGGGCTGGAGAGCGACCAGTGGGCTCACTATCAGGCCAAGAGCATCAAAGGGCATACCTTTGAGATCAGCAGGCAGGCGCTTGAGCTGCAGTACCGTTCTCAAAAGGGATTAGCAGCAGAGGTTGCGGCTGACTACGAAACAACCCTCAAAAAATATGCTGACGAGACCAAACGTTATGATAGCGAGAAAAAAGAGATCAAGGCCAAGGCAGAACAGATCGCCAAGGCAAAGCATACGGCTCAGGATATGGGGGGCAACTTTGCCTATGCCCTGATCTTCCTGCAGATCGCCATCATGCTCTCATCCCTTTCCAGTCTGACCAAAAAGAAATACCTCTGGTACATCGCACTGGCTGCCAACCTGGGCTGGATCTTCTTTTTTCTGGATGGTTGGCTCTTGTTTTATTGACGGACACAAAAGGGTGGCCAAAGCGGCCGCCCTTTTGTCCTACCCGTCTTATCCCTTCCGGTACTCTGCCGTTGGCCAGAACGGTATCCCCCCCCGCGGGGTAAATTCTCCCTTGACCGTCAGCCAGACCGGATCAAGCAGCTTGACCAGATCATTGCAGATCCGGTTGACCCCGGCCTCGTGGAACTCACCGTGCATCCTGAACGATCCCAGATACAACTTGAGGCTCTTGCTCTCCACACAGCGCTGGTCCGGTTGATAATCAATAATGATGGTGCCAAAATCAGGCTGGCCGGTCATGGGACAGAGGCAGGTAAACTCAGGACAGCTGATATGCAGCGTCCCGGTGCAACCGCAGGGGTTCAGTTCCGGGTCGGCATAGGGCGAGGGAAACCACTCCAACAGCCCGGCATCAGGCGCATCATAGCTGTAGGTGGTTGCCTTTCCTTCCCCCAGTGTCTTCAATCCTTCGTGCAGTTTCATTGTTTCCTCCCTTGCAAAGCTGTTTCCCTTGGGTAGAATTGATTCTATACATCTATTTCACAGGATTTGAAAGGACAAGCCATGTCTGCAGCAGAACAGCTTCTGGCGTTCTATCAACAACAGAAGGGCCAGGAGATTGCGGTTGGAGAGTGGCTGTTGATCGATCAGGCCAGGATTGACGCCTTTGCCCAGGCCACCGGTGACCTGCAGTGGATACATATTGATCCGCAACGGGCAGCTCAGGAATCCCCCTACAAGAGCACCATTGCCCATGGCTTCCTGACCCTGTCACTGCTGCCGCTGCTGACCCAAGCCAATGCAGCAGGACAGTTTGAAAAAAACTATCCGGGCATGCGGCTGCGGGTCAATTACGGCCTGAACAAGGTCCGCTTTCCTGCTCCGGTCAAGCCGGGTGACCGGCTCCGTGCCCATACCACAATACAGGATGCAACCATGGCCGGAAACGGGGTTGAGATTATCTACCTGTTGACCATAGAGATCGACGGCAACGACAAGCCTGCCTGTGTTGCTGAGCAGGTCATCAGAGTCTACCCTTGAGGTAATCGGCATGCTGTTGGATCTCTGCCCAAAATGTTCCCATATTCTTTCAGCACCAGCCACCAGCTGCCCCCATTGCGGGGTGATCTTTGCCAAACTGGCCCATGCAGAGGCACGCAAGAAACAGGCTGATCAGCCGCCTGAAGATAGTGCACTCAAGCAGCTGTTCTTATATGCAAAGCCGGAAGAGCATGCTGCTGTGATTGGCTTCAAGGCAGTTTTGCTGATCATACTGGTGGCATACGGGCTTAAGCTCATCTTCACGCCGATTCTGGCTTTTCCACAAACCAGCTGGTTGCTGCACAGTGTCAACCTGGTCTTTCACGAAGCTGGCCACCTCTTTTTCAGCCCATTCGGGCGTTTTCTGCAGGTACTGGGGGGAACCCTGGGCCAGTTGATTATTCCAACAGTGGTAATCTGCACATTTCTCTGGCAGCGCGACACCTTTGGCGCAGCTGTCGGCACCTGGTGGCTGGGGGAGAGCCTGCTTGATATTGCCCCCTATATCAATGATGCCCGGGCCGGCCAGCTGATCCTGCTGGGAGGAGTCACCGGCAGTGAGGTTGAGGATTATCATGACTGGGAAGTGCTGCTGACCAAACTGAACATGATGCAATACGACCATACCCTGGCCCGCCTTTCCTTCGGCATCGGCAGCCTGCTGATGCTTATTGCCATGCTCTGGGGCAGCTTGCTGCTCTGGAAAGGCTGGCAGACACGCAGCAGGGGATAACACAACACCACCCAACCTTTTGCCCCCCCCCCCCGCAGCTTTGCCCTCTTTTTTAGCATCTCCGCCTGACCGCCACGCAGCAGATCGCTCAAAAATTGTATACAGCATCCACACGCACAATCCGTAACACACTTACATTACTTGCCATTTTAAAAAACAAAGAACTTGGCACGGCCTATGCTTATACCTAAATCAGACATCTTTGAAACAACAGGAAACTGAAGACAAGGCAACGGCGCCTTCCAATTTAGTTCACACAATTGGGGCGCCGTTTTGCGTTGCCCCGACCAACATCCCAAGGGACCCACAGATGAGTGGGTGAAAGGAGCAGTACCATGAGACAGATAGCTATTTACGGCAAAGGCGGCATCGGCAAATCAACCACCACACAAAACACGGTGGCAGGCCTGGCATCCATCGGCAAGAAGGTCATGATCGTCGGTTGCGACCCCAAGGCAGACTCCACCCGTCTGATCCTGCATGCCAAGGCACAGAATACGGTTATGGACCTGGTTCGTGAACTGGGTACGGTTGAAGACCTTGAGCTGGAAGAAGTGATGAAGGTCGGCTACGGCGATGTAAAGTGTGTCGAGTCCGGCGGACCTGAGCCTGGCGTTGGTTGTGCAGGCCGTGGTGTTATTACCGCCATCAACTTTCTGGAGGAAAACGGTGCCTATACCCCTGACCTTGATTTTGTTTTCTATGACGTGCTTGGTGACGTTGTCTGCGGCGGTTTCGCCATGCCGATCCGTGAAGGCAAGGCAGAAGAGATCTACATTGTCTGCTCCGGCGAAATGATGGCCATGTACGCTGCCAACAACATTGCCAAAGGTATTCTGAAATATGCCTCCTCCGGCAAGGTCCGCCTGGGCGGCCTGATCTGTAACTCCCGCAACACTGACCGCGAAGACGAACTGATTGAGGCTTTGGCTGCCCGTCTCGGCACCCAGATGATCCATTTTGTCCCCCGTGACAATCAGGTCCAACGGGCCGAGCTGCGCCGGATGACCGTTATTGAATACTCTCCTGACCACAAGCAGGCCAACGAATACCGTACCCTGGCCCAGAAAATTGCCGACAACAAGATGCTGGTAGTGCCTACTCCGCTTGAGATGGAAGAGCTGGAAGACCTGCTGATGGAGTTCGGCATCATGGAAGTGGATGATGAAGAAAACGTCGGCAAAGTGGAAGGCGCAGCCTAGGAAACGGTCTTTTTCCGCAGTCTCGGCGTTAGGTTCCTGATTCAGTTGTGCGGCGCACTGCTTCGTACACCTCCCTCGAACCGGCATCATCCGCCTTGACCTTGTGAAAAAGTCCCCGTTTTTCTGAACATCTCAAGGAGAATACCTATGTCAGACAAGATACGTAAAATAGAGGGCATCACCAAAGAATCCACCGAGGCGTTGATAGCGGAAACCTTGTCAGCGTATCCGGAAAAGGCCAAAAAGAAGCGTGCTCCGCATATCGGTGCCAACGATCAGGGCTCAGGCTCTGCCTGTGTCAAGTCCAACAAAAAGACGGTTCCCGGTGTTATGTCTGCCCGCGGCTGTGCCTATGCAGGTGCCAAAGGGGTGGTTTGGGGACCGATCCGCGACATGGTTCACGTTTCCCACGGCCCGGTTGGCTGCGGCTGGTATTCATGGGGTACCCGGCGTAACATGGTAAGCGGCATTGTCGGCGTTACCAGTTTTCCGATGCAGTTCACCTCCGACTTCCAGGAAAAGGATATTGTCTACGGTGGCGATAAAAAGCTGAAGACCCTGCTGGAAGAGGCCCACGACCTGTTTCCGCTGGCCAAAGGGATCTCGGTACTGTCCGAATGCCCGGTCGGCCTGATCGGTGACGACATCAACTCCGTGGCCAAGACTTCTGCCAAGGAGCTGGATCTGCCGATCATCCCCTGTAACTGCGAAGGTTTCCGTGGTGTTTCCCAATCACTTGGCCACCACATCAGTAACGACACCATCCGTGACTATATCATCGGCACCCGTGAGTACGCCGAACCTGAATCGCCCTATGACATCGCTCTGATCGGTGAATACAACATCGGTGGTGACGCCTGGTCCACCAAGCCGCTGTTGGAAGAGTGTGGCTTTAACGTCAAAGCGGTCTGGACCGGCGATGGTGAACTGGAAAAGATTGCGGCCACCCATACCGTAAAGCTCAACGTAATCCACTGTTACCGTTCCATGAACTATATGTGCAAGGTGATGGAAGAAAAATTCGGCATTCCCTGGATTGAGCTGAACTTCTTCGGCCCGACCAAGATCAAGGAAAGCCTGCGTAAGCTGGCAGCCCTGTTTGACGACACCATCAAGGAGAAGGTTGAGGCGGTAATCGCCAAGTATGATCCGATCATGCAGGGAATTATCGAGCAGTACAAGCCACGCCTGGACGGCAAAAAGGTAATGCTGCTTGTGGGTGGTCTCCGTCCACGTCACACCATCGGCGCCTACGAAGATCTTGGCATGGACTGCATCGGTTCCGGCTATGAATTTGCCCACACCGATGACTATGACCGTACCGCACCCGAGATGCCTGATGCCACGGTGGTGTACGACGATCCATCCGAATACGAGTTTGAAAAGTTTGCCGATGCCCTGAAGCCGGACCTGATCGGCTCCGGTATCAAGGAAAAATATGTCTTCCAGAAAATGGGCATTCCGTTCCGTCAGATGCACAGCTGGGACTACTCCGGCCCCTACCACGGCTACAAAGGCTTTGAGGTATTTGCACGCGACGTGGATATGGCAATCAACAGCCCGACCTGGAAGCTGGTGCAGTCACCATTCTAACGCTGTCAGAACACGCACGATACTTACCTACAATGGCGGTGTTACGGATGAGTTTCCCGCCAAAGGAGATATACCATGTCAAACTTACTAGGACTCGAAGTAAAGAAGATAGTCGAGACCACACCCGAAGAAGTAGACCGGGTTCAGAACTGGATAAACACTGAAGAATACCGGGAGAAAAACTTTGCCCGCCAGGCACTGGTAATCAACCCGGCCCATGCCTGCCAACCTTTGGGAGCCCAGCTGGCTGCCCACGGTTTTGAAGGCACCCTGCCGTTTGTGCATGGTTCACAAGGTTGTGCTTCCTACTACCGCTCAACCCTTAACCGTCACTTCCGCGAACCTGCTCCGGCAGTATCAGACGCGATGACCGAGGACGGTGCGGTGTTTGGCGGCCAGAATAACCTGCACGAAGGTCTGGAAAACGCCGTTGCCCTGTACAAGCCAAAAATGATAGCCGTCTTCACCTCCTGCATGCCTGAGGTTATCGGCGACGACTTGACCGCCTTCATCAAGAATGCCCGTCAGAAGGGTCATGTGCCCAAAGATATGCCGGTGCCTTATGCCAACACCCCCAGCTTCAACGGCACCCATATCCACGGTTATGATTCAATGCTGGTGTCGATTCTCCAGAACCTGACCGAAGGAAAGCAGATCGAAGGACGCTGCACCGGCAAGCTGAATCTGATCGCTGGCTGCGACTTCAATACCGGCGACTACCGTGAGTACAAGCGAATTCTGACAGAGTTCGGCATCCCCCACACCGTTCTGGCAGATATCAGCGACAGCTTTGATTCACCGTGTGATGGTCACTACCATATTTACGCCGGTGGCACCAAGCTGGAGGATGCTGCAGACTCCATCAACGGCAAGGCAACGATAACCCTGGGGCCCTACGCAACACCCAAGACCTTCAGCTTTATCAAGGACAACTACTCCGGTAAGCATGTCAGCATGCCGATGCCGATGGGTATTGAAAAGACCGATGCCTTTATCATGAAAGTGGCTGAGCTGTTCGGCAAGGAAGTGCCTGCTTCACTGAAAAACGAGCGTGGGCGTGCCGTAGATGCCATCACTGACGCACATCAGTATATTCATGGCAAGAAGTTTGCCGTCTACGGTGATCCGGACTACCTGCTGGGCTATGTCTCCTTCCTGCTGGAAATGGGCGCCCATCCACACCACATCCTCTGCAGCCGTGGTTCCAAGAAGCTTGAAAAAGAGCTGCAGGCACTTCTTGACGGTTCCGAGTTTGGTAAAGGCTGCAAGATTTACATGAACAAGGATCTCTGGCATCTGCGTTCACTGCTGATGACCGATCCGGTCGATGCCATCATCGGCGACAGCCACGGCAAGTTTGCCGCCCGTGATGCCAAGATCCCGCTGTTCCGCTTCGGCTTCCCGATTTTTGATCGGGTCAACAAGCATCGCTACCCGATCATCGGTTACCAGGGTGCCGTCAACATGCTGACCGAGATCTGCAACAAGTTCATCGACATCAAGGATGAGACCTGTGAAGATCGTGACTTTGAGTTGATGCGCTAGCACACATCAGGTTGTAACCTTAGCATTTAACCAGCCAGCGGCTGTCCGATATCGGCCAGCCGCTGGATTTGCTTGTTATTTATACACTCCAAAAACAAAACTGGTGAGTAGACAGGCATCTCCAACAACCCCCTTCCATCTATAGCGCACATTCTCTAAGCAATTTCAGACACTCACGCCTTGGCACAGCCTATGCTTTACTTCTGCAACAGGTTATGCAGCGCTGCATAGCCTGCAGATCCGGTTTAATGTAGGAGGTTGTACATGCCGCCACTCTCCAGCCCCGCCAGCTCCGGGCCCAAGACGTCCTACCACGAGTTTTATGCCGACGACTTCAGTCCCCGTGACCATTACCGCCTGCTCTGGGATCATATCCGCGCCACCGGCAACAATGCACTGGAGACCAAAGATCACGAATCCCAGCTGGCACTGCAGACCGAAGGGGTCACCTTTACGGTCTACGGCGAGAGCGAAGAAGAGATCGAGCGGATCTGGCCCTTTGACCTGATCCCCCGCATCATCACCGCACCGGAGTGGAGCCGGATTGAATCCGGCCTCAAGCAGCGGGTCAAGGCGCTGAACCTGTTTCTGGAAGACCTCTACGGCGAACAGAAAATCATCAAGGACGGTGTGATTCCGCCGGAACTGATCTACCAGGGCAAGGACTTCCGGCGTGAGATCGTTGGCATTGTCCCGCCCCGAGGCATCTATACCCATATCAGCGGCATTGACATTATCCGTGATGAACAGGGTGATTTCCTGATTCTGGAAGACAACCTGCGTACCCCCTCCGGTGTCTCCTACATGATTGAAAACCGGGTAATTGAACGGCGCATTCTGCCGGAATTTTTCAACAAATACCGGGTACGCCGGGTTGAGCACTACCCGTCACTGCTGCTGGATGCCTTGCGCTGCCTCTCACCCCGCGGCAAAGGAACAGCTGAAATTGTATTGCTGACCCCCGGCATCTACAACTCTGCCTATTTTGAGCACACCTTCCTGGCCAAGGAGATGGGGATCGAGCTGGCTGAAGGGCGCGACATGGTCACCATCAACGACATCGTCTATCTCAAGACCACCAAAGGGCTGAAGCGGGTGGATGTGATCTACCGCCGGATTGATGACGACTACCTTGATCCGCTGATCTTCCGCTCCGACTCATCACTGGGGATTGCCGGGGTAATCAATGCCTGGCGGGCAGGCAATGTCGCCATCGTCAATGCACCGGGCAGCGGCATTGCCGATGACAAGGCGGTCTACCCCTTTGTGCCGGACATCATCCGTTACTATCTTGGGCAGCAGCCGATTCTGAAAAACGTACCCACCTACCAGATGACCAATGCGACCGACCGGGAATATGTTTTTGACAACATGGAGCGGATGGTGGTCAAGGCGGTCAGTGAATCCGGCGGCTACGGCATGCTGATGGGGCCCTCCTCCACCCCGGCCCTGCGCAAGGAGTTTATGGACCGGGTGCTGGAAAATCCCCGCAACTACATCGCCCAGCCGGTGGTCTACCTCTCACGGCATATCTGTTACATGGATGGTGAGCTGGAGGCCCGCCACCTGGATCTGCGGCCGTTTGTGATCTATGGCGAGGATATTCAGGTGGTACCGGGCGGGCTGACGCGGGTGGCCTTGCGTAAAGGCTCACTGGTGGTGAACTCTTCTCAAGGTGGTGGAAGCAAGGACACCTGGGTACTGGCGGAATAATTTTTCTTCCCCCTTTTCAAAGGGGGATTGAGGGGGATTTGATGTTAAGCCGCATAGCTGATTCAATGTACTGGATGGCCCGATACTTGGAAAGAGCCGGCGAAACCGCCCGTCTGATGGAGATCAACCTGCTCTATCTGGTGGAGGCGGAAGAGGATATGGGTGAAGAGGAAAAATGGCGACCGGTTCTGGAGATAACCGCTGCTCTGCCCCAATATGTCGAGCTGTATGGCGATGATGCCATCACCACCCAGCGGGTGCTGCAGTTTGTCTGTGGCGGCCGCACCAACAACAACTCGATCCGCACCTGTCTGCGGCTGTTCCGCGAAAACGCCCGGGTGGCCCGGGATCGGATCTCCAAGGAGATGTGGGAGGCGGTCAATGATATCTGGATGACCTACAACGAGCGGTTACGGGGCAGCATCACCCTGGAAAAGGCCAGTAACCTCTTTGTGGAGCTGCGTAATCAGGTGGCACGTTTCAACGGTCTGTTGGCGGCCACCATGATGCGGGGCGAGGCCTATGCCTTCTGCCAGCTGGGTGGCTGCGTGGAACGGACCGATATGATCGCCCGGATTCTGGATGTCAAATACCATATCATTCTGCCGGATATTCATCTGGTGGGCTCCGCACTTGACTACTACCAATGGGCTGCCCTGCTTAAATCTCTGTCCGGTTTTGAGGCGTTCCGGCGCACCAACCAGAGCGGCTTCGAACCCAAGGCGGTGGTTGACTTTGCCGTCTTTGAGCATGACTTCCCCCGCTCGCTGGTCTTTTCCGTTGACCGTGCCGGAGCTGCCCTGGCCAACATCGGGCTGGAGGGCAAGGAAAAGACCGCCGCGGCATTTGCCGCCCTGCAGTCACTACTGGCATCCTCAAACGGGGAAACGGTCTTCACCAACGGTCTACATGAATTTCTGGAGCAGGTACTCAGTTTATTGGCCGGGTTCCATAATGCGCTGGCAGAAGAGTTCTTTCAGTAAGGAGTTTACCCGATGCGTTACCTGATCGAGCACGAAACCATACTGGACTATCCAACGCCAGTCCGTGAACACCACCTTGAGCTGCGTCTGACCCCCCGTCAGGATGCGGGACAGCGCCTGATCTCACATCGTATTGAGCTTGAACCGGCAGCAGAGCGGCACAGCTATCAGGATTACTTCGGCAATGGAGTAGATTATTTCTGCGTCACCGCTCCCCACACCTGCCTGATCACCCGCCTGACTGCCGAGGTGGAAACCCTGCGGGAAAACCCCTTTGATTTTGAACCGGTACCTGCGCATCAGCAAAAGGAATGGTATGCCCGGGAACTGCGCCAGACCCCGGCGTTGTACGATTACCTGCTGCACCGCAGCAGCCTGACGCCGGCGGTGATGAAACTGGCCGCTGAACTGGACTGCGCCCTGCCACGTTATGAAGCAGAGCAGGTACCCCTGAACAGCCTGCTGGAGTTGATGGCCTGGATACCCAAGGTGCTTGCCTATGAGTCCGGCTCAACCGCTGTGCATAATGATCTGCTTGATGCGGTTCGCCACCGGGCCGGTGTCTGCCAGGATTTTGCCCATCTGTTTATCTCCGTAGCCCGCTCCTGGCAACTGCCCGGCCGCTACGTGATGGGGTATATGGATCCCGGCATCTGTGCCGAGGATGAGACCATCGCCACCCATGCCTGGGCCGAGGTTCTGGTACCGGGAGGCGGCTGGATCGGTTTTGATCCGGTGCACAACCTGCTGGCCAACGATCGCTATATTCCGGTTGCCGTGGGCCGCGACTCCTACAATGCCGCGCCGCAGCGGGGCAGCTTCAAGGGAGAGTCAAGCGGCACACTGCCGCAGGTAAACCTGACCATTATCAATCAGCAATAAACACGGGGCTTGCCGTATGACCAAAACCGTTGAAACCATCTTCTCCCTGGCCATGCCGTACCGGGAGAATCTTGAAATCAGACGCACCGTCTATCAGGGGGGCAATGGCCCACGGGTGGCGGTTACCGCCGGAATCCACGGCGATGAACTTGAGGGGCTCTACGTCTGCCACCGTCTGGCAGCCTGGCTGGATCAACTGCAGCGCAGCAATCCGCAGCATCTGCTGGGTCAGATTGAGCTCTACCCCGCCTTGAACCCCTTGGGACTGGACACCCTGACCCGTTCGGTACCGGTCTTTGACAGCGACCTGAACCGCTCCTTCCCCGGCAGTCAACAGGGTGATCTGCCCAAACGGCTGGCAGCGGCAGTCATGAGCGCACTGGACGGCGCCAGCCTGGTGGTTGATATCCATGCCAGCAACATCTACCTGCGGGAGATCCCCCAGGTGCGGATCAACAGCGAATTCAGCGATATCCTGGTGCCGTTGGCCGAGCAGGCAAACCTGGACCTGATCTGGATCCACGGCGCTGCCACCGTGCTTGAGGCCACGGTGGCCCACAGCCTTAACAGCCGAGGCACCCCCTGCCTGGTGGTGGAAATGGGGGTAGGAATGCGATTAACCCCGGATTACTGTGAACAGCTGACGGTTGGTCTGCTGCACCTCTGGCAGGGGCTGGGAGTGCTGGCACCGGAAGTGGCGCTGCCAGCGCTGACCCATCACCCGCTGGTGGCCGATGACAGCAACGTACACTACCTGAATGCCCAGACCTCCGGCCTGTTTGTACCGGCAACCGCCCACTGGACCGATCTGCGGCGGGGTGAGCTGCTGGGCACGATTGTCTCGCCATTCCACGGTGCGATATTGTCCGAGGTCCGTTCACCGGTGGACGGCATCCTGTTTACCCTGCGGGAGTATCCGCTGGTCTACGAAGGCTCGCTGATGGCACGGGTCATGGCCCGCAAGGGAGGTGCCCGATGAAACGCGATCTGCTGTTGATGACCGCGCCGGTACGGGACAGTTTTGACATCCCCTGCCATGAGATCGGCCCCAAGGCCGCTCATCCGGCAGCTGCCTTTGTGGCAGGCCTGCATGGCGACGAACTGAACGGCACCTTTATCCTCTCCCGTCTGGCTGATTTCCTGAACGGCGTGGAAGCCGGCAAACACCCCGGCCTGAAGCTGCTCAAGAAGGTGCTGATCATCCCGGCGGTCAACGTGCTGGGAATCAATCTGCGTTCCCGCACCTGGCCCTTTGACAAGAGCGACATGAACCGGATGTTTCCCGGCAATGTCAGCGGCGAGACCACCCAACGGATCGCCCTGGCCGTGCTGGAGGCCACCAAGAAGGCGGAATACCGGGTGGATCTGCACACTTCCGGCGTCGATTTCGAGGAACTACCCCAGGTGCGGCTTTACAGCCCCAGCGACGCCCAACGCGCAACCGCCCGTCATTTTGGACTGACGGCCATCATGGAGCGCAGTATATCGCCGGTCTTTACCACCACCCTGATGCATGCCTGGCAGGTCTGGCCCGGCCAGAGTTTTCTGCTGCGGGTCGGCCAGGGCGGCACCGTCCAGCTCGGGCATTGTCAGCAGGTCTTCCGGGGACTGGTTGCATTTCTGGGACAGACCGGCATCCTTGCAGGGGTCAGTCTGGCGGAAGGGGACGAAGATATCTGCCATTTCCGGCAGGGCAGCTCAAAGCGGCTCTATGCCGGCAAGGCCGGCACCTTTGTCTCGGATTGTCAGGTAGGGCGTTGGGTACGCACGGGGCAGGAGCTGGGGTACATCTACGACAGCTTCAGCGGCAACGTGATTGAAAAGGTAGAGGCACCGGCCAACGGCCTTCTGACCGGTATCCGCCGGCATCCCCTGTTGTTTGAAGGTGATCTGTTGCTGAGAATCAACCCGAAGTCCTAACTGTTGTTTGCAGTATCCGGATACAAAACGGGCGCCCCGATTTTCCGGGGCGCCCGTTTTGTATCTCACAGAAACCGTATCACCATGTTTTGCGCCCATGGCATGAATTTGTGCAGTTCCTGCCGGCTGCATTCCAGCCGATTGTTGCACTGAGGTCCTTGACACCGTTCATATGGGTAGCGGCATTAACCGTAGTTGTGCTGTAACCGCTTCCATGACAGGTTACACACCCGATCCCCACACCTGAGTGGAAGTCGTGCTGACCAAGCTGAGGTGGAATGGCATGACAGGTGCCACAGCTGAGTGAAGGAGCACTGGTGGTTGCCGAGACCTGGGCTGATGCGGCCCCTTCTCCAGTACTGTTCACTGCGGTGACGATATAGTAATAGCTGGTACCGGCTGCCAGACCGCTATGAAGATACGGACTGGTCACATTTGTCAGTTTTGTCCCGTTGACCTTGGTCACCCCGGATGCCGTGGACCAGTAGAGGTTGTAGGAGGTTGCTCCGGACACGGCCGACCAGGCAAGACTTACCTGATTGGCTCCACCGGTGGCAGTCACGCCGGTTGGGGCAGCCGGCACCGTTGGAGGCGGAGCACTGGTGGTTGCCGATGCCTGGGCCGAGGCACTGCTTTCACCCACGCTATTGACCGCGGTTACGACAAAGTAATAGGTGGTCCCGGCAGCCAGACCGGTTTTTACGTAGGGGCTGGTCACGCCTGAGACCTTGGTGCCGGTTGCGGTTGTAACACCTGAAGCGGCTGACCAGTAGAGGTTATAGGAGGTTGCATTACTGGCAGCAGACCAGGAAAGTGTGATCTGGTTGGTGCCGCCGGCGGCAACCAGGTTTGACGGCGTTGCCGGTAGTGCAGGCGGCGGTGTTGAAGGCAGGGTTGTCGCGGCAGCCTGCACGGAAGCGGCACTTTCGCCGGCACTGTTAACGGCGGTCACGATACAGTAATAGCTGGTTGCATCAGCCAGCCCGTTCAACACCAGCGGGCTGGTTGCATTTGAAACCTTTGTGCCATTCACCTTTGTCACGCCGTTGCTGGTTGCGTAATAGACATTATACGAGGTTGCATTGCTTACCGCACTCCACGAAAGACTGACCTGCCTGGTGCCGCCAGTGGCAATCAGACCGCCCGGTGCCGCCGGAATAACCGGGGCGGCAACGTTTGTCGTGGCCGTGGCCTGGGTAGAGGCGACGCTTTCTCCGGCACTGTTTACGGCTGTAACAACGCAGTAGTAGGTAGTTGCATCAGCAAGACCGCTCAGGACCGCCGGACTGGTGGCATTTGCAACCTTTATCCCGTTTGCCGGGGTTACACCGCTGGTAGTGGCGTAGTAAATCGTATAGGAGGCGGCATTACTGACGGCACTCCAGGTAAGTGTCAACTGCCCTGCACCGCCAACGGCAGTCAAGTTGGTCGGGGCAGCCGGCACGGTCATCCTGTGCGGCATATTGTTGGCGTTAAAGGTCCCGTTGGTGATGTTGTTGATGGCGCAGGAGAAGATCGGGGCATTGGTGCCCCTATTGGAAACCGTCAGGGTACCGCCTGTGATATCGACGGTGACGAAGTCAAACATGCCGTCAAGCCCGCTATGGTCGGCACGATAGGGAGAGCTGATCGGATTTTTTCCTGCAGCGCCATACAGGTCAAGCAGCGGGTTGAGCATCATCAAGAGGTCCTGAGTAGCAGCCGTTAACCCGTCCTGAATCTTCCTGAGCTTCTGCTCATCCGGATTAGTAAAGACATCTCCGGAATTAGCGCCACCCCAGGCAAGTGTCACCAGTGCATGGGACAGCGGGTTGGCATTGGCAATGCCGGTACCCGATGCAAACGAGAGCAAGGTATGATTCTGACCATTTGCGCTGCCGGTTGCCTGAATGATGAAGGGGGCCTTCATGCCGGTAACATCAAAGGCAAAGGAGCCATCACTACCAATCACGGCAGTTTTTTGCTTTGACGGTGTTGATGCATCCTTCAGGGTCACCTGGCCGGACAGCTGCGTACCGACAGCCGCAGTTCCCGTTACCACCTGCGAAGAGACCCCGGGACTGTTACCCCCGCCGCCACATCCGGCAAGTACAAGTGCCGAAAATGCGAGAATCAGCCCCCCTATCATAGTGCCCAGCTTTGTCATCAGAGGTTTCATACCCTGCTCCTTTCCCATTGCTCCGGAATTGTTGAATGCGTTACTGAATGTTATTCCCATCTTTGGTTGTCGTCTCCTTTGCTTGATTGTGTAGATCCCCCCGTTTCTCTGCGGCACAAGACGCAAAAAAGCCGGGTACCTGCCTATCGATAAATCGATATTTCGGTAGCCCGGCTGTCTCAGAGAGACCCGTGGGTTTTCCGCCCTACCCTCGCGGGTAGTTGAGTATTTTCGTATATCAACAGATATTCAATTGTTTACTATGTTTATAGTAAATATAAAATTAGAACGGATGTCAAGTTTTTTTCTAATTGAGATATAAACCGTCTGGCTCAACTGCCTCCCGTTACAGACGCCGTCATCAGCATCAATGCGGCATATGCAAACAGGCGCCCCGGAAAACCGGGACGCCCGTTTGCATTCAAACTATGCAGAAATCTCAGCCTTGTGCGCTGAAACTCCCCGGCTGACGGTTGACGGAATTGGGGGTGCCGCCCAGGTTATTATTCGTGCTGTTGTTGGTTTCCCCAGGCTTGCTGTTAGTGCCGGCTGTCATCTGCAGCGCCTGCTGCGAGATGGTCACCGTATCGGTTCTGGCTGCCTTGGATGGTTTTTGCGCATCCTGATTACCTTGTTGAATTGCCCCTGCCTGTGTCTCTGTTGTCTTTGCTGCCGGATTAACATAGGGGCTGTTGGTTGCTAAACTGTTGGGCGATATCTGACTGATTGACATGATAACCACCTCCTTCTCAAGCGGTTGTTAATTCTGACTTTGCTGTACTGCGCCCGGACTGCGTATTCTGCAGGATCTGCAGATCGGTCGGAGAAATATTGAGTGGTGGAGGCACAATCATCCTCAGTATTTCACGGTACAACGACGGTGACGTCTCTTTCAGGATCTTCAATTCTTCACTGTTCCCCATAAAAGGGGGATAATTCTTGCCTGCCGCCGTATATGCCTCCGACTCTTTACCGGCAGACTGTTCCTGCTGCCTGACCGCCTCCTTCTTAAGCTGGGTCTTCTGTTCATGCTGCTGGTTCAGCGCCTTGCTCATGTCACGGGCCGTACTGGATAACGTCACTGAATCCTGTTTGGATGCCTGAATGCCGGTATTGAGCGCTGCTTTTTCCAACTGTGCTGGTTGAGGTGTTTGTGGAGGGGCTGCCTCGCTCTTGACCGGAGCGGAGGTAGAATCAGGTGGCAACGCAGGAATCTGTATCGATACTGAAGCTATCATGGTGTTCACCCATGCATTTAGCTACATGCAAGTATTATAGTATGCCCTTTGTACATGTAAATCAAGGGGGTTATTAGCTGTTGCAGCACAGTTTGAGACGGCCGTGACGCCCAGCTTTTTTGCAGCAGAAGGCAAAATTGTGTATTTCGTCGGCACCAGCAGAGCATGGCACGCTCGCCGCCGGGACCACATCGGCACATATTCAAGCAAAAACAAATAATTACACTATTGGCACGCCCAGTGCAAAGTCAGGTCACGGGCAGCAACGATGCCGCCCGTTTGGAGGCAGCAATGGCAAAACCTGACTACTACGACGTTGAAGACTGTTCCACCCACGAAAAGGGTGCTCCAAAGTTCTGTAAAAAATCCGAGCCTGGCGAGGGAACCGAACGTTCCTGCGCCTATGACGGCGCCCGGGTAGTGTTGATGCCGGTGACCGACGCGATTCACCTGGTGCATGGCCCGATCGCCTGCGCCGGCAACTCCTGGGACAACCGGGGGGCCCGTTCATCCGGCTCACAACTGTACCGCCGTGGTTTCACCACCGAGATGCTGGAAAACGATGTGATCTTTGGTGGTGAGAAGAAGCTGTACAAGGCGATCATTGATCTGGCCGAACGCTACCCTGAAGCAAAAGGGATGTTCGTCTACGCCACCTGCGTCACCGCCATGACCGGTGATGATATTGAATCGGTCTGCAAGGCAGCCCAGGAAAAGGTCAGCATCCCGCTGGTGCCGGTCAACACCCCCGGCTTTATCGGCGACAAGAACATCGGCAACCGCCTGGCTGGTGAAATTCTGTTCAAACAGGTGATCGGTACGGCAGAGCCACCAACGCTGGGTGAATATCCGATCAACCTGATCGGCGAATACAACATCGCCGGTGACCTGTGGGGGATGCTGCCGCTGTTTGACCGGCTGGGTATCCAGATCCTCTCCTGTTTTTCCGGCGATGCCAAGTTTGAGGAGCTGCGCTACGCCCACCGGGCCAAGCTGAACATTATCATCTGCTCCAAGAGCCTGACCAACCTGGCCAAGAAGATGCAAAAGACCTACGGCATGCCGTATCTGGAAGAGTCGTTCTACGGCATGACCGATATTGCCAAGGCGCTGCGCAACATCGCCATTGCCCTGGATGACGCAGTCAACGGTCTTGAAAAGCGGATCATGCAGGATCGGGTGGAGCAGCTGCTGGAGGAGGAAGAGGCAAAGTGCCGCGAGCGGCTGGCCCCCTACCGCGCCCGACTGGAAGGGAAGCGGGCCGTGCTGTTCACCGGCGGGGTCAAGACCTGGTCCATGGTCAATGCCCTGCGTGAGCTGGGGGTAGAGATCCTGGCTGCCGGAACCCAGAACTCCACCCTTGAAGACTTCTACCGGATGAAGGCCTTGATGCACAAGGATGCCAGGATCATTGAAGACACCTCCACCGCCGGTCTGCTGGGGGTGATGAAAGAAAAGATGCCGGATCTGATTGTAGCTGGCGGCAAGACCAAGTTTCTGGCCTTAAAGACCAAGACGCCGTTCCTTGACATCAACCATGGCCGCTCCCACCCCTATGCCGGGTATGAGGGGATGGTGACCTTTGCAAAACAGCTGGACCTGACCGTTAACAACCCGATCTGGACGCTGCTGAACAGCCCGGAACCGTGGGAGACCGATGCAACCCCGCTGGTAAATGCTGCCCGCAGCCATGCTGCCACCTATCTGGCAGAGGATCTGGCTGCATCACGGGTAGCAGTGCCGAAAAAGGCTGCCACGGTCAACCCACAAAAAAACTCGCCAGCCCTGGGGGCAACCCTGGCCTATCTGGGAATTGATCAGATGCTGGGGCTGCTGCATGGTGCGCAGGGCTGTTCCACCTTTATCCGGTTGCAGCTCTCCAGGCACTTCAAGGAATCCATCGCCCTGAACGCCACGGCCATGAGCGAAGACAGTGCCATCTTTGGCGGCTGGGAAAACCTGAAAAAAGGGATCGGCCGGGTGATCGAGAAATTCGGTCCCAAGGTGGTGGGGGTGATGACCTCCGGCCTGACCGAGACCATGGGGGATGATGTCCGCTCTGCCATCCACCAGTTCCGTGTGGAGCATCCGGAGCATGACCAGGTACCGATTATCTGGGCCTCAACCCCGGATTACTGCGGCTCATTGCAGGAAGGGTATGCCAACACCGTCGAGGCGATTCTGGCCACCCTGCCGGAGGCTGGTGAACCGATCCCGGGTCAGGTCAACCTGGTGCCGGGGGCGCAATTGACACCGGCAGATGTGGAGGAGCTGAAGGAGCTGATCGAATCATTCGGCCTGAGCGTACTCTGTGTTCCGGACATCGCCAATGCCCTGGATGGCCATATTGATGCCGATGTATCACCCCTTTCCACCGGCGGCATCAGCGTCGACAAGATCAGACAGGCCGGCCGCAGTATCGCCACCCTGTATGTGGGTGATTCACTGGCCAGGGCAGCCAGCCAGCTGGAAGAACGGCTGGGCATACCGGCCTACGGCTTCACCTCCTTGACCGGCATGGCCGAGACTGACCACTTCATGTCAACCCTGTCAGCCATCAGTGGCAAAGCAATACCGGAGAAACAGCAGCGTTGGAGATCAAGATTGGCTGATGCGCTGGTGGACAGCCACTACCAGTTTGGCAACAAAAAGGTTGCCATCGCCCTTGAGGCCGACCATCTGAAAGGGATGACCCGTTTTCTGGCAGGCATGGGCTGCCAGATCCAGGCTGCCCTGGCAGCCACCCGCACCCGCGGGCTGGACAGCCTGCCCTGTAACAACGTCTTTGTGGGTGACCTTGAGGATCTTGAAACCGCTGCCGTCGGTGCCGACCTGCTGGTGGCCAACTCCAACGGCAGGCAGGCAGCAGCCAAGCTCAAGATCGGCGCCCACCTCAGAACCGGCCTGCCGGTGTTTGACCGGTTGGGGGCGCACCAGAAGATGTGGGTCGGCTATCGCGGTACCCTGAACCTGGTGTTTGAAGTGGCAAACCTGTTCCAGGCCAACGCAAAGGACGCCCAGAAACTGGCACATAACTGAAAAGCAGGTTCTGAAAAAAGGACACAGAAAAGCCGCGTTACTGTTTAACGCGGCTTTTCTTGTGGCTAATCAGACGCTTTTAGAAATTCTGAAATTCCGAATTTCTAAAGTTTCGCGCTATTCACTTGCAGTCAAGCAACGATCAAGCAAGCAAACACTTGTAACTGCATGTTTTTAAACCAAATTTATTCAAGCTGGCTCGATGCAAAGTTTCTCCAGTCAAGCAACGGTCAAGCAAATTTAATAACAGCCCTCACGCCCACCACGGCAGATATTTTCTGGCTTTACTACCAACACTTTCATCATGGCAGCGGATCAGACCAGCCCCAATAGTATCCTTGATAATTCGTGAGACCATTGAGCTGTTCTTTTCTTCAACCCCGAAGCGCTCCCGTAGGGTGGTATTGGTCATAAAATCACGCTGTACATATCGCAGGCAGGCATGCAGGTAGGACGCCCGGATACGGTCTTCCTTGTGCATGTCTCTGAACTCCCGGTGAGCAAAAAGGACGGCGCGTGTATGTTCATCGGTTATTTCAAACAGCGGAGCTGGGAGTTGATAAAACTCTGTCTGAAATACTACTTTATCCACACCGCTCCCACGCTCTTCGCAGACGCCGATGCGGCGCATGAATGAAGCCAAGCATTCATTACGTGATTTTGGCGGGCTATCCAAAAAACGGTCGGTCTTCACCAGTGGTAAGCCGGGGTTGGAGATTTCCATGCGATTGGAGAAGATCTCCACCATCGGCGCGGTGCCCGTGAGGTGAAAATCCTGGTGAATAATGGCGTTGGCAACTAGCTCGCGGATGGCGAGTTCTGGAAACATCGGCACTTCCTTGCGCAAGGCCTGGCCGATCACCTCATTGCTGGGAAGCAGATTAGTGACAAAACCGATCAGTCCCTCAAAACCTGCTGCGTACCCCTTTGTACCCTCCTGCTCACGCACCGTTTCAACGCGGCTTTCTCCTTTATATAAAACAACCCGCATCGCCTTACGCCGTAGGGGACGGAAATCGGCAAGCCGCTTGGCAAAAAGCACCGCTCCCAGATTGGCGATGTTCCATTTACCACCCTTGCCCGGTGCAATCATCTCATCGGCGGCCAAAGCGGCCAGAATGCCATCACGGCCCTCAGGCAGTGGCAGTGAGAGCAAGTCGAAATAAGCCGGATAATCAAGCAACTTCAGAACCTCATCAATGGTTACGTTCTCCGCAGCGATTTCCCTCTCAAACGGAATTCGGTCGAATACCCGCCACAGATCGCGCTCCTTCTCGGGGAAGTCCTTGAGCTTCTTCTTGTACGAGCCGACCCGGATAAATTCAGTGTTCTTGAACTGCACCGGGTGGCGGAAGGCAGCGCCGATCTCCAGCAGCACAACCGGTTTGCCAGCAGCCTGGATGGGATAAAAGCGGAAATTGATCTTGGGGCTCAGTAGCCGCAGTAGCCAGCTTTCCAGCTCTTCGTTGCCGACCTTGGTCTTGGCAGGGTCAAAGCATGTGCCGATAATCTCATGAGTCTCATTGTTCACCCCCCAGAGCAGATAGGCATGTACCTTACCCGTAAGAGCAGCAGCATTGGCCAGGGCAGACAGGTATTCGCCGATCTCGTCAGGGTTGTCGTTATTGTGCTTAAATTCTACCCATTCGGTTTCAGCAGGTAGTTTAAGTAGTTCGCTGAGCAGACTTTGCAGATATTCTGAGGCACGTTCTATAGTCATCTGTACACTCCTTACGCCACCGTTACCTGGCCGTTCATCAGCATCGGCAGCAGCCAGTCGCGGAGTTGGGTGAGGTGCTGGTTTTCTTGTTCAAGCAGATCTTGACGTTTGAAGGTAGGGGCAACTGCATTGGTGAACTGTTCAACAACGCCAGAAGCAGGGAGGCAGATTTTCACAGTTTTCAAAACAGCGCCGGAGACTTCCTTAAAGGTTGAACCGGAAGCATGTTGAACTATGGTTTTCAGTGAGTTTTTCAGGGTGTAGTAGATGAAAGCAGAAGAATAATCGTTTGTCGGAATAAAGGACTTGAAACCCTGGTTAGTGGTCAACTCTTCCCGCGCAATGGCCATGTAGCCAATTGGTGCCCGTGAACTGAGCAATACCGTCCCAGCCGGGTATTTTTTCAGCGAGGCATCTTTGATCCCTGAGTCAGATACGTCTTGTGCTCCACGAGTAATGAACTTGTACCCCTGGTTATCCGATAAATCATTCGGAGTAATCCACGGCGTTCCGCTAGCGGTGAAATTGCTTTCCTTTTTTGTGGACGGCGTACTGCCACCGACAATTTGTCCAAGGTCATCCAATGTGCCGTCATTCCACCCCACCGGGATCTCCCGTTTTAGTGTGGTGTTGTAGACCATCTTCCCACCGGATGATTTGTAGGGCTTGCCGGTGGCGTCGGGGAAGTCGAACTGCACAAACCAGTAGTCGTACAGGGTCTTGGCCATCGCCTCCAGCTCGGCGTTGATGCGGTTATTATTGCGTATCTTTTTATCAATGCTGTCTAAAACATTGACTATCTTTTTTTTGGTAATTTCGTCTTTCGGGGTAAGTATCGGTAGTTCTCTTAATGCGCCCAAAGCAATGTATGGCTGAGTGGAGCCACTTTTTGCGGCATCAAGATGAGCCTTGCCTACTGAAGAATTAAGGTAATAGTAAAGCCATTTTGCGTTTATTTCATTTCCAGTTTTAAAAAGACCAACATTCTTAATGGCATAATCAATATCTGAGTTGCTTTCTATAAAACAGAATCCACAATAGGCTCCAATCATACTTATGATAACGTCCCATTGATCTACTTTGCTACGTTTGTTGATTTCGTTAAAGTCTTCTTCCGTTATGAAATAAGCACTATCAAAATCTATTTCGTCTCCCTTGATATGCTTCGAGGTTATAAGGTATTTACCACGTTCAACTTGCTCCGGAGTGTCATGTGTTCCATCGGTAACCTTGCTGCAATAATTTTCACCCCGTACATATTGCCACGCATTATTCTGCATACTTTAACCCCGCCAACTGTTTCCTGATCTCCTTTTCTAACTGCCCTGATTCCTTGAAAAGCTTATCCAGATTTTCTGTAAAGCCCTGCATTTTAGCGCTGAACTGCTGCGGGGTCAGGTCCACATACTCAATCTTCACCTCAAAGTATTGGCCAGCACTGAGACTGTAGTTCTTGGCAACGATCTCCTGATACTCCACCACCACCGAGAAATCCTCCACAGCCTGCCTGCTGTTGAAGGTGGCGATGATCCGGTCTTCCTCTTCCTCTGAAAGCAGGGTCTTCTGGTTCTTGCCGTCCTTGACCTTGGTGCCCAGGCTGGAGGCGTCAATCAACACCACCTTGTCCTTGTTGCTGGCATCAATGAACAGGATGGAGACGTTGGTGCCGGTGGTGGCAAAGATGTTGCTCGGCATGGAGACCACTCCGGCCAGCATCCGCTCATCCACCAGCTTTTCGCGGATCTTCCGGTCAATACCCGATTGGGCGGTAATAAAGCCGGTGGGGACCACCACCGCTGCCCTACCACCTGGTTTCAGCGAGTAGATGATATGCTGCAGAAAGAGTTGGTAGATGGCCATTTTTTCAACAGCCTGCTTGGGGATGTTAGGCACCCCGGCAAAGAAGCGTTCCTGATGCTCCGTTGCATCCAGCTCGTTTCTGAAATCACTGAAATCCATCTTAAAGGGTGGATTGGATACGATGTAGTCAAACTTCTTCAGCGCCTTGCCGTTTCGATGATACGGGTGCGTCAAGGTGTTGCCCTGAATGATGTTGGGGATGGAGTGGACCAGATTGTTCAGGATCAGGTTCAGGCGCAAAAGGCTTGATGATTTTTGCGAAATATCCTGCGAGAAGATCGCACAGCGTTGCTCACCAATGGCGTGGGCCAGGTTCATTAGCAGGGTGCCGGAGCCTGCCGAAGGGTCATAACAACTGACGTTTTTAACCGTGCCCCGCTGTTCCTCCGGCACCAGAATGGCGGCCATGATCTTTGCCACAGCATGGGGTGTGTAGTACTCGGCATACTTGCCGCCGCTGTCCTTGTTGTAATCTTTGATCAGGTATTCAAACAGGGCCGCGTAAAAATCATACTTCTGGGTAAAGATCCGTTCAAAACTGAACTCCACCAGCTTGTTAATCACGGCCCGGCAGAAGGCATCCCGCTTGGAAACATCGGTGATGAATTCGCTGACCCGATCAAACAGGGTAACCTTGGTCCCACCGTCGGTCTTGACCGCAAAGATATCGTTGTTGCTAACGGCGATGTCACGCAGGGTATCGTCAAACAGCTTGGCAAACTCCGGCGCATTCTGGCGGCTGAAGAGGTGGGCGACAAAATGCTCCGGCTTAAGGCGGGCGGTGTCTGCCCCCATCTGCAGTTGCAGCATCTCCAGCGCATCGGGTTGCAGGGTGCTGATGGCCTGTTCCCAGTTTTCTGCCTTGGCAAGTTTCGGGTTAATCCGCTTGGCCTCAAAGGCGAATTTATCGTTTAAAAATTTGTAGAGAAAAACCTGGGTGATGATCTTGAATTCATTGCCGTCATTGCCCAGGCCATAGGCAGCGCAAATCCCTTTGAGGCTGTCAATCAGTTGTCTGGTCTGTTTTTCAAAGTCCTGGGTTACCAAGCTGCTACTCCTGTTCTGGTTCCTGAAACAAATTCATGCTGGTACTCGCTTACCACCAGACGGTTAATGCTGCGGGATGCAGCGGGGGTAAGGTTGATCTTGTGCTGGGTTTGGAACTGGTTGATCACCAGCGGCATCATCATCCGTTCAAAATAGCTTTCATTGATCAGCAGTTGGGTATTCTGCAGTACCTGGTCGTCGGCCTCTTGTTTGACGCCGGTCAGGGCCTCAAAGATGCGGCGTTCTGTTTCGCTGAGTATATTGCTTTCCAGTAGTCGTTTGTGGATGCGGGTATATTTGGCGTCCCCTTGGTACTTGGCCCGCAGCTGGTTGTTCTGGCGGTTCAGTTCCTTAACCTGCTCATGGATCTGGCTAAGTGCGCCGATGTTGGCATTCATCTCTTCCTGGGTCACTTCGCTTAGATTCTTCTTCTTGAACAGTCGCTCCAGCTCCTCCTTCAAGCTAATGAACTTCGGGTCCTGCTGATCAAAGTTGCCAGCCAGCGCCTCGCGGGTCTGGCGCAGACAGTTCTTGAGCCGGTCAGCCAGTACCAGCTCCTCTTCCTTTACCTTGGTGAACATGAACAGAATCTCTTCCAGGGCTACGTTAAGTAGATTTGTGGTGTCGGCGCTGTTCTCAATACTCTCTTTCAGGTTCAGCAGGTCAAGGTGGTTACAGGTTTCACGGTAGAGCTGGTTCAGCTTTTGGAAATCAAGCTGCTGCAGGAAGGCGTATTCACCTTGCAGACGGATCAGGTTGTAGAGGCTGCGGGCATCGGCCAAGGCCTTTTTAAGGGCCAATACCACGTTACGGTCCTGAATCTGGCTGATCTGCCGGGAAAATGACTCGGCATTTTCCGTATCAAAACGGAACAGGATGTCCTTGATCTGTTCGATCTCCTGTTCGATCTCTTCTGGAGACTTGAACAGGTGGGAATAATGCTCCAGTTCATCCCCCAGCTCATCTTGCAGCTCCTCAAAATAGGCTCTGTTGGTGGCGTCAAACTCTTTGCGGATATCGGCAAAGTCAACCACGTAACCGTAGCGGAACTCTTTATAGGGACGGTTGACACGCGTTAAGGCCTGCAACAGGTTGTGTTTGCGGATCACCCGGCCAAGATAGAGTTTTTTCAGGCGCTTGGCATCAAAGCCGGTCAGTAGCATGTTGTAGACGAACAGGATCTCTATCTTGCCAGCCTTGAAATCCTCCATCCACTGCTTGCGCTCATTCTTATTGCCCACATCATGCAGGATGAGGGCTGCAGTTTTTACCCTGGTGGCCTGTTTCTGCTGCCCTGCGTAGGTTGGCGCAGGATCGGCAGCCAGAGGCAGGTCAGTGGCATAGCTGTCACTGGTGCAGGGGGGCTGCACAATAACCTCTGAAGGCGCAAAGCGGGATTGGAACTGCTCAAACATCTGCCGGGCCTGTTCAGCGCTGTCGCAGATCACCATGGCACCGATGCCAGGGGCGTTCAACGCCCCCCGGCTCTTTTCAAAGTCAGTGATGATGTAGTCCAGCATCGGCTCCACAAAGCGAGGGTGGGCAAAAATCAGCTTTTTATCCAGATCCCCCTGCTGCAGTTCTACAGCAGCCAGCGCCTCCTGCAGGGAAAGTTTGTAATTGGTGGCAATTTCTTCGCGGATCAGGCGCAGGGTATAGCCGTCGGCAATGGAGGCGTTGTAGTAATACTTGTGGATGTAGTCGCCAAACAGGGCGCGGGAGTTGTAGTCGTCCCCCAGCAATGGCGTACCGGTCAGACCGATCTTAATGGCGTTCTGGTCAGACTGGCTCAGGTTGGCAAGAAAGCTGCCCTTGGGGTTGTAGCTGCGGTGAACCTCATCAAGAAAATAGACCCGCTGGATGCTGATATCGTAATCTTCAACCCGTACTACGCCCGGGTCATCTTCAAACTTCTGAATGTTGACCACAGTTATCTCGGGGTTTCCTGTGTGATTATGGATCACCTGGATAGTCTTGATGTCACGGCTAAAGTCCTCGCGGGTGCTAATGGTATGCACAATCAGACCACGACTGGTGAACTCACGCTGCGCCTGGATCAATAGATCTATCCGATCAACAATGAAGTAAAATTTGGGGATAATGGAGCGTCGTTGGAAGTAATCGGTTAAAAAACGCACATTATAGTAGGCCAGCGCGGTCTTGCCGCTGCCCTGGGTATGCCAGATAATCCCTTTGCGGACACCGGAATCCAGCTTTGTCTCAATCGCCTTGGTGGCAAAGAGCTGCGGATAACGCATAACATGCTTGTGCAGGCCTTCCGACTCGTTCAGATAGGCAAAGGCGTATTGCAGCAGAAACGACAGACGCTCCCGGCTAAACAGGGAGGTGCAGATCCGGTTGGTTGGTGTATCCGGCGATTTGTTGCTGAGAAACTCAGGGCTGTGCTTGATCACGTTCAGGTTGTTGTCTTTAAGGACGGCGTTTTCAAGCTCGTCTTCTTCCGGGGCCAGCAGAGTCTCCAGACTGAGCAGCTCTTCTTCACGGAAATAATTAAAGATCGGCTCATCGTAGGAGGGACTGGCATAGAAAGCCCCTTCAATCGGTTGCGATGAACCGTCGTCATACTCCATGTTATTGGAGAACACCATCAACTGGGTGATATTGATAAAGCGACGGAACTTTTTATTTTGGCAACGTTTTATGATCCGGTTGCGCTCAGCCAGGACACCTTCCTGGTTGTTGGGCTTTTTGACTTCAATAAAGACCAACGGCATACCGTTGATCAGCAGAATAATGTCGGGCCGGAATTCATCATCCCCATTTTTGTAGGTCAGCTCGGTTACGACGTGAAAGCTGTTGTTGGTAAAGTTCTCAAAATCGATCAGCCTGATGCCTGATCGATCTGTCAGTTTCTCATAGAAGGCTTTGCCCAGATCTTCGTTATCTAACGAGAGTCTGGCATCATCCAGTAAACGTTGAATCTCATCGTTGCCAGTGCCGGGATTGATCCGGGCGATGGAGCTACGAAACAACTCTGGAAAGATATTGGTTTCTTCATCCCATACGGCATTTTTGAGGGAGAGATACTGGTAACCAAGCCGGACCAGATGCAGGATGCAGGGGATTTTGACACGCGAATCTTCACTGAAAATCATTCAGCCAACTCTCTCTGCTGTCTCAGACAGCGCAAAATGATCTGAATCATTGCAGCTTCACCACAGCTAACCGCTCAATTTCTCCCACAAAAGACAATAAATGTAAAGGGATCAGGCAATCGTTTACGTATCTGAAAACCCTGCCATATGTACATACAGGATGTGTATCGGTATGGCAGGTGGGCGCTCATGTTTTGAGCACAAAGCAGGTTTGGCACCGCCAATTATCCAGCAACATACTGTAATTACTTACAACATCTATTGGCATGTTCTGTGCTAAACAATTTGCGTGCTTTTCGCAAAGGAGGCAGACCATGAAAATCGCATTTACCACCACCGACGGCAACATGATTGATCAGCATTTCGGGCAGTGTGAGAGCTTCCAGATCTGGGAGATCGGGCCTGACCAGGCGTCATTTCTTGAATCCGTCACAACGGAGACGCACGGATCTGATGAAGAGGACCGGATCACCGCCAGAGCCAAGATCCTGTCGGATTGCGCCATTGTCTACACCATGCAGATCGGTGGACCGGCGGCAGCAAAACTGGTGGCTCAGAAGATTCATCCCATGAAGACCAATGCCGCGGTCAGCCTGCCGGAAACTGTGGCGAAGCTGCAGGAGGTCTTACGGGGCAATCCCCCCCCCTGGCTGCGCAAGGCGATGAACAAGGGGCAAACAGTATCGTTTGAAGAAGATTAAGGCAATAGAACGCGGATATCGCAGATCTGGCTGATTTGCGCGGATTAAAGCAATTGCAAATCCGCGTCGATCCGCACAATCCGCGTCATCAGCGTTCCATTAAATATTAAAACAACAGGAGGAATTCAACATGGCCTACATCACCGGATTAACCAAAGACAAGCACGAGTGGACCCCCCAGTTTATCGTTTCCATTGACGAAGAGACCTGCATCGGCTGTGGCCGCTGCTTCAAGGTCTGCAGCCACGACGTTCTGGCATTTGAAGAACTGGACGAAGATGATTCAGCCAAGATGTTCATGCGGGTGGCCAATGCCGGCAACTGTATCGGCTGTGAGGCCTGTGGCAAGACCTGCTCCAAGAAGTGCTTCACCTTCGCACCGGTAGCAGCATAGGGACGGTTCTTTTCCGTTCTGGCATCGTTCCCTTTGGTCGTACATGCTCGACGTACTGTTTGGTACGCCTGCGCTGTACTCCTTCGGGCGCCTTGCCAGAACGAAAACTCCTCGTCCCCGTGACAGGCAAGAAAGGTTTTATCATGTTGATTGCCGTAACATCATCCGATGGCAAACATATTGATACCCATTTCGGCAAGGCAGATCGTTTTCTGGTCTACGAAGCCGGCACGGGTGAGCCTGCACTGCTGTATGAGGTAAAGGCCCCCCGTTACTGCGGTGGAACCGGCCCGGGACATGACCTGATGCAGGACAAGCTGGCAGCCATTGCAGCGAGCCTGGGGGATTGCCGGGTGATCGTAACGGCCATGATCGGAGAGTCCCCCAAAGCGGAGATGGAGCGATTGGGGATTGAGATCATCAGCATTTCAGGACCGGTGAGCGACGTATTGAAGGAAGTGATAAAACTCTACTAACCCAGTCGTTCCAATTTCAATGTAAGGGTGGCGGAGCCGAAGAGGAGCCAATCCACCAGCAGCTTGCAACGGAATTGGAAGCAGGCCATCTCAACGGGGTGACGGTCGATGTCGATCTTCAATCTCTGCAATCTGCCACCCTGGGTGATCGCCTCGCGTCACTTCAATGAACATCCGCAACCGCTGTTTCTGCAGGGGGTGCGGGATGCCAACCGCTTTCTGTTCAACAAACTTGACACACTCGAAAACCGCGACGAACGGGGACAGGTCTTCAGCGATTACCTCTCGGTCAAGTTCCAGCTCCACCATGAGGATGGTCATACCGACTCTGCCCGCAGGGCACTGCGCAACAGTTATCTGCGCTTCCTGAAAGGGTGGATGATGGAAAGCAACTCGGTGGAAGGGGCGGTGCTGAAAAGCTGGGTAGAGAGCAGAATGGGGATCGCCCCGACCTTTCATAACGGCCGGATCAACGGCACGGACTCAGAGGCCCATTACCGTTATATTGTAGACCGTACCCGTGGCAGCAAGCGGACCAATGCCATCAATGCCCAGCTTGACCTGTTGTACGAATACTGCCAGTACGAGCTGCAGCGCAGCCACGGCAAACTGGGGACCCTGACCCTGTTTCGCGGCACCAACGGTGCCACTGAAGATCAGATTATCGAGCAGGTGAGCAAGCGTGAGCAGATTGTGCGGCTGAACAATCTGGTCTCCTTTACCGATGAAGAGGAGCGGGCCTGGGAGTTCGGCTCGATAGTCTGGCGGATACAGGTCCCCACCTCAAAGATCTTCTTTTTTGATGAGCTGCTTCCCACCAGTCTGTTAAAGGGCGAGGGTGAATATCTGGTGATCGGCGGTGATTACCTGGTCAAGCGGATCATGTGCACGGTTTGACACCGTCTAGCGGCCGGCAATTGCCGCAAGTTTCATCGGCTGAACCAGCAGAATCCGATGCCTGCGGAATTCAAGCAGCCCCCTTTTATGCAGCTCCATAAGCATCGCAGAAACCGTTTCGCGGGTTGAGGCGATCAATCCTGCCAGTTCGTTATGGGTAAGTCGCAGGTCTATCAGCATACCGTCTGGCAGAGAAACACCGAATTCTTCTGCCAGATTGAGTAAGGCTCTTGCAAGACGCACTTCAACCGAGCAATACAACATATCTACCAGACGGTTCTGAACCCGTTTCAGGCGCAGACCGCACAGCTTTGTAATCCGTGTGGAAAGTTTCGGCACAAGCTCCATAAGATGATTAAAATTATCCCGCTGCATCATGCAGAGCAGGGTCTCTTCCATCGCTTCTGCCGTTACCCCTTCATCGTCCCCTGCCGGCTCCCGGACAAGCTCTCCCAGCAGGGTACCTGCTCCGAGAATATCCAGAATCAGTGATCTCCCGTCAGGTGATGTCCTGATGACCTTGATCCGGCCATACTTGATAAAATAGACTGCATCACCGGCAGTACCGCGATAGGGGAGCAGCGCCCGTTTTTTCAGAGACAAGGAGCGTGAGCCGCGATCAATTACCGCGTACTCATCCGGGGTCAAGCCGCTGAAAATGTCCATTTTCTTCAGGTACCACAGCTTTGAATCGTGCATATCAGTTACTCCGCAGAGATACATTACTGCATCAATAAGGTGAAAACAGATTGAAAAACTGTAAGCACGCTTACAGTCAGCAGGGCATCAGGCGCGTTATGGTCTGGCCATTACATTAACACGACCACAAGGAGGTCAGAACATGAAAAAATTCGTATTGTTGTTAACGGTTGTATCTGCACTGGCAACATTTTCTGCTGCAGCCATCGCTGCAGAGCCGATGAAGCCGATGGACGCTGCGGCACCCCAAATGGAAGACAAGAAGATGGAAAAGAAGAAAATGGCCAAGAAAGTGAAGAAAGCCAAAAAGCCTGAAAAAGAGATGAAAGCAGATGGCGAGATGAAAAAAGAGATGAAAGAAGCTGCGCCTGCCATGAAATAACTGGTAGTATGATACCGGGGCGCCGTCATCTGCGGCACCCCGGTATCGCCTGATCGCAGGCTCCTGGACTGACTATCCGGCCCTGCAGTAATCTGACCAAGGGGAGGGCTGTTATGCAGAGCTACAAGCTGCCGACATCCGAGTTGACCGCAGAAGAGGTTTTCCGTACCCGGCGTACCCTGTTGAAGGCGCTCGGCTTTCTGGGGCTGAACGCCTGGCCTCTGCTGAACGCCTGCACCAACTACGCTGCCCAGAGCCGTGATCTGAACGGTACGCTGGTCAACCTGAAGCAGTTGCACGCTCCCCGCAACGGCAGCTACCGGCTGGATCGTCCGCTGACTGATCAGACAGAGGCTGCCGCATACACCAATTTTTATGAATTTACCCATAGCAAAGAGGTCTGGCGCCGGGTAGATCGCTTTCTGACCCGCCCCTGGGAACTGAAGATTACCGGGCTGGTTAAAAAACCACTGACCATTTCTGCTGATGAGCTGTTGAAATTGATCCCGCAAGAGGAGCGTCACTATCGTTTTCGCTGTGTGGAGACCTGGTCAATGGCGGTTCCCTGGATCGGATTTCCGCTGTCTGCCCTGATCAAGCGGGTTGAACCTCTGTCATCGGCAACGCATATCTCGTTTATTTCGTTTCTCAGGCGGGACCAGGCTCCGGAACAGAAGCGGAGCAGTGTTGAGCTCTGGCCGTACCACGAAGGGCTTACGCTTGCCGAAGGGATGAATGACCTCAGCTTCATGGCCACCGGCCTCTATGGGCATGAACTGGCCAAACAGCACGGCGCGCCGATCCGGCTGGTTGCTCCGTGGAAATACGGCTTCAAAAGCATCAAGTCGGTGGTTGAAATAGTCTTTACCGACCGGCAGCCCGCTACCTTCTGGAACGCCATGATTCCGAACGAGTACGGCTTCTGGGCCAACATCAATCCGGCGATTCCCCATCCACGCTGGAGCCAGGCCGAAGAGTCCCTGCTGGGCAGCAATGAACGTCGTAAAACCCTGCTCTACAACGGCTACACTGATCAGGTAGGCGGCTTATACAACCTGAAAGATCGACAGTATTTCTATTAACCTGAAAATCGCATTTACTCACGCAACGCCGCTACGAACGCAAAGAAAATCAAACCCTTATTTTGAATGTGGCTTCACCTTTCGGGCGACTGATCTAATCTTCATACTCTCTGTTTTTAAACGTTGCGCCGTTGCGTGCAACTGTTTTTTAAGGATTCATACCGTCAGTGCCTGATGGCTGCCAGCCTCCTCCGGCCTGCCGTGCCTGCAAGCCGGCTTTCTCCATCAATGCGCCAAGAACCGCCTCCGGCACCCGTTTTTTCCAGCCTTCGTGGAAATGATCGGCAACCAGCAGTACGCCTCCTTCTGCCAGCAGACCTGCAAGCTGCTTCACCACCTGCTGCAACGGTCGGGGCTGATGGATAATCGGTCCTCCCAGCAGACCGTTACAGAGAATCAGGTCAAAGGGGGCTGATTCAATCTGCGCTGCCAGCAGATCCACAGCCCTGAAGCTGATCCGTTCCCCCCAGCCCTGCTCCCGTAATGGCTGCACCCGCTGCTGATAGTTCTTCTCCCGCTGCGGGTCATGGGGCAGGCACTGTGTCTGCGCTGCCCATACCTCCAGCGGCTCAATGGTCCAGCCCTCAATCTGGACCTGTTCCGGTAGCCGGCCCTGTTCAGCCAACAGTTCTACCAATTCCCAGGTACCTTCACCACTGCCGCAGGCTGCATCAAGCACTCGCAGAGGCCCGTTCCGCTTTAACAGATGCTGTTGCAGCCAGCCAAGCTGATCCGGATAGCGCCCAAATCCGGCGCCATTAAAGCGGCCCGGCAGAAAAGAGAAAAAGAGGAAGCGGGTCAACAGCTGCTGATCATCCAGCAACCTCTCCAGCAAACGGGCCGGATTGGCTGAAAATTGCAGCCAGAAAGGAAAAGAAGCAAAACAGTCTGCCCAACTGGGACTGGAGTGGAATGGTGTGCTGCCTTGAATGGGGGCTGAGCTGAGGGTTGCAGCGTACAGGCGGTTAAACAACCGCCTGATTTCAGTCATCGGCAGGTACAGCTCGGACTGCTGCCGGATCTCCGGGGTGATGAGCAGCCCCGGAGCCGGTAGCGGTTGCGGTGAGGTGGCAGCGTAGGTGGTAAAGTACTGGTTTAGCTGCCGCAGGCCTGCCTGAAACCGGGCAGGGGCAGGCTGGCGTATTAATGGACAGGCAGGCACATCAAAAACTGCGCAGGGGATTATAGAGCGTGTCCCGCTCCACCGGGGTCTTGCCGGCAATCCGGATCAGCCGGATCAGTCGTTCCAGGGTCAGGGACTGGGGCGAGGCTGCCCCGGCATCATGGCCGATCTTCTCCTCCACCACGGTGCCGTCCAGATCATCCACCCCAAAGGCCAGCGCCACCTGGGCAATCTTTTCCCCCAGCATGATCCAGTAGGCCTTCAGATGCGGAAAGTTATCCAGAAACAGACGGGCAATCGCCAGGGTCTTCAGATCATCCAGACCGGAGGTGCCTTTGGTGTCCAGCTTGAGCGGTGAGTTTTCCGGCTGCCAGGCCAGGGGAATAAAGACCTGGAACCCGCCGGTCTGATCCTGCAGCTCACGCAGCAGCGCCATATGGCGCACCCGGTCAACCGGAGTCTCAACATGACCGTACAGCATGGTGGCATTGGTCTTGAGGCCGGCCTGATGGGCCAGGCGATGTACCTCCAGCCAGCGCTGACCGCTGATCTTTTCCGGGCAGATCTTCTGACGCACCTCTTCCACCAGTATTTCAGCCCCGCCACCGGGCATGGAGCCCAGCCCGGCCTCAATCAGCTGGGTAAGCACCTGTTCAACGCTCTGCCCGCTGATCCGGGCAAAGTAGTCGATCTCAACCGCAGTAAAGGCCTTGATATGCAGGGATGGCGCGCTGCTGCGGATCTCCCGCAGCAGCTCCAGATAAAACGCAAAAGGCAGGTCAGGGTGCAGGCCACCCACCAGATGCACCTCGGTAGCCCCCTGTCCAACTGCCTCCACTGCCCGGCCCACCATCTGGTCCAGGGCCAGGGTGTAGGCATCATCGGCCTCGGCGGTGCGGGAAAAGGCGCAAAAGGCGCAGCGGTTGACACAGACATTGGTGGGGTTGATATGACGGTTAACGTTGAAATAGACGTTTGCGCCGTTTTTACGCTCATTTGCCCAGGCTGCCAGCTCACCGATGGTCAGCAGGTCATTGGAGGCATACAGCGCCAGCGCATCGCCCTCGGAAAGCCGTTCACCGGCATGGACTTTTGCTTTAATAGTGGCTAATGTTGTCATGTTGACAGCATACGGCAACTGGAAAAGCGGTGCAAGATCAAGATAAGGGTCTATCGGGAAATAAGTGTTACAAATACTGCGCTCTGATTTGAGAGAGATTTGACTGGACTGATTGAACAAAACCGTAGGCGTAGCAGGGCTACGGTGAGGATTTTGTGATTGAAGTCCGGGCAAAGATGCCCAAAGATGAGATGCAGGATGTAATAGTTACTTCCTGATAGACCCAAAGGAGAAATGTGATGACTGAAGCAATTGAGACCTTTTTGAAGGCAGAGGCGTTTGGTGTGGTGGGGGCATCGGAGGATCGCAGCAAGTATGGCAACAAGGTGCTGCGCTGCTACCTGCAGAACAAAAAATCAGCCATTCCGGTTAATCCCAAAGTGGCTTCTGTTGAGGGGATTGCCACCGTTGCCTCGGTTTCGGAGCTGCCGGATAACGTCACGAGCATCTCGGTCATCACCCCCCCGGCGGTGACCGAAAAGGTGGTTGAGGCTGCCATTACCCGCGGTATCACCAATATCTGGATGCAGCCCGGTGCTGAGAGTGCTGTTGCCATTGAACGCTGCAAGGCTGCCGGGGTCAACGTGATTGCCGACCACAGCTGCCTGCTGGTGGTATTGGGCTACAAAGAGCACTAGCCTTCCGGTTTATTATGCTCCTGCCTGTTGCGAATCCTCCAGACAGTGGTAGGCTTGTCAGGCAGCGTACCGGCAAACAAAGGTACGCATTCACACACGCTGGAAAGGGGGAAGGTATGATGCACAGGTATCTGACAGGTGTAGTGCTGGCTGGACTGCTGGCGGTGCCGGCAGGCCTTTTTGCTGCTGAAGAAGCGACTCCGCAACCGGTG
>Ga0209016_1000645_pt1 | contig 38221 bp, 35 predicted proteins | sample EPASupsiteSAE305_FD_187265 | JGI IMG/M metagenome (GOLD analysis project Ga0209016, IMG submission 187265) | Bioremediated contaminated groundwater microbial communities from EPA Superfund site, New Mexico - SAE3-05 (SPAdes) (version 2) | ecosystem: Environmental > Aquatic > Deep subsurface >... | reverse complement strand
CCGCCACAACCTTACTCAGGACGATCTTGCCCGCAAAGTCAATGTGCGCAGGGAAACCATTGTATTTCTTGAAAAAAACAAATACAACCCTTCGCTGAAACTGGCTCATGATATTGCCAGGGTTTTTGGGGTGGCTATTGAGGAGGTGTTTTTGTTTGAGGAAATTGACTAATTCTTTTGCCCTGCGTAATTATTAATATCGAACAAGGAACACCGATTTAAGAATTAGGAAGTTAACTTCTAAAATCATAAATCGATGTTCCTTGTTCTTAAATCATATTTATTCATAAAGCAAGGTATCTTAATGAATAACATCAAAGAGGGGAGAATTAAACATTCATTACAACTGCCGCAACAAATCATCACGCCGCAAAGCCCTGAGCTCACGTCTTATGGCATCCTTGTTTTCGGGTTTGTACCAGAAAAAATATTTTCGCTGACCGGTTTTTTCCAAAGATGTGCGGGGTACCTTTACCGGCTGCAGATTGTAGGGATCAAGCCCGGTGTAATACATAACTGTGGCCAAAGTCATGGGTGTCGGCGTAAAATCCTGAACCTGTTCAAGCTGTATATCTAACCCCTTCGTTTTTATTGCCAGTTCGGCCATATCAATAATTTCACTTCCCGGATGACTGCTGATAAAATAGGGCATGATCTGTTGTTTCAGTCCCTCTGTTTTATTAATGTTATCAAATACTTTTTTTAGCTCATAAAAATATTCAAATGAAGGCTTGCGCATAATCCTCAAAACCTTATCCTGCGTGTGTTCCGGAGCAACTTTCAATCTTCCGGAAACATGATTTTTAATGAGTTTCTTCAAATAGGCCGCATTGTTGGTTTTCAATGGCAGGTCGTACCTGACTCCGCTTGTCACAAATGCTTTTTTAATGTTTGGTTGTGAACTGATTTTATCGTAAAGCGCCGTCAGTTTTGAATGGTCGCTGTTTAGGTTCGGACAGATTTCCGGATAAATACACGAAGGTCTTTTACATTTTTCACATATCTCAATGTCCCTTCCCTCCATTTTGTACATATTGGCCGATGGTCCGCCCACATCCGAAATATATCCGCTGAAATCGTGCATCTCAGCTATTTTTCGGACTTCCTTCAGGATGGATTTTTCAGACCTGCTGGAGACAAACTTTCCCTGGTGTGCCGAAATGGTGCAAAAACCACATCCGCCAAAGCAACCACGATGAATATTTACCGAATGGCGGATCATTTCATAGGCTGGAATCCTGTCTTTGGAATTGTATTTAAAATGCGGAATCCTTGTGTAGGGCAGATCATAGATGCTGTCCATTTCCTGCTCGGTCATCACCGGAAACGGAGGGTAAACAATTACTGTTTTATCGCCCGACTGCTGAATTATTGTGCGGGCATTCATTTTATTCGATTCTGTCTCAACAACTGCAAAATTCTGTGCATAAGACTTTTTATCCTTCAGGCATGCTTCGTGTGAATTCAGACGAATGGCATCTTCCGGACCATCAGATCTGACAACGGCAGTCTGGCTGACATTAATTTCACGCACCCTCATTCCCGAGGCAAGTTTTTCGGCAATCTCAACCACCGGACGCTCACCCATTCCGTAAACAAGAATATCTGCCTTGCTGTCGAGCAGAATTGATGGTTTTACCGAATCAGACCAGTAATCATAATGAGAATATCTTCTTAGTGAAGCCTCTATCCCTCCGATCACCAAAGGGACTTCGGGAAAAAGTTTTTTCAGGATGCGGCTGTATGTTACCACTGCGTTGTCGGGGCGCATGCCTGCCCTGGCACCCGGCGTATAAGCATCATTCGATCGCAGGCGTTTGTTGGCAGTATAGTGATTGACCATGCTGTCCATGCAACCCGATGAAACCCCAAAAAACAAACGGGGCTTTCCAAGTTTTTTAAAATCGCGGAGATCATCGCGCCAGTTGGGCTGAGGAACAAGTGCAACCTTATATCCTTTGCTTTCAAGAACCCGGCCTATTACTGAAGTACCAAATGATGGATGGTCAACATACGCGTCGCCGGTAAACAGAATAACATCGGCCTGCTCCCAGCCCAGCTGTTCAATTTCCTTTTTCGTTCCAGGCAAAAACCTGTGTATGCGCTTGTTTTCCATTATGCAAAGATAAAAAAATGAGCCGTAATGCCATAATCAGAAACAAATTCCGGAGTAAGGGCATTTTTCGCATTTCTCGATTATTTCTGTCTGCGAAAAATCTATACCCCGGTCAAAAATATTTTTCAGTGTATTGCATACTGCATTGCGAAAGTCATTGCGGTACTCATTGTAATTGCCGACCGGAATATAAGTGCCTTTTTTTGGAGAATATTTCAATCCGGGCTCAAACTTATCCGAATACACCGTTTTAATTTTGAATACCTGGGGAAGAATAACATCCGTACAACTGGTGGCGCTGATGAAATTCTCGCAGTAAAGGAACGTCTGTAAAACCGCTCCCGGCCTCTTTTTAACAGAGGAATCAAACATTTCGTCAATCGATTTGAAACTGTTTGAATCACCTCCGGTTTTATAGTCAATTATTCGAACTATCCCTTCCCTGCTGTCAATTCTGTCGGTTTTACCATAGAGATTGGGGGTTATTTTTTCGCCATTTACCTCAATTTCAAATTTTCCACGGTATTTCTCCTCCAGCGATACCAGATCAAACGGCGCATGATTCAGGTCAATGCGGAGCATTCCTTTGATATACTTTTTCAGAACATTGAATATCAGCTTATTTCTTCCCTCGATCTCAAATTCACCTTTCTCATCAGGCTTTTTCAGCATGATGTTTTTAAAAGACTTTTTCAGGACTGCATCCAGCATCTTGTCCTCGAGCAATATTTTTTCCAGATCAACTGCGTTTACGGTTTTTCCGATAAAAGGAGTGTACAATATCTGCATGGCTTCATGAAAGATATTGCCAAAAACAGCTCCGTCTATTTCTTCCGTAACCTCATCAGGTTCATATATTTCGGCAATCTGTCTGAAATAGAACTTCAGACTGCAGTCAATATAACTGTTCAGCGCCGAGGGCGAAATGTATTTTCCCGAACCCTGGCGGGCAAACTCCATAAGTTTGTTAAAGACATCACCTGTTTTTTTGATGGTGACTGGCTTTTTTCTTCCACTCAACAGGTTGTACACCACTTTTTTCTCAGCGATGGGCAAATCCGTTTCATATTTGAGCTGATACAGGTAGCGGCTCATCTCGCCTGTTTGTTTGCTGTCGCGGCTTGTATTATAAATAAGATGAATATTCTGAGCCCGTTGAACAGCCCGGTAAAAATAATAGGCATAAATGGCATCCATTTCTTCGATGGTGGGCATTCCGAATCCTTTTCTCAGGTTATACGGGATAAATGAGCTGGCGCTGCCCGAGACAGGCATAACACCCTCATTCATTGAAACCATGATGATGCGGTCGAAATCAAGCAAACGGGTTTCAAGAATCCCCATAATTTGCAGACCTTTCAGAGGTTCGCCGGTGAACGGGACTTTAATTCCCGAAATAATTTTACGTACCCATTGGTAATACAGACTGATATCGTCAAAAGCAATATTATTCTCAACAATCAGGTCATTCAGCCGGTTTAGTCCGGTGTAGATCCTGAAAATAAATTCCTTTTCAATGAGTACGCCCGCATTGTCGGTACCCATGTCAGTATGAATAAACTGTAACAATTCCAGAAGGTAAGAAGAAAAATCAGCAGGGTTTTCAGTTTTCCTGAAGATCATTTTCAGCAGGTCATCGCGGTGCAAATCAGTATCAGTAAGTCCTATGCGGTTAAACCGGATGATGTCATCAGAAATTTCCTTGTATAACTCCGGATTGTGGCTGATCACATACTGGTGGTTTAAAATGCCCGTCACGTCACGGTAATAATATTTCTTGTTTTTTCCCGCATTTTTCTGGAGTTTCAGAAGCATATCGAGCAATCCTTTTACCGGAGTATAATCGGCGGGATAGCCCATTGTAATATTGAAATCACTGATATTTTCGGGTATCACCCCGATTAGTGATGGCAACAGATTTTCGTTGCACAATACCACAGCAGTGGATTCTTTACTGACCTTCTGTTCATTTTTCAGAATGTCATGCACCACATTAATCTGGATGGTATCATTGGGAGCCGAGATGAATTCAATATTCTTTTTTCCAATTACAAATCCCGATTCCTTAACAAAAACCTCTTTTTCGGGCAAAAATTTGAGATTTTTTCTGAGAAAATAGCCAGCTTCATGATCAGGATCGTCCATATAATACGGGTCATAATCCCAGTAGAGATCAACTATTTGTCTTTTATTCAATTCCTCAAACAGAATTTCCTCACAGCGGTTTAAGGCATTAAATCCGGCAACAATATACCTGCTGAAATCAAAAGAAAGTGTCTCGTTTCGCTGAATTTTTTCAGCCACATCGCGGTAAATCATTCCTTCGTATGCCCAACCCTTTTTAGTAAGTACTGATTTAAAACCCGAATAAATATCAGATAAAACTTCCCAAATACCAATAAAACTCGTTTTATGAGCAGATTCCCTTTCGGGGTTGAAGCCCGTCCAAAATCGTTTGATAAGATCAATCTGCTCATCAGTAAGATATGAAAATTGGTCTTCGATGCTTTTGACAGATTTCAGGTTCATAAAAAGATCTGCAGCATTCACGAGATGTTTGTCAATATCATTAAAATCGCGCAGCAGCATCTCGCCCCAGAAGTAGAAATTATCAAAACTTTCCTGTGAGTTGGTTTTCTCTTTGTACACCTTGAACAATTCATACACAAGAGCGAGATCGTCGGCGTTTTTCAAAACAGAAAGTTCCCTCATCAGGTTGTCAATGGAAATGCATGAAGGAGCCCAAACCGGTTTGTCAATAAATCCGGTGAGGTGCTTATTAAAAAACAATCCGGCGCGGCGATTGGGAAAAACCAGACAAACCTCTGAAAGACTTGATTTGTAGTCATTGTAAACTTTTTCTGCCAACCGGTATAGGAAATGTTCCATTGCTGTGATGTTTCTGTAAAAATACTAATTTTTGGCAAACAGCCTAAATGGTTTTTAAAATCAAAACCCATTAATATGTAATTTTCATAGCAGATTGATTGAACTTTTATGTATTTTTAGTAGTTGTAACTCAAAACGATTGATTTGAAAATATTAATAACAGGCGGAAGAGGTTTTATCGGCAGGATGCTGATTGAAAAACTCAAGGAAAAAGGACACAATGTTGCAACCCTAAGCAGGTCACAAACAGATATACAGTCCAATATTTTTTCATACGATTCGGATGAAATACTAAAATTCATTGGTGAAGAAGCGTATGCAATAATAAATTTGGCCGGGGAAAATATTTCATCAAAAAAATGGTCTGTAAAGCAAAAAAAAGTCATTCTTGACAGTCGGCTCAATGCCACAAAACTATGCAAAAAAATCATTGACAAATCGGGTCGCCCGCCGGAACTATTCATACAGGGCTCTGCCATAGGTTACTACGGATTTGATTCAAAAGGATTTAAAAATGAAAAATCCTCTGCCGGCACAGGTTTTCTTGCTGAGGTCACCCAAAAGACCGAGAAATATGCAGCAGAGTCAGTAAATACATCACGAATGATTTTTCTGCGCACAGGTGTGGTTTTGAGCAAAAACGGCGGAGCACTGAAAAAATTATTGCTCCCTTTCAGATTTTTCGCCGGAGGAAAAATCGGAACCGGTCAACAGTGGTTTTCCTGGATTCACCATGAAGATTATATCAATGCCATTATTTTTCTTATTGAGAATAAATCCTCATCGGGGATATACAACCTTACTGCCCCACGTGCTGTAACGCAAGGGATGCTTGCCAAATCAGTTGGCAGGATTTTGCACCGGCCGGCAATATTTCCGGTGCCGGGATTCGTATTGAAACTGATTTTCGGACTAATGGCCAAAGAAGTTTTACTGGGCGGACAGCGCGTTATACCTGAAAGACTGATCGATGAGGGATTCGACTTCAGGTTTCCTGAAATTGATGAGGCATTGAAAAATATCTTAAATAAATAGCAATCAATTGGCGGGTTTAAATGACTTGAAAAAATCATCTCCCTTTACCAGAGAATCTTTGTTTTCATTCATATAAACAAGTTGATACAACCGATTGCTGATGAAAATCACTCCGGCCTTAATGCTGACATTGTCCGCTTCGGCATTGACAAGCGTACCTTTTAATGAATCAACCAAATACTCTTCCCTGCCCTTTTCTGTTGCTTTTGTCTCAAATAAAATATTTGCAATAACACCGTCAATAATTTCCTGTGGGTTTCCCAGTTCCAGCATCACCTCCGGGTAATCAGAATAAATCAGATGGTATTTTTCAGTCTGGTTATCCAATGTATAATACAGCACCTGTCTCTGCCCGAATTCAGAGTCTGTAGTGATTGCATTGACAACAGGTTTGGATGGAAAGACTACTGAAAAACCATTCTCGTTAACTTCATACGGACTGGCAGTTTTGCTTTCCTGATTTGGTTTTTCGTTGGTATTGTTTCGCTGTTTACTTTCAGAACAGGAATACATCATGCAAATAACCAATAACATAGAATAAATAAAGTTTTTCATATATATTTTTTTATAGCCCGTGTAAAGGAAAATAATTGTTTTGCATTTCTCAAAAAGATAATTCTTCTCAAAAGTAAAAATAATGGTATATAATACCAATTTTTAACCACCAAACTTCCTTTGAAACGCTGTGTAACATCTTGATATCGGGATTAACTTTTCTGGCCTGCCTTCGATTTTTTATTCGGGGCTACCGAAGCACTGAACCCCTGCTTTTGAGGTAGGAGCTGTTACCACAAGAAATGAACAACCCCGCCGCAGAGCAGCGGGTTATCAGCAAAAGATTTCTTTTATATTTCGCCCCAAGGGGCGGGGAACCGAGTTTACGAGCTCGGCGAAGCCAATAAAACACTAGAGATCCTTCGACTTCCCTCGGGATCAGTTCGACTAGATAATTTCAGTTCACTATCGTTCCTGAAAATATAGTCTCACTGATTTAATAGTCAACACTAAGTCTTAAATTTCCGCCGAGTCCTTCACGAATTATTCTCATTAGTGTTGAAAGTCTGATGTCACTGGCGTTATTTTCAATTCTGGAAATATATGTTTTTGTTGTCCCACATTTTTCAGCTAATTGCTTTTGTGTCATGCCTTTTTCTTTGCGAAGTTCCTGAAGCATCACTCCGAGTCTGAAAGCTTCGAATTCAGCTTCATATTTTTCCCTTTCTTCTGTCCCCCGCTTACCGTATTGCCCGTCCAAATGCTCTGCAAATGAAGTCAGGTTATTATTTTTCTTTTTCATCAAAGTATTGTTTTTTAAGTTTTTCTGCTTTTTCAATTTCTTTTTTTGGTGTCTTGTTTGTTTTCTTTTGGAACCCATTAATAAGAATTATTAATTTGCCTTCGTCAAAAAAAGAGAAAACCCTGTATATGTTATTTCCAACTTCTACTCTTATCTCAAAAAGTCCGGATGTCCCTGACATATGGTCGAAGTACTTTTTAGGTACATTTTCTATAACTGAAATAAGTTGTAATGTCCAGTTAAATTTCTTTTTGACTTCCGGTCTCAACGTTTCAAAGAAGTCAAGGTAGTAATTCTTATAGTAGAAAATATTTCGAACAATCTTATCTTACATTTAGCAAAGTTAGCTAATTAGTGAACTTTTTCCAAATTTTTCAGAATTATTTTTTTTTGTGCAGTCAGTCAACATTTGTGGTAGCTCAATTATACCCCGACTAATTTCTTTGTCATGGGTTACTTCACCTTCGGTGTTCGTGAGAACGCTTACGCTTAGTTGTTCAACTTATCCCGACAAAATGTCGAGGACTTTCAGCAAATTTCAATTCACTTCGTTCTTAATAATATAGTGTATACTTCAATTATACCCCGACAAAGAAATTTGTCGAGGGTTGTTCAACTAGCAAATTTCAATTCACTTCGTTCTTGAAATTTGAGTTTCACGAATAAATCAGTAATTTTGCATAAACTAAAAAAACAAATTATGTGCGGAACATGCGGATGCGGAGATGACTCCACTACTTTCAGAAAACCAGGTGAAAAGCACGATCACGAACACCACCACACACACAGTCATTCACACGACCACGACGGAAAAGAACATACTCACGATCATGATCATAAACATACCCACGACCATCACCACGATCACGGGCATCATGACCATGACCACAGCCATGACCACGACCACCATCATCACGACCATGACCATGAACATGAGGGAAATGCGCACCATCATCATTCGCACGAAAAGGAAATAATGGTGGAGCGCAACGTGCTTTCAAAAAATGATTTGATTGCCGAAAGAAACAGAGGCTTTTTTGAGGCAAAAAACATAGTTGCCCTGAATCTTGTAAGCTCCCCCGGATCCGGAAAAACCAGTCTGCTCGAAAAAACCATCAAAGAAATGGGCAAAGAGCTGAAATGCTTTGTTATTGAAGGCGACCAGCAAACCATGAACGATGCAGAGAGAATTCACGCTGCGGGCGCTCCGGTTATCCAGGTAAACACCGGAAACGGCTGCCATCTTGATGCCGAAATGGTGAACACCGCCGTTAAAAAGCTTGATGTGAAAGAAAAATCGGTACTTTTTATTGAAAACGTCGGGAACCTTGTTTGTCCGTCCATGTTCGACCTTGGCGAGTCGAAAAGGGTTGTGATTATCAGCACCACCGAGGGCGATGACAAACCGCTGAAGTACCCCACCATGTTTGAAACTGCACACATTTGCATTATCAACAAAACCGACCTGCTTCCATACGTGGATTTTGACATGAAAAAATGCCGTGAAAATGCCATGAAGGTTAACCACCATCTTGAATTTTTTGAGGTTTCGGTAAAAACCGGAGAAGGGATGAAGGACTGGTACAAATGGCTGAAAAAATTGGAAAAATAACCTTAGAATTTAAACCATGGCTGAAATAAAAACAAAACCGACTGCAGTAAAACCTGTGGATTTTATCAATACCGTTGAAAGCGAGCAAAAGAAAAAAGATGCCTTGGAATTATTGAAAATATTCAATGATGTTACTGGCGTTAAACCTGTAATGTGGGGCACATCCATGATTGGATACGGGCAGTACCATTACAAATCGAAAAGCGGCCAGGAAGGCGACTGGTTTATGACCGGATTTTCACCACGAAAAGCCAATATCTCCATTTACATTTATCAGGACTATAAGGAACGCGAAGCCTTGCTGCAAAAACTCGGCAAATGCAAGACAGGCGTCGGCTGCATCTATGTCAACAAACTTTCCGATATTGACATCAAGGTTTTAAAACAGATGATTACGGGCTCGGTGGAGTGTTTGAAGAAGATTTATAAATAGGGATATTTGCCTGCGGCGATATTTGCTTGATAATCACTACTTACTACTCACAAACCCCATCATGCATTCCTGCCGGGGCTGAATTGATCTGGCTTACAGGCCGTGGATTTCATGCGTTTCTTTTATTAATCCCGGATTGAAATCCGGGCTATGATTGGGCAACTCCTTCGGAGTTAATCGAACCTAATAATCCCACTTATTCAAAAACGTATTGTAAGTATTGATTCCCAACTTAAAGGTAAAATTGGCCTTATCCAGCGAGTCATCGGCGGTGACGGCAAAAATGCCTATTCTGAAAAGCTGCTTTTTAATTCTGATGGTTTTTTCGATGCCGGCAAACATTTCAAAATGTGCAAAATCTTCATCCCTGATGATGAGTGTGCCCGCTCCGCCTGCCAATGAAAGATTTAACTTATTCAGGAGTGGAACCATATTCAGCAAATTGCCTTCAAAATGGTGCATGTAGTTGGCTCTGATGTATGCGCCCGGAGTATGTTTTATGGCTTCCATCAGTTGGAATGACCGCATGGGATCTGAGAAAAAGAAGGGATCAGATCCCCTGAAATATTTGTGCTCCAATACACGCAGGTCGGCCGAATTGAAAAATCCTCCGGTATAAACATTGTAAGCCGACTTCCCGAAACGACCAAGCTGCAATTCATCTTTCATCCCAAACTCAATGAAATCAAAATTCACTTCGGAATTTAACAGTCCGGGTATCCCCTTCCTGTAAACCATTTGCAGTTCGGGATAATCAGTTCCAATGATGTACTTTTTGTTACCCTTTATGATATACTCCTGCTTAAACCGGTATTTTAACTCCAGCTTTATTTCCGTTTTCATATACCTCTCAAACTCGCCCGCATCATTAAGTTCGCCAAACAGGGCTTCGGACCATTGAGACATTTGCAGGTTGGCAATGGGAATCTGGTCTGAATAAATAAACGTCAATTCACCAAACAACCCGTTCACAATCTCCATGCGCTGGGCAATTTCAAAAGTTTTCGTCCGCACGTAATTGCTCATGCTGAACATCTGACTCACAGCGGCATAGTTGTTGATCATGTCGTAATAATCTCCCACAGTAATCATGGTGCGGACAAACTTTTTGGGAATATAGGTTAAACCTACACTCAGTTTACCTTTAATGTCTTCATTTCTGAAACCGTAGTCTACAAAACCTTTTGTTTCAAGTAAATAATCGTTTTTAAACTCTTTATTGAAATATCCGGGAAGTTTATGGCGATAGCCGCCTATGCCAAGCGGACTAATCTGTTCGATCAATCCCGAAATATACCATTCGGTGCCCCTTAAATGATTTTTATGCCCAATTCCGGCCAGCCAAAACCACCAGTCAACACGGTTGAACGCCGAATCAACTTTTCTGAAATATTCCTCGCTGGTGTAATATGCCTTAATGGAATCGGTTTTGCGGATAAATTCAAGTTCAGTGTCTTTCAGTGTTATAGGCCTTTCATTCTGCCAGAAATTAGAATCCTTGTCGAATGCATTCGCATCAAAAGTTTTGATTTCCGAGGTGAAAAAATTTCCCTCAAATTCAATATTGGGTTTGTATTCGGAATGGTCAACCCGGGTATTGCCCAGGATATTATCCTTCCCTTCCCTGATGGTATATATAAGTTCGCGACGTACAGGCAGGTAAACAGAATCGGAAAATTTCTGGTAATTCTGGATGATATTGAAATCCCTGCAAAAATTCATTGCAGCCTTGTTAACGTTCAGGTCGAGCGAAACCAAAGCCCAGGTGCTGTCTTCTATATAAATTATTCCTGAAAACAGCGTTTCTGTTTTAATCCGGGGAATAATTTCAATCTTATGAATTTTCTTTTCATCCTCATAAAAAGCACAAACATAATTGAACTTGTAGCTGAGGCCTGAATTGGGCGCGAGCGGACTTAAAAAAGGTTTTTGAGCGAGGATGGGAAAATCGATCAGCGGACGATAAAAATTAAGATCCACTGAAGATACACCATTATACAATATGTAAGGATTGTCCTCAAAATTGGTTTTGGGAATGATTTCGGGTTCCTCAAATTCGATGGAGAGGGAAACAGACTTTTCAAGACTTTCGCCTTTTACCTCGGCATAATCGTGGTGCGCCGTTACAACCTCCTTATATTTCCCCGGTTCTTTGAAATAAGTGTTTGAAATGGACTCAATCATATTGAGTTTTTCCTTTTTGAAATGCGCCTTAATGTCCTTGGCTTTAACGGTATCAAGCTTAAGAGAATCAACCAGATTAATGTCGGCGGATTCCTTTTCGATGGAAGTTTTAATATAGGTTTTGCATGAATAAGACTCAACCGAATTAAGGTAATATTTTCGTTTTTCCCTGACCGAGTCCATCACTTCCTTAGCTTTGTCGCGGGTGTTGGCGTACACTTCAACCTCTTTGATAAGAGAAGCGGCGGCTTTCATTTTCACATCAATGATGATTGATTTAGCGGACAGACTGATATTTTTTTCAATGGTTTCATAGCCGATAAAGCTGAATACCAGCAAATAGCTTCCCGGTTTCAGTTCAAGAAAATATTCCCCCTTAAAATTTGTGGTAGTACCGTAGGTAGAATTTTTAACATACACACTGGCATAAGGAAGAGGATCTCCGTTGTTGTCACGAACCACACCCTTAACATACACTGCACTTGCCAGCAATGAATAAAAAATCAATATAGCGGTAATAAAATATTTCATTTTGCTGAAATAAGACGATTAACCGGCGATAAAGTTACACAAAAGTCCTTTGCACAATATCCAAAAAATGTTAAAGATAATCGTTCGATCATAAATAAAGATGAATTCAGACTTTGAAAATAATGAAAATAAACCTTAACGCACAAATCAAAATACAATACATTCAAAACACTGTATATAAAAGCAATACAGAATAGTCTCTGTTTTAAATAAATATTAATTTTCATCTTTCATAAAATAATGATAACAATTTGGAAGTTTTTTTATATTTTAGTTTCGAATTTTAATACTCAAACATCAAAACTATGGAAAACATGTATTCACGTTTTGTAACCAACCCCTTAAACGGACTTGATGACGGTTCGTTTTTCAAAAAAGGTTTTTACTATATTGTAAAACTTGCCTCCATTGGAGTTGCAATCTGGGGTTTCTACCTGATTTTTGCTTCTATGTTCGGAGACGCAGGATATTTTAAAAGTTTAAAGGGCATGGAAATTTGGCCTTTGATCAGATCACTGCTGTTCTTCCTCAGCAATATTGTTATTTCTGCAATGGCAGTTATGTGGCTTACTTCGGTACTCTGGAAAAGAAGTGAAGAGTTTAAAGAAGTAGATTACAATGGCGTTCCGCTTATCATTCCGCGTTTCATAAAATTATTCGGACAACTGGTAGCCGTTGTTTTTGTAACTGTATCGGTAACTTATGCTTCTGCTCACATTTTTGTAGCCAATCCCGGAGTATATATGCCTCTGGAAGACATTTACAAAGCTATTATGAACAACCCGATAAATGAAATTCCCAGGGTACAGGGATTTATTGAATCACTTCCCAAACTATCAATGAATATTGGTGAAGTCAATGGTTTTGGCCATTACATGAATGATTTTTTCTTTGACGGTGCCATTTGGAATATCGTTAAAGGTCTGATTCTTGCATTTATCAACCTTGCCGTATTCTATTTCATTGCCGAAATTTTCGAAATCGTGATTTATTTCCTTATCAGGAAGCAATTGTTTAAATAATATTTAGTGCACCAATTAAAAAAACATCCGCCAGTTGGCGGATGTTTTTTTTTAATGGAAACCGGCATCAATTATATGAACCCGGTTTTTAGTAAAAATATTTTACTCCCTATCAATTAGCATGTGTATCAAAGAAACTGCTGGTTTTTCCATTCCAGTTTTCCATAAATTTGGTTCTGTTTTTATTAGCAGCATCGTTTTTTACATTGTATGCATTTACTGAGTCGTTATATTCTTTAACTGCCTTATTGTATTGATCAATATCCTGCTGGGTGCGGTCTTTCTCTTTTTTTGATTCAACTACTTTCTGAATTTTTTCAAAACTATCCTTTTTTATACTGAAATCAACATATGATGAAAAAACGTCGTTTGACTCTTCTTTATAAAACTTCAATAACTGCTCTGCTGCTGATTTGAGGTTGATATCCCCTTTGTAACCACCGGCAGTTTTTATTTTAGCAAGCTCTTCATCCACAATGACTCCCAGTGATTTTGAATTCTGTTCAACCCCGTTTACATCATTTTTGTTTAAGGCTTCCAGCACGTATGCTTCCTGTTTGTAGCATTTGAAAAAACACAAATAAATTTTGTTGTAATAATCGAGTGCTTCAGATGCTTTTTTAATTTTCTGAGAAATTTTGTCTTTTTCTCCTTCCACCAGTGTTATTTTATATTTCAGGGCAAATTCATTTTCGGCCAGACTAACAATATTGGCAGCGCTGTCAAGTTTCTCATCTGCTTTTTCTCTGGCAAGAATATATGCTTCCATTAAATCATAGGATTCTTCGGCAATTGCTTCCATATCCAGTATTTTGTCATAATCTTCCTTTATCACCGAATAACTAAGATCAAGAAAACTCAAAATTGCCTTTTTCAGTGTTTCATCCGATTCAAATGGCTTAACCTTACTGATTTCGGTCTTTTTGTCTTTCATTTCAGACAGCAAAGTTTGTCTTTTCGCTTCAACTTTTCTGGCTCCCTTTTCATTGGTTATGGCCTTAAGGTACTTCCATGTTTCGTCTTTCAAAGAATTGACAGGCTCTGTAAGGGCCTTCATATACTGCAATGCGTCATTTGAGTTTTGAGCGACTGAGTCAACCTGCAAAAAACAAACCATTGCAAAAAATGATAAAAATAGAATTGCTGTTTTCATTTTTAAACTATTTATTTTTGTTTTCATTAATTAAGTCATTGATAATATTATAAACCTCCCTGATAAAAAAATCCCGTTTAACCCTTGAAATTGAATACTCGTTATATTCTGAAAGCGAATCCGTTGAACTAACTCCTGCGATATATCCCGGATTGGTTACTGAAAGAGCCGAAACCGAATCTACAGCAAGCTTTTCCATTTCCCTGGCAATTTCATTATCATTAAAATACTTGACAAATGCATGATATTCAACCGAAATCGGAAGACATTTTTGCCTTTCAATTATCAATTTGCCTATTTTGCTCACTTTAAAATATACACTATCAGCCTTCAGTCGCTCGACACTCTTTAAATTAAGGCTTTCAATGGGCAATTCAGGAAACTTTTTTATTTGCACTTTTTTTTCAATTACGGTTGATTTAAGTGACGATTCGTAAGAGCTTTCGCGATAATTAACACCCTCATATATGCTTGGGAATTCGATATCCGGAGTGATTCCGCTGTTTTGGTAGCTTTTTCCGGTTACGTTGAAAAATTTCCCGTTTGTGATTTTTAAATACCCGTTGGGCGCATTATATAATCTTACTAACTCTTCCATGGAATAATTACAGGCATCAACGGGAAGAATGTTCTGAGCTGTAAACTTTCCAAATGTTTTAGTTCCAGCAATAATTGCCCGGTTATAATCCTGCATGGCCGAGGCAAAAAACTCCGATGCCGATGCACTTGTTCCATTGACTAAAATGGCGAGCGGACCGTCATAAATTGTTCCTCTGGCCTTATCTTTTAACACTTCTGGTTCCAAATTACGCACATGAATAATACCAACCGCTCCGAAATCAATGAACATTCCGGCCAGCTTTATGGCTTCCTCCATTGCACCGCCGCCGTTATTTCTGAGATCAATAATCAAACCTGAAATTTGCTCATTTTTAAGTCTGATGATCTCCTTTGCAACATCGTTGGCACATCCCTTCTCCTCACCTGTCTGATAATCCGTTCCGGTATAAAACGAAGGAAGGTAAATGTAGCCTGTTTTATTATCCAGACTGTCTTTTAGAATTAGACTGACAACCTCATTAGTTTCTACACTAACCGTTTCCTTGTTTAATTGTATATAGATTTCCTTGCCGGATTTCTTGCGAATCCTGAAAGTTGCTTTGTTAAGTTTTTCTGAATAAATGATGCGATAAATGTCTTCAACAGCCAGGCAGCTGAAATTCGTCATTTCTTCTGAATTTGTTTTTAGTCCAAGAACAACATCCCCCTCTTCAATTTCATTGCTTTTCCAGGCCGGACCGCCAATAGCCACATTATATATTACAACTTCACCCCTTTGGTTTATATCAAAATCAAAACCAAAGGATTCATTTTCCTTTGATAATGAACCCATAAACTCATCCTTTTCGGGAGCTGAAAAATAATTTGTATGAGGATCGAATGCCATTGAAACGCTCTCAAGAAAAAGAGAACCAATGTATTGCGATATTCCATCTGTAAAATTTGTCCTTGATTTGATGTAACACAATTCTCTTTGAATGACATCAGGCTGAAACTTTGCAAGCGAATCATCATTGGGTTTAACCGATTGTAAAGTGGAATCGGCCTGTGAAAGGTATGAATACAAGATGTCGAGCTTAATGTATTTTTCCCATTTTTTTGAAAGATCCAACCTTTTGGCATAAACAACTTCTTCAGTAACGAAAAGAGTATCTTTCAGACTGTAGTTAAACTCTTTGATTAAAAAGCTGTTTATTACCGAATCTACAAAAATTACGCTGTTCGTGTAAATTTTTTCAGTCATGGTTAGAAACCCGCACCTGTTATTTAAGATTTCATCATCAAGATTATTTTTATAGGTGCTCAGCAATTCAACATCTTCACTGGCAAGGAACAACCCTTCGGGGTCAAGCATATTTAGAAAATTCTTATACACCAATTCTGAAAACTCATCATCAACCGGACGGGGTTCGTAATGAAAAATCCTTGATGTTTGAACAATCAGGCCTGCTTTATCGCAGATTGAGTATGACCTCTGAGCATTGATCAATTGATTTTGAAAGGCAAAAAATAATAGTAGGAAAAGAATTTTTCCAGATTTGAACCATTTTCCCGAAACAATATTCACGCTCATTCAATATTTGTTAGAAACAATACATAGCTTTTCGATTCAATTAACTAAAACTAATCAAATCATGTCATAGAATGTGAACAAACCTGATAGTTGAAATAATTGTTTGAAATACATTATTACAAAAATATAAAAAATATTGTCTGAACCAAAAATTTGGGATTTTAATATTGATCGGTCAAAGCTTAAAAGAAAGCATCAGACCGGTATTGTTGCGACCAGAATATGGATTTATTGACAGTTTCCAGTTATTTGAGTTATAAATCAGTTTTCCCATGGCAATTCCGAAAGCTGCACCGCACATCACATCGCTAAGCCAGTGGTCATTGCTGTAAATTCTTGACAAACCCGAGGCAGTTGCAATTGAATAGCATAAAACCGGCACCCATACAGTGTTTTGATATTCAGAAGCCACAATGGTGGCAACCGAAAAAATCGAAGTAGTATGTCCCGAGGGAAACGACCGGTAAAAGTCCGGTGCAAATGGGCCCATCCACATTCCGGGATCGGGCGATTTGCCGTTATACGGTCGGTAGCGATTAAACAGAATCTTTGGAATGGCTGCGAACAATCCCGAAATCAGAAAAGTTTTTGCTCCAAGCATAGCCACGCGTTTTGCACGATCATTTTTAAATGAAACCCCGTATAGATAAAATAAACCCATAGTTGACATTGAATATAGTCCGCTGCCCCAGGGCTCAAGATATTTTTCAGCAATTTTATCATTTTTTTCAGATTCCTGTTCCATAAAATAATTGTGAATCTGAAGATCGCGTGAGGTCACATATAAAATTGCCCCGCCCGTTAATGCAGCCCCGGCATATTCCTTATAATCCCAATGCAAAGGAGACAATGCAATATCGCGGGTATCAAGCAGAAAAGATTTGAAATAGTTTTTGCTGAATGAAGTTTTATACACAGAGTCAACAGTTTGCGAGCAGATTTTTCCTGTCGACAAAATCAGAATTCCAAAATATATAATAAAAAATCTTTTCATTCATTTTCAATAACTCCAAACCAAAAACCAGAAACCCCAAACCACAAACCCACAAACCCATAACTCATAACCCATAACTCATAAAACCCACTCATTCATTTCCGCCGGAAAAGGGTTTTTCGTTCTAAGGTTTTCGCGGCCGGCGGTTTGTCATATCATATTATTTTCCCCGGCTTGAAAGCCGGGGCTGAATTGACCTGGCCTTGCAGGCCGTGGACTTTTTTGTGATTTTTAGGTATTAATCAAAACTTCTGGCTTCCAACCCCAAACCAAAAACCAGAAACCCCAAACCCATAACCCATAACCCATAACTCATAACCCATAACTCATAACCCATAACCCATAACCCATAACTACAGTTTATCAAACCTCTTAGCCTCTTCCCAAATCAAATTCATCTCATCAAGGCTCATGTCATGAAGAGATTTACCCTTTTTGATAGTTTGTTCCTCGAGATATTTAAATCGTTTGATGAATTTTCGGTTAGTCCGTTCGAGAGCATTTTCGGGATCGATGTCATACAAGCGGGCTGCATTGATCATGGAAAACAGGAAGTCGCCAAATTCCTCTTCAATTTTTTCCTGATTGCTTGTTTTTTTCATCTCAGCTTTGAGCTCATTCAGTTCCTCCTCAACCTTGTCCCATATCTGCTCCTTTTCATCCCAGTCGAAACCCACGCCCCTCACTTTTTCCTGTATTCTGTTGGCTTTGATAAGCGCAGGCAAAGAGGATGGCACCCCTTCGAGAACAGATTTTTTCTTACCTTCCTTAAGTTTGAGTTTTTCCCAGTTATCGGCCACATCGCGGGCATTGGAGACTTTAACATCTCCGAATATATGCGGATGCCTGTAAATCAATTTTTCACAGATGCCGTCAATAACAGATTTGATGTCGAAAGTTTTGTTTTCTTCTCCAATTTTGGCATAAAAAACTATATGAAGAATTAAATCTCCAAGTTCTTTTCTGATTTCATCCTCATCACCTTTTATTATTGCATCAGCCAGTTCATAGGTTTCTTCGATGGTAAGTTTGCGCAGCGAATCGTAAGTCTGGGCTTTATCCCAGGGACATTTAGCACGCAACTCATCCATAATGGTAAGCAATCTTTCGAATGCTTCCAGTTTTTCTTTCATCAGGAAATGTTATTTGTGGTATGAATACTCCCAGTTGCTGACTTTAATTTCCTTGCCTTCAATATCGGTGGCATTGGTTGAAATTACGCCAACATACAAAGTATCTCCGGGAGGCAGAAGAACCACATCGCCCTGGCATTCCCATACAGCAGTAGTGATGCTTTCCATCAATTCGATTTTGAAATCGAAGGTAGCTGTATCGGGAGCAACATTAATAACCCAGCATTTAATCTGTGTTTTATCTTCGGCAGAGCAACTTTCAACGCGCACCTGATCGATAATAAATTTACCCAGATCATCTGAAGTGGCAAACTCGTCCATTACAACTGTTTGTTCAAAGACAAGCACATCACGGTTGTAGCAGCATAAGCCGTTATCATTTTCGGCTTCAGAATCATAATTTCCGGCAGCGGGATCGGTACAGCCCGATTTTTTACATGAAGTAATAACAGTTGTTACGGCAACCAAAGCCACAATAAGTATTAAAGTCAGTTTTTTCATATTTAAATAATTTGGCATTACTAATTTTATTACAAAAGTCAAAATTCGTTTTTTTAATTCAAATTTCAAAGAGGTTGATGATATAAACTTTTTGATATTGGGTGTTTGCCTTCGGCAGTATTGGATATTGGCCTTTGGCGATATTGAAAAATTTCATCAAGCCTTATAAAAATATCGCAGCAGGCAAATACCGGCAAAGACAAATACCGGCAAAGCCAAATACCGGCAAAGCCAAATACCGGCGAAGCCAAATACCAGCGAAGCCAAATATCGTGAAGCAAATAACAGCAAAGCCAAAATACCAATCAATATCTATTAACAATCCAATAACAAAATCATTTTATGGGTTTCAAAATAAAGTTTTTATATTTGTTGACTAACATAACCAAAAAAAAATGAACTTACTTAAAGGAAAGACAGTACTGATAACGGGAGCAGCCCGTGGAATCGGCAGGGCCATTGCAAAAAAATGCGCCATGGAAGGTGCAAATGTTGCCTTTACCGATATCAGAATTGAGGACAGTTTTACTTCCCTTGAAAAAGAATTGAACGAAATGGGAATCAAAGCAAAGGGATATGCTTTTGACGCCAGCAATTATGAAGCTTCACAGACCAGCGTTGAAAAAATTATTGCCGATTTCGAAACAATCGATGTTTTGGTAAACAATGCCGGTATCACAAGGGATTCACTATTAATGAGAATGACGGAAGAACAGTGGGATGCGGTACTTACCGTTAACCTGAAATCGGTATTCAACATGACCAAAGCAGTTCAGAAACCCATGCTGAAACAAAAATGTGGCTCAATTATTAATATCAGCTCAGTAGTGGGTGTCGGAGGAAATCCCGGACAAGCAAACTACAGCGCATCAAAAGCCGGAATGATTGGTTTTTCAAAATCTATAGCCAAAGAACTTGGCGCCAGAAACATACGTTGCAATGCAATCGCACCCGGTTTCATTATGACCGATATGACAGATACCCTTTCAACTGAAATTAAGGAAAGCTGGTATGCCAAAATTCCCATGAAACGCGGCGGAACTCCGGATGAAGTTGCCAATGCGGTTGTTTTTTTGGGATCTGATTTATCTTCATATACAACGGGACAGGTTATCCATGTTTGCGGAGGTATGCAGATGTAATTTTTTGTAATTAACTTATTTAAGCCGGTTCAAATTTTGTACCGGCTTTTTATTTTAACTGCGATCCTTTTCAAACAAACAAATTCATCTTTATTTCCATTATTTCAAATCTCTACTGACCCAATATATTTAGTTATCAGGTTTAATGGGGGCTTTCTCATTCCATTTCATAACCCCGGCCTTAAGGCAAGGGTTATTTCTCCGGACAACAATGCTTAAAAATAAAATATTTTAAAAAAATAACCGTTTATAAGATAATATCCACCGTTTGTAAGTTGATTATTGAAAAACTTTTAATTATTTATTAATTTAATGCTATTATTTATGAAAATTAAATTAATTATGATATTGACCTTAATAAGTTTCATCATGGGTACCATATACGGATGTTCTAAAAAAACAGCCGGCATCACTGCCCCAAGCGGAACTTACTTATCTGATAAAGGTAACTTTGAGAAAGTTGTCATTGCAGATAACAACCGCATCAGATTATATATTACCAATGACACAATTATTTCATCGGTATTCAGTGTTGAAAATAACAGACTGGTGGTGAAAAGCAATTATGATATTTCTTTCAGGATTCTTGGAGAAAATCTACTGATTGGCGAAAACCGCGATCAGGGGAACGTGTATTTTATCAGCGAGTAAATCAGCTTATCTTCACACCGATTATGGTAATATCATCAACCTGATCAAGGTTGCCCATCCAGGATTTTAATTCACTTTCTATTATCGCTTTTTGCTCTGCCATTGACTTTTCGGCTATTTCGAGTAACAGTCCCTTTAATTTCCGGTGCTTGTATTTTTTACCAGCCGGACCGCCAAATTGGTCGGGGTATCCATCAGAAATCAAATACATCATATCCCCTTTCCTGAGTTGCAATTCATGGGTATTGAATTTATCCATTTTCTCATAAATGGCAACAGGCATTTTATCGGGAGGAATTTCGGTAAGATACCACCGGGAATTATCCATATATTTGACATCATGTATTTTATCGGCGCCTTCCGGAATTCTGTCCGAAATCACATATAGCGGATTATTAGCTCCCGAAAACTCAATGGTTCCATTATTTTTATCATAGCTGACAAGCACCATGTCCATTCCATCCCGCATGCTGATGGATGAGATATTTTCAGAGCTGATGTCGTTTTGCTTCAGTGAATTAATAACCTCTTTACGCATCTTTCGCAATATAACCCCCGGATGTGTGATATACTCCTTTATTACAATTTCCTTGATAAGTGAAATTCCAAGTATGCTCATGAATGCCCCTGGAACACCATGACCTGTGCAATCGGCTGCAGTGATGAGGAATTTTCCTTCGATTTCTGCCCACCAATAAAAATCACCGCTAACGATATCCCTTGGCTTAAAGAAAACAAAGTTCTCAGGAAAAACGGCATTTAATATTTTAACATCCGGCAGGGCTGAAAATTGGATTTTTTCCGCATACTGAATACTTTTTTTCACTTCCAGATTTATGTGCTCCAGCTCTTCCTTGCGGCTATGAAGCTCATCATTTTTTTGCGAAATGGCACGACTTTGCTCCTGCAAAAGAACATTTACTTTTTTACTCCTTCTGTTTTGGCGGATTAAAATCAGGGCAACAATAATTACTGCAAGCAAGCCAAGGCCAAGCAGTGAAATAAAGAGTTTTTTACGCTGTGAATCAAGGCTTGAGCTTTTCTTTTCGGCTTCTGCCCTTTTCACCGTCGCTTTATATAAAGCATCGGCATCACTCAATATTTTCTCATAATTAAGTCTCTGAATTTCCACTAGCTTACTTTTTTCATCCAGCACAACCGAATCATTCAGTTTCTGAAATTCCTTGAAATTCAATAAAGCCATTCGATAATCACCTTTATTTTCATAAATGGCTGCCATTACTTTAAAAAGATTAATTTCCAGATCACTTTTCCTGAGATTGGAGGATATTGTGAGTTTTTTTAGTATTTCAAGGCTCATACCGGTATATGCAAGCGCCTGAGCATAATTTCCCCTGGCCTGATATAAGCTTCCAAGATAAAAATAATTGAGTGCCAGATCGCCCAAATCATTAATCGATTCGCAAATTTGTATTGAAGCTCTGATTTTTTCTTCAGCCTCATCATATTTTTTAAGTTCGATAAGTGCAATGGCAAAATTGACTAAAGTACTGGCCGTGGGTTCTTTATTTTCAAGTTTTTCCGCATTAAACAGACTCAGTTGGTAGTATTCAATAGCGGTATTAACATTTTTAACAGCCAATGAATAATATTCTGCATTTTTTATTGAATCTCCGGATCTTAAAATCAGCTCTTTATAATAATAGTTGAAATCAACATAAACAGAACCGATATTATTTGATGTTTTTGAAATATTTTCAAAATCCTCCTGGTCTTTTGCCATTTCAAGCGCTTTTTTGTAATACACAAGCGCCCTGTTTTTATAAACTGTATCGGTGTCATCCGACAAGTTTTGGTTAATGAGACCTAAACTGTTATATGCTGAAATAATACCTTTATAATCATTGAGATCCATTGCAGTTTTCAGTGTTTTTCTAAAATATTTTTCAGCATTTACGTGATCCTCAAGTGAAAAATACAGATTTCCAATCAAATAATACAAGACAAAACAGCCTGCTTTGCCGCTGGTTTTTTCCCTTATTTGCAGTGATTCATTGTAATATTCAAGTGCCCGGCGGGGCTGCTGCAGGGACTGATAAACTTTTCCTATATTGCTTAATGATTTGGAAACACCTATCTGATCTCCGGTTTTTTTTCTGATTTTCAGAGATTTATTGAAATATTTCAAAGCCCCGTCAAAATCAAGCTGCTTATTCAAAATAATCCCCAGGTAATGATAGGCATTTGCTTTTTCTTTTTCATTTCCATATTTATCACTTAATCTGAGGGCTTCTCCGGCATAATATTTTCCTGAATCAATTGAAATTTCAAGATACTCCTTTGCCAGTTCATTTAATAGAAGAATTTTTTCCTTTTCATTTGATTTCTGAAGCAAAAGCTTAAGACTGTCAATATTCCCTCCTCCTCCTTTTACCTGAAGAAATGACGAACTTATCACAAATAACAGAAGTAAAGTTCTGAGTTTCATTATTAGCCCTGAAAAATAACTTATTTAACGGTTAAAGATAAAAAAAATAATGAATACTTGCATTTTGTAGTCAATCTGATTAATTTTACTTTGTAATGTTACTTTCTCAAACAACATTTAGAGCATGAATTATTTAAAAATTTCATCAGTTTTTCTGGCATTTTTATTGATTGCCGGATGCAATCCCAACGCCATATTCAGTGAAAGCGAAACCATTGAAGGCAGCAAATGGGACAACACCAAAAAGATTGTTTTTAAACCCGAAATCGAAGACATTTCTAAACCTTACGATATTTGTGTAACCCTGAGCCATGTTTACGGGTATGCCCCAAAAACCCTGGATATTATTGTCAAAACAACATCACCCTCCGGTATTAAAAAGGAAAAAGAGTATTCCTTGTTTGTAAAAAGCAAAGACGGTGCTTATTTCAGTGATTGTGCGGGAGATTATTGCGATTTGAAAACCCAAATCGAAAAATCTTTTAAATTTTCTGAACCCGGCACATGGGAATTTTCCATCGAACATAACATGGCTATGAATCCTCTTCCTGCTGTGATGGAGATTGGGCTGGTTATTGAAAAATAAAAATAAAATAACCCCGACTTAAAGACCGGGGTTATTTTAAAGTCAGATTATTTTTATCTGATGATCGTTATCAATCCGTTTATCGGTTCGTCATCATTCATTTTTAAAATGTAAACGTAGGCGCCAAACGGACAATCAGATCCGTTATAAGTGCCATCCCATCTTTTTGAAACATCTAAATATTCAGATCCTGTTCCTTTAAAACTGAAAATCAACTGTCCCCAACGATTAAAAACTTCAATCTCAAGATTTCCAATAAGCTCGGAATGGGCTATTTCCCATGTATCATTTATTCCGTCGCTGTTAGGTGTAAACACATCCGGAATTTCAATACAGGTTGAAACTGAACCTTCTGAGGTCATTTCCAGAGTATCAACAACCAGACAACCATTTAAATCTGTAACAGTAACAAAATAAACACCAGTGGTTGCATTGGAAAGGTCCTCATTTGTAGTACTGTTTGACCACAAAGTTGAATAGGTTCCGGTTCCTCCGGTTACTGCAATATCAATACTTCCGTCTGATGTCCCGGGGCAGGTTTCGGGATCGATAACCAATACCTGCAACTGAAGTGCTTCGGGCTCAGTAAGCGTTAATGAACCGGTGGTTGTACAACCATTGCCATCTGTTACAGTAAAATTGTATAAGCCGGCGTTGATATCAGGTAAAACTGAGCTTGTACTGCCGTCGGACCAAAAATAAATATACGGAGGTGTTCCTCCGGATACATCCAATGTAATTGATCCTGTACCATCAAAACATTGGATCTCATCAACGGTAGTCAGCGTTTCAAGTGCAGCAGCGGGTTGGGTAACCTGAATATTGTTTCTGACAAGGTCACAGCCATTTACATCGCTTACAGTTACCGAATATCCTCCGGCAGCAAGGTCAGTAATAGCGACACCGGTTCCTGAAGGATACCAGTTATAGATATAACCGGGCGTTCCTCCAGTTGCAAAAACTTCAATGCTTCCTGTATTTTCACCATAACATAACACACTTGCAATAATAACAGAATCAAAATACATGCTATCAGGTTCAGTAATTAAAACATCATTTAGAAACGCCTGACAATTATTATCATCCTCGATTACCAAATCATAACTTCCGGCATATAATCCATAGAAAAGATTTGTGGGTGCAAATGTTGATCCGCCGTCAATACTGAATTGGGTAGCTGTAGATGAATAGATGGTAATCTGACCCGAGTTATCTCCGAAACATTTGGCACCAACAATAGTCACGCTGTCAATGGCAGCACCCGAAACATTTGACACGATTGAAGAAACCGATTCAGAACATCCCGAAGCATCTAAAACTACAACTGGATAGGTTCCAGCCATCAATCCGGTAAATGTGCCGTTATCCTGGTAAGTTGCTCCGCCATCAATTGAATATTGCACTGAGCTTCCTCCGGTTGCAGTAATAACCAGACTACCATTTGGTGAAGCACAATCTGTTACGTCGGTAGAAACCACTGAAGTGATAGTCGGGGCAGGCTTAAGAGTCAGGGTAAGTTCAAATATGCTGTCGCAGCCAAATTCCGTTTCAAGAGTAACTGTATGAAGGCCGGCGGTACTAAAAAAAGTACCATGGTAATTGATACTGTCGCCGTCACAAACAGAATCTTCTTCAGCGGTAAAGTAGGTAGGATGGAAATTCAGAAAAATAAAATCTGACACAGTCGCACAGGGTCCTGTGGCCGTCAGAGTCAAAGTTACAAATCCGGTAACAATATCTGCCCCGCTTGGCGTATAGGTTGGAGTCAGAGTTGTTTCACCGGTAAATGATCCTGTACCGCTTGTGGTCCATGAACATGTAGTTGCACTTCCGCCATAGGAGGCTCCGGAAACAGTATAAGTTTCGCCATTGCACACTACACCATTTGCTCCGGCTTCAACAATTGCAACCGGAATAACAGTAATCACATGAGTTTCTGTACTAACACAGGTACCGCCTGATCCTACGGAATAGGTAACATTATAATCGCCCGACAATCCGCTTGGATGGAAAGCCCCCGACCAAACACCTGTTCCTGACCATGTTCCTCCGGTATTACCGGTAACAAATGGTGCCAGAGTAACATTTCCGTCGGATGCGCAAATGGTTCCGGGTGAAGTCCAGGCAGCACTAAACGGATTTAACACCGTAACAACCTGATCCATACATCCAGAACAACCAGCCTCATTATCAAAGCAATAAGTTATGGTATGGACTCCGGGTCCGGCTACTGCCGGATTAAAAATTGCAGCACCCCAATCGGTGGTGGCTGTAATTCCGGCTCCGGTTGCCGTCCAGGACGAGCTCCCTGCCGGAACATAAGGTCCGCGCGTTATCCAACCTGTAGATCCAACAGGATAAACGTAAGTATCGTAAACTGTTCCGTTTCCATCATAAACAACAAGCTCAATTCCTCCGTCGCCATAGGATTCATAAATCTCAGTGGTATAGGTTTCTGAAGGGCTCATTAATGGTCCGGTTGCATATACGGTCAAAACTTCATTGACATTTAGAACAAGATCTTCATAAAGCAAAGAAGATGTGCTTGATTCCCAAATACGACATCCGTTTTCGGTGCCATAATCATCGGTACTGTATTGAAAAAGAATGGACGGATAAATTGCACCGTTTGCAACAGCTGAATCATTTGCATACATGGTTACCGCTGCGGAATTGCAGTTTAGGGTTGCGGGCAGACCGTTAAATCCAATGGTTGGGCAAGGAGGATCAGAAAATGTGAGACTCCAGTTTGTTAAAGACCCGCCATCGAATAAGGCATCATCATAAATATGAAGACGCCATACAGCGTTGGGATATAAACCGGTTGGCAGTGAGCCGCATTCTGGAATAAAATTTCCGGTATAAGGAGCTGCACCGGCGGTAATGCTTGTTCCAGCCGTATTGGTAAAACAGGTACCGGTGTAATTTGCACCACCCTGATCAGTTGAAAGTTCATATTCATTTCCAAGAGGGTCAACAAGGTAAATATCAAGATCGGCATTGAAACCATGCGAAATATTGACACAAACACTTGTCAGCACATCAGTGCCTCCCAGTCCGGAAACAGTAAGATCAAAATAGGTATCACTCCAGTCGGGGATTGATCCGCCACCGCCTGTAAAAGTTTGTCCGATTGACAGCAGGTTCATTAACCCGGCAATCATAAGCAATGTAATTTTTTTCATGGCTATAATTTTTAGGGTTAAAGATTAAGGTGCTTTATTTTCTCAAACTCTTCAGGATGTTCCTTTATCCACAATTGCTTGGCCTGATAGTAATTTTCCTCATCATGTTTGGGGTCTCCGGTATCAATGTACTTTGGAAATGAGACAGGAATTTCAATACGGGTTTCTTTAACATTATAATTAATATTCCCCTCACTATCAAGGTTTTTCTGCAATTCGACCTTTACTTGTGTTTTTGCGACTGTTTTTTCAACAGGATTTTCTTTGGTTCCGTTTTGATTACCGGTCCTTGTCTGGGCCTGACACAAACTAACACCCAAAACAAATAAAAAGGCTGTAAATAGTATTCTCATATTCTGTCTATAAAAGGTTTGTTTTATGTTGCTTTTTTACAAAACAATACAAGATATAAACAAAAAATCAATTCTTTTTATGAATTTGACAAACTAATAATTTAAGAGGATGATTTGAAAAAACGGATGGTTGAATTAACAGAGTAATACTAATTATTTGTTAGTCACTTTTCTGTCTTTTCTGATCACTTTTAAAGAATCCTTTTCTTCCCAGACTTTAACCATCTTGTCTTTTTCTTCAATTACAGTAACATTTTTCTGGCAACTCACCACAATAATGATGAGACCAAAAAACAGAGGAAACAGAAACTTTGATATTTTATTCATTTTCTTCAACTTCTTTAAAATCATATTCTGATGCATCTTTTAAACTAACAATAAAAACGGAATCCTTTATCAGGTAATCAATATCCTCGGCTTTGAACCATCCTCCACCCTTTAGTTCTTTCGGAAATTTTACCTGAGAATCGTCAATATAAAAGTTCATCCCGAGTGCCGGAACAAAATTCAGTTCCACAAAATAATCTTCAATATCCTCGCTGATGTAGGTCCTGAATTCAAATAACACAGCGTAAGTCTGCATAAATACAGTTTCTTTTTTTGCCATTGGATATGTTTTAATAATAAATTACCCGGCAATGGACTCCGGATCAATTTTATAAAAATAGTCAATATTTATACTCATAATTAGTCCGGCATATAATAGAATTAACTGTTTTATTAACAGGTATTTTATTATCTTTATAAAAAAAAAGAATCATGGTTCAATTTGCAACTATCTTACTTTCAATTATTTTAGGAATATCCTGGATGAATCATCCGGTCAAAACGCACACCCCTTCACCGCAAAAAGAAATCGTTGATACCACAATGGTATTTAAGGAAACAGGAGGAAGAATGGATTGGTGTTTCAAAACTAACCGGATTGTAATGGACATGCCGGCAGGGAAAACTACCGATATTTATTCGATGGATGAGAACGGACTGGATACCATAAATCTTACCCGTGAAATGATCGGACAAGAGCTTTGCGGACAGAAAATTGAAAAATACCACCAAAAAGGTCATCCTGTTTGGCATCCTGATGGAACTTATATTGTTTTTCAGGTTATGAATGAACATGTTTCAAATCCGCCTAAAATGACCGAATACATTACATTCGGAGGCAATTATGATCTTTGGATAATGAAATCAGACGGCAGTTTAAAACAAAAACTCACTGAAAACCCAAAGGGTTATGGCATTCTTCATGCCCGATTTTCGAAAGACGGTAATAAACTAATGTGGGGTGAATGTTTTAACAGCAGCAGTGATTCAAGTATTTTTGGCTCGTGGCATATTGTGGTAGCAAATCTTGAATATTCTGAAAATGGAGAGGTGAAAATTAAAGATTCCTTCAAGTTGCAGCCCGGTGGAGAAAAATTTTACGAAACAAATGAATTTTCAGCAGATGGTAAAACCATTTATTTCAGCAGCAACATTGACTCTCATAAAAAATCTGTTAATCTTTATAACTGGAACACCGAATCAAAAAAACTAACTAAAATATCTGAAAAACCTGAAGTTTGGGAAGAAATGATGCTCTATTCACCAACTGAAAAAGACACCTATGCCTTTATTTCCACAAGGTTTTTTAAATGGAAGCCCGGAATGGGTTATATGACTTTGCGAACAGATTTGTTCCTGAATAAAAGCGGAAAAGTTCACCGCTTGACTTACAACAATGCTGCAGAGAAAAAAAATAAACTTTCAAAACTGCATTATTTTATAGGAGATTACTGCTAGGGACCTGATGGCAAGACATTATTGGTGCTTTATTACGGATTTCAGATTGGAAAATTTGAAACTAAAGTTGTGAAAATAAAACTCAATTAATTTCATTCGGCACAGCATTGGTCTAAGATAAAAAAAGGCAGTTCATTACTGGCTAAACTTCCCCAATAAATTCATATCCACCCTCTTCAATCTTTTTTGCTACGTTAATCATATCAATATTTTCTCCGGTTAAAACAGCTTCACCGTTTGAAAGATCTATCCTGACATCACGGATATCCTTGACTCCCAAAAGGATCTTTTCAACATTCATCCTGCAGTGATTGCAGGTCATTCCTCCGATTTTAATAATTCTTGAATTCATATCTTTTTTAGTTTTTCTTTTTGGTAAATATTTTCTGAGTAAAGCAAAGGCAATCAGCAAGGAAAAGACAATAGTCGAAGACAACTGTAACCAATAGGGAATAATCTGGTGTTCATGATGGGCATGGTGCATAGGCATCATTGCTTCGGTAAAAAAACCTTTCGGAAAGGCATAATCAATTATTAATCCCGAAATTATAGCCCCAGCCATTATTGAAAATAGATATACAAACAGCGTTTTTCGCCCAAGTGTTTTGCCTATAACTGTTATGGTAGCAATGTTGGTTGCTGGTCCGGCCATTAAAAAAACCAGCGCTGCACCCGGCGACAACCCCTTAGCAATCAGTACTGCAGCTATGGGAACCGACCCGGTTGCACAAACATACAAAGGCACTGAAACAAGTAAAATAATAATCATGCTCAGCAAATCATTCCCAATGAAATTTGTGAAAAAATCATCCGGAACCAGAACTGAAATAAGGGCTGCAGCGAGCAATCCGATGAGCAGCCATTTAGCAATATCCCTAAAAAAATCAATGAACGCATATCTGAAAATTTCAGTGAAAATATTTTTCCTTTTTTTGTTTTCTTTCTGATCACTGACATCACAGGCACAATCAATTTCATCTACCGTTTTCTTTTCTCCTTTATCTGTGAAATTTGCCAAAATTCCGCCTCCAATACCTGTAATGAAAGCAATAAGCGGACGGGCAATTGTAAAAGGCAGTCCCATCATCGAATAGGTGACCATTATTGAATCCACGCCTGTTTGCGGAGTAGATATCAGAAACGAAACCGTTGCCCCCCGAGAGGCTCCTTCACGATAAAATGAAATCCCTGTTGGAATAACACCACAGGAACAAAGAGGTAAAGGCACGCCAAGTAAAGAAGCATACAAAACTGACTTAAAATTTTTCTTTCCAAGCCACTTTTTAATTCTATCTTTTTTGATGGTTACATGTAAAATACCAGCTATGAGAAAACCAAACAGAATGTATACCGACATTTCATTTGTTAAAACCAGTAAATCGTTAAAATATTTCACCAAAAAATCCATAATACAAATATACGATAATTGTTTGTTGTTTAAAATAATTCTAAATAATATCTTTTGAGCAAAAAAAAGCAACTTCAAATGAAATTGCTTCTTATACAGCTACGAAAACAGCTAAAAACGGTTTGTAAAATGATAACGGAAAAATATATTGATTATTATAAAATAAAGATATAAATTTGAATAAAAATACAAACCATGGAAGAGTCAATCATAATTTTTGTTGTTATCGGCACGATCATATTTTCAATTGCCGTAATGCTTGTCACTATGAAATTTGTAGCAAAATTCGGATGGAAAAAGCTATCTGATAAATTTCCTTATGAAGGCTATTTTGAGGGATACAAGGCCGGACTGGTTTCTGTAAAAATACGCACGGCACAATATAATAATGCCATAAATTTGTATTTCGGGAAAGAGGGTATTTACTTAAAACCACTGAAAATATTCAGTTACTCGCACCCTCCCGTGATGATTCCCATCAAAGATATTTTAGCAATGGACGGAGGATTCGAGAGAGTTTTAAATTCAGGCATTATTTATTTTCCGGAAATTGATGCCTTAATTACATTACCTCCCCGAATAATTGCCCGACTAAAGGAAAAAACCGGAAACTTGTAAGGGGGATATCTTTAATTTTATTTTCAACTCATAACTTATAACCCATAACCTATAACTCATAACCCATAACCCATAACCACCCAATTTCCGTCCCACATTCAACAAACATCTTTAGTGTAATTCATCCATAAATCAATTAACCATAAAAAAATAATTGCTTTCTTTGTGATAACAAGCAACTTTTTCAGGATTTTTAAAGTCCTGATAATGTAAATTGATATGAAAAAAGGATTAATTGCAGTTTTCTGCTTAATAATTATTGCACTTCTTTTCCAGAATTGCAAAAAAGAAGCCACATCTCCCTCATGGGATGTGGGCATCCTTGCTCCTATTATCAAAACTACGCTTTCGATTGATAATCTTGTAAATGATACGCTTACCCAAACTGGGCCTGACAGTTTGATTTCCATTGTTTATAACAGCGAAATGTACACCATGGCACTCGATTCCATAATTGAATTGCCCGACACAACTATTCAATACACCATTAATCTTGAAAATCTTGATATTGGTAATTATGAGATCGTTTACAGAACCTCACTCGGCGATATTGCCAACCGCGATATGGAAGAAAACGGTCCTGGCAGTGACCTCTATGTAACCATAATGAATGCCCACAATTTCGGAATTCCGTCAACCATTGACCCAATTGACCAACAGGTTTATGAAAATATCAGTATGGATGCCGGTGAATATTTCCAGACCATTACAATTGCTGAGGGCTTCATGGATATTGAAATGGACAATCAATTGCCCATGGATATTACAAATCTTATTTTCGAGTTAAAAAATACCGATGACGGGACCATTGTTTTTCAGGACACTTTTTATGTAATTCCTGCATTCACAACCATGACACGCACCAAATCGCTTGCCGGATTGACAATCGACGGCGATCTGACAGGTACTGTCAAGCTTGAAAGTCCGGGCACAGGCGGAGACGTAATTCTGGACACAGCCATGGCACTCACCTCAACCATTACAATCCGGGATCTTGAAATTCTCAATGCCACTGCGGTTTTTCCGGATGAGGAAATGATTGACTTAAATGAAACTATAAATGTTGATCCGGGCGATCAGACTTTTCTTAACAGGGTTCTTGTGCGTGAAGGCTCAATAAATGTTACTGTTTTCAACACAATTGAGCAACCCATGCACTTTAATTTCACCTTATACAGCGCCACTCTGGAAGGTGAATTTCTCGAAATCGAAGGCAATGTACCGGCTGCCTCGGGAACCACTCCGGGCAGTCTGCTCATCAATAAAAACCTGGCCGGATATGACGTGAGTTTCAGGGGAATTGGCCCTTTTGAGATGATATGGGGCGACCTGAACGGCAACGAAATTATTGATGCAATCACAAGCAATTCATTGTATTACAAGCTAACCGGAGGAATTGACTCAACCGGAGCAATGGTCACCATTGACCAAAACGACAGTATTTACCTGTATTGTCATTTCAGTTCTATTATTCCTGATTACGCAAACGGTTTTCTTGGCAATCATACAGCCGATGAAACAGGAGTCACAGATTTTGAAGTGGTAGAAGAACTGGAAGACACTTATATTAGTCTGGATGATGTTAGAGTAACTCTAGAAATAGCCAGTCAGATTGGCGTACAGGCAGCAATATTTATCGACGAACTGGTATCGGTCAATAACCGGACCGGCGTGCAGGTGTCGCTGAGCGGACCGGTGTTGGGCGAGCCATTTATCATTTCAGCACCCGATGATCCGTATTCCACTTCAATAGATGTTATTCCATCAATCAGTTATATCAATATAAATTCATCAAACTCAAACATTCATGAGTTGTTGGAAAACAAACCCGACCAGCTGTCCTATTCGGTAAGGGTTGAAACCAACTATGGAATTTTGCCAGAACCGGGCAGTTCAGGAACCGACTTTATTTACTACGGCGATGCCCTATCAGCCTCTCTGAATGTTGAAATTCCATTATCAGTAATAGCAAGCGGACTTATCCTTGAAGACACAACCGATCTTGAATTAAATGCAGGAGATGTGGAAGATGTATTGGGAGGAAGATTGATTCTGATTGCAAACAATTATTTCCCATTTCAAGCCCAGGTTCAAATGTATCTCATGGACAGTCTTTATAACATCACAGATTCACTTTTTACAGAACCACAGTTGGTACAGGCCGGAATTATTAATTCTGAAACCGGGAAAGTCCACAATCCTGAAAAGTCAAAGCTTTATGTAGATGTCAGTAAAGAAAGACTTAACCGGATACTGGCTGCAAAAAAAGTGCGGATAATATCAAATTTCTCCACCCAGCCCACCGATGAGCATGTAAAAATATTCAACTGGTATACACTTGAATTGAAGATAGTTGCTGATTTTAATTACAGAATAGACTGATTTTATGGGAAAGGTAATTACAAAAATCATAATCATCATTTTTGTACTGAGCACGCATCAGGTTTTTTCTCAATTTGACAATCCTGAAGGAAACGACAAATTCAATTTGTTAACCAGAGGTCACTCGCTCATCGGAAGCAATTTCAATTCCTATTACTCATCAAATTCGGTTCATTATAAATTTCTGAGTTCCTTAATGGGAAATAAGTATATTGATGACGAACTGAAAACTTCAGTTAAACTGAAGGATGACAATCGTTTTGGCTCAATCCAGGACCTCAATCTTTATTACATTAGTTATCCCGACAGTTTTCTCGGAACAAACCAGTACGGATTTAAGGTCAGCATGGGCTATCACAGCAACATGAATATGAAGTTTGGTGCTGATGCTTTTAATCTTGCTTTCAGGGGCAATAGTTATTTTGCAGGAAAAAAAGCAGATTTAAGTGATTTAAACATCAATTATCTGGTATATCAGGATTTGCAATTTGGACTATTTACCAGGCCATCTGATGACAATCCCCTCACCTATTATCTGGGTTTTTCATTGATCAAGGGCCAGACGTATTATTCAATTTCCACTGAAGAAGCATGGTTATTTACTGAAGAAACCGGCGAATATCTTGATTTAAGGCTCCAGGGCCTTTTCATGGCATCCGATTCAATAAAACCAGATTTACTTGAATTTGCAGGAACCGGATTCGCCACCCATTTGTTTTTCAATTACGACAATATAGTCAGAAACTTCAGTGTTTCGCTGGCCGTGGATAATTTTGGATACATAAACTGGAACCAAAACAGTTTTCTTGTTGAAGAAGACACATCACTGCATTGGGAAGGAATAATCATCGATGATATTTTAAATATTGAAGACGGTCAGATAAACGGGTTTTCGGATGACACCCTTCAGAAATTGCTAAAACAGGAAGAACACTCCGTAAATTTCAGAAAACAAATGCCCGAAAGAGTTCAATTAAGTTTTTTTAAGAGAACCTCGAAAATGAATTCTATAAAAGCCGGATTGATATATTTACATGATGTGAATTTTAAAATGCCCTTGTTTTACGTCAGTGATTTCTATGACATTTTACGAGCTGAAAAAACTGGTCTGCAGGTCAATCTGGATGCAGGATATGGCGGCTACAGCGGATTTCAGACATCCATGGGAATGACATTTGCAACCGGCAGCAAGGAAAAAAATCTTCTCATTAATGCCAGTACAAACTTCCTTTCATTTTTGATACCCAAGCACACATTTTCTCAAAATATTTTTGTATGTTTATCCTATCGTTTTTAGGTATAAATATTTAAAAATTGTTAAATGAAAAAATTTATTGCACCCATCTCATTAGTATTGATTATTTTTGCAATAATATTGTCCTGTGACAAATTAGCCGAAGAAGATACTCCGGTTTGCAAAAGCTGCCACAGTATAATATATAAGGGTACAACCGATACAGTGGTATCGTACGAAGATACCCTCAGGTTGTGCGGAGGCGATGTAATAACATGGGAAAACATGTCAGACATCACAACCGACTCAACCACAGAGAAACATTATTGTATTGACTAACTTAATACTATTTGAAAATGAGTACATTAGTTGAAAAACATGGCGAATTAAGAGAAAGCGGCGCCATTAAAATGAATAACCGCACGAATAAAAGGACATCCAACCGTTCAGGCGGATGTTTGGGATTTACCATGTTCATTGTTCCGATTGCCATTATTGTGCTATTTATAGGTATATATTTATGGAGATCTTACAATGGAATTATTGAACGTGAGGAAGCTGTCAAGAAAACCTGGGCAGATGTTGAAACCGAATATAAAAGAAGAGCCGATCTTATTCCAAATTTAATTCAGGTAGTAAAAGGGTATGCTGATTTTGAAAAAAGCACACTCATCGGAGTACAGGAAGCAAGATCAAAAGCAACCAGCATTCAGGTAAATGCCGACAATCTTGATGATGCAACCATTGAAAAGTTTCAGGAAGCACAGGGTCAGTTATCATCTGCTCTATCAAGATTAATGGCCGTTGCTGAAAACTATCCTGATTTAAAAGCAAACAACAATTTTATGAGTTTGCAAAACAAGCTTTCACAAATCGAAGACGCTATTCTGGCACAACATAAAATATTCAATGGTGTTGTTGAAGAATATAACGTAAACCTGAGAAAATTCCCAAAAAACATTGTGGCATCCATTTTCGGGTTTGAAGAAATCATGTCTTCTTTCGATATTAAGAAGCAGGGATACATCAAAGCAAAAGAAGGTCAGGATGAAGCCCCTGAAGTTCAGTTTTAACAACCAAGGCAACTATTAATTAAATTTAACGTCTATTGAAAAAATTTAATTGAAAATGAAAAGATACTTAATTTTTACACTCATTGCTGCTTTTACTTTTGGGTTTGTGGCAACATCATGCAAATCTAAAAATCAGTGTAAGCAGTTTAAAAAGAAACAGAATAAAAAAAGAAGACATTCTGAAATATTTCAGAAAAATGATGCCCGTTATGAGGATTTTATAGCTGTTAACACAAACCTATAAGAAAAAAAATACTGGCTTTTCAAAACAACCTTTTTAATATCAATTAATTAGGTTGTTTTTTTATGTCTTAAAAAAAAATGATTTTTTTTATTTTTCACTTTTTTTTGAATTCAAATATTATATAAATTTATCCGCACAAAAAAAAGTATAAATTTAGTTCATTTGTTGATTCGGATTATGAAACAGCAGCCCAAAAAAAGACTGATAGTAAGTTATAAGAATCTCTCTCCGGAACTGATTGAGGAGATAAGTAAGAAATATCCTGAAGGATTCTCTGATCATCTGATAAAGATCAATAAAAACGACAGGGAGTTTTTTTACGCCATAGCGCTTGAAACAAAAGACACAAGCTACCTGATAAAGGTAGATGTAGAAGTTGATGTGCTGCAGGATGAAGAAGCCATGGAAGATATTGAGATCACTCCTGTAAAAGCTGATGATCCTGAGTTTGATGACGATGAAGAGGATGAAGATGAGGAGAAAGACGATAAAGATGAATTTGACGATGATGATGACGACGAAGACGATGATGGTGACGACGACATCGATGACGATGACCTTGATGATGACGATGAAGATGAGGAAGAAGAAGTTAAAAAACCAGCTAATAAAAAGAAACCAACCACTAAAAATAAAAAAAGCCGGTAAAACCGGCTTTTTTTATGTTCTTAAGTAATTTGCCCGGGCTTCATCTGCCTGCTCTTTCCTGATTAATCCGATAATCAGCAATTCCGCCGAAGCATAATTAGATGCCCATGGAATATTTTGCATGTTACAGACATGAATAAGACCTTCGATGTCCTTGTGATAAGTTTGTTTAACTTCCGGATCAACAAGAAAAATTACAATGTCCACTTCCTTATTTTTTATCATCTCCGTAATTTCCACATAACCACCCGAACGGCCCATACTCATATGTTTCACCTTAATACCGTGGGTTTCCAGAAATTCAGCCGTTTTACCTGTTGCCAGCAGATTAACACCTTCAATCCACTTTTCCCGTTCCTTAAGAAATTCAGCAAGTTCTGCTTTTTTCTTATCATGCGCGATAACTGCAATGTTTTTCATATCTTAATCTTTTCCTTAAATGTATGTATTCCTACAAATTTAACTCATAAATTTATTAAAGTCTAATTTCACATTCATTTTTTTATGAACGGTTAAAAAAATACATACATAGAAAACAGGATAGAAATCAATCTGTATTTTTATATCCCTGACAGAACTTAAGAGATATTAATAACTTCCACTTCAAAAATCAAATCTTTTCCTGCAAGCGGATGATTATAATCTATACTGACAGTTGTGCTGGTAACAGCGCTGATAATTACAACCTGCTTCTCACCTTCCGGTCCCTCAGCCACCAGTTGCATTCCCACTTCCGGAACAATTTCCTGTGGCAGCATGGCTCTTTCAACAGTATGGATCATTTCGCTCATTGACTTTCCATATGCCTCATCACAAGGTATGTTTATGGTTTTCTTTTCATTTAGTGCCATGCCAATGACTCCCTTTTCAAAACCGGGGATCAATGAACCCTCACCAATTGTAAATTCCAGCGGTTCTCTGCCTTCTGAACTGTCAAAAACTTCTCCGTTTGCCAGTTTTCCTGTGTAATGAACCTGTACGGTATCATTTAATTTTACTTTACTCATTTTGTTTGAAATAATGGTTAATAATTCTTTAAACAGTAAGAGATTAAAGAATTTACCGGATGTAGGGAAGGTTAGTTCGATAATCTGATTCCGCGCGGCAAATGTAGGAATAAATTATTTTCTTCCAAACCGAAAAAAAATATGTACCTAATACAATAACAAGATTGGTTTTTGTGGTCTTGATGAAATTTTGGATTTTCGGTCGATGGACTTTCGACTTTATGAACTTTCGACTTTATGGACTTTCGACTTTATGGACTTTCGACTTTATGGACTTAATAATCTTACCTTCTGTTAAATTTTATCATTCATTTCCGCCGGAATGGTTTTTTTTGTTCTAATGTGTTTGTGGCCGGCGGGCCCCTGGGCAATTGCCCGGGGCTACCATAATTTAAGCCCTACAGGCTTATAATTATAACCCC
>Ga0209016_1000641_pt1 | contig 38485 bp, 30 predicted proteins | sample EPASupsiteSAE305_FD_187265 | JGI IMG/M metagenome (GOLD analysis project Ga0209016, IMG submission 187265) | Bioremediated contaminated groundwater microbial communities from EPA Superfund site, New Mexico - SAE3-05 (SPAdes) (version 2) | ecosystem: Environmental > Aquatic > Deep subsurface >... | reverse complement strand
TCAAGCAAAGCTCAAAAGACTACGCTAGCCGCTGGGGCACTAAAGCTTGCCTCGAAGAGGCAGAATAATTCTTTTGTTTAAGAATTTTTGGGTAAAATACGCTTCGCCTTCTTCTAGACCTGTGCAATGTCTTTTAAGAGCAAAGCTTCAGGGTGGGAACACAGCAGAGCACTTTTTTTAGGTGTGTGCCGCAGTCATCTGGAAGAGGGTTTTTTTACCTCTACGTTCATACTCCAAAATAATTTTCAATTTCCAATGCCAATTCATAAAAATCAGCATTACCCATTTTCCCTTTTTCTTTTAGCTTATGACGTATATGCTCTTTACCTTGTGTGAGCTCTTTAGACTTTACACCGTGTGAAATAGAAAGTGTCGCTTCAATAAATGCAGCCAAGTTATCACAATTTTTAAGTGCTTTTCCATCGATGGCATTAAATTTATTTTCGTTGTAGTGAGACAGATCTTCAACCGCTGTGATTTCATGCTCAAAAATACGGTTCATAAACTCATTTTTTTGATTATCGCCATACAATCCAAGTAAATATTTAAACTCTTTTATAAGTCCCTCTGGAAGGTAAGGAAGTATCTCTTCTTCAATCATCTTAATTTCAAATTCACTGATAATATCATCAAGCCCACTTACAGAATACTTGACTGGAGAGATAATGTCTCTTGTTAGCGCTTCTGGAAAATCATGAAAAAGTGCACAAAAGAAGTTATTGACCAATCGTTGGTCGCATGCTTTTGCGGAGAGAGAGTAAAAATAGCCCAAAATTGCTACAATGAGCATATGCCCTAATACAGAAGTTTCTGGAATTCTAGGTGTTTGTGCCCAACGTTTTTGAAAACGAAGTCGCCCACTGAGGTCTATAATTTTAGAGATTTTTTTATTCATAGCCATTTTACGAACACTAATGAGCTCATAATAGTCTTCTATTTCTTCTTCAACTGCCTCTTTGACACGATCAATATTGTTTAAAAATTGGCTGGTTTGATAAACGATGGAAAATTCCCAGCGTGTCGCCATATATGAAGCTGCTTTTAAAATAAATCGCTCTTTTTTGTACATAGAACTATCACTAATATACATCTCAAAACGTTTATAAAAAGCTCCATTTTCGATATCACTTAAAGAATCATACAGTTGTGAAAGTACCCATGTATTGATCTCTTTCTCTTTTTTTTGAAGTGCTTTACGAAAAACATCAGGGCGAATATCGGTGACAACAACACGACGTAGAAATTCAAAAATACCTGCTTCAATCAAAGAGCGCATATCAATATTTTCTTTTGACTCCATCTTTGCAATAAAATAAGCAATAATGAATTTATGCGCTTGTTTGTCGAGTTCTACCAGTTCCACCATACGCGGATAATCATTCCAACGCTGAATAGAAGCAGCTCCAAAGAACTGCTCAATGAGTTTTGGATTTAGCATAAGCTCTCATTTCTAACCATTTTGGAGTCAATTTCAATAACTGTATGTACATTACCTCTTGGATTAAAATCAGCAACTACTTTAAGCCATTTTGGCTTGAGTTTACGATCGAGTATGTCATAAATTTCATTGGCACTATTTTCATGACTGATATTACGATTCATAAAGCTGTTGATATAAAGTTTGATAGCTTTAAGTTCTACAACAAGCTCATCAGGAATATAATCAATATAAATTGTTGCAAAATCAGGATAACCACTTCGTGGGCAAAGGCAGCAAAACTCTGGTAATGTGAGTTTAATCACATAATTTTTTTTATGCTGATTTGGCCAAATTTCTAAATCTTTTTCAACATCAAATTCTTTAATAATTTGTTCACCGTATTTCATTTAATTTCTCCTAGTATTTGTTCTAAATTTTTAGGTTTTGAAATGCAAAACCCTTGTATAAAATCAGGTTTAAACTCTTTTATTTTATGTAAAAGAGCCTCTTTATCTACGAATTTTACCATACTTTGAATATGAAGCATTTGGATAAGTTCGATGTAATGACCAAGAAGGTACTGATACCTTGAATCATCAATTTTTTTAGTAAATTCAATATCAAATTTTACTAAATTTATCGGTAAATATTTGAGGTATTCAAAACCACAATTATTTCCACCAAAGTTGCCCAAGGCTATCTTAAATCCAACCTCTTGATAACTTTCAATGATTTCTCTAAAACGATGCATGTTTTCATAACTTTTTTTCTCTGTAATTTCCAATATAAAACGATGAGGTGAAATCTTTTGACGTTCAAAAAGTGTTAAAAGATACCGTTTGAAATTTAAATTTCGAAGTGTCACTGGAGATATTTCAATACTAAAAAGTATCTCTTTTTCCATAAGTGGCATAATTTCTTTGAGTAAAAGTTCAAAAACCTTTTCATCAAACTCTCTTTCATGCCCTGTATGATTCACAATACGCTGAATTTGCTGTTTTGAGAGTGTTCCATAGGTTTGCGACTCCATACGTGTTAAAACTTCTAATATTGTAATTTTCTCTTTTTGAAGTGATAGGGATGGTTGATATTTAAAGAAAAGTTTATGGTGTTGTATCACTTCATAGATAATGGTTTTAAACTGATCCAATTTAATATTGGGCGTTGTCTCTTCACTCTTTTTTTGCTCTTCAATCATCATAAGAAGTCGTTCAATAAGGTTATTTGCATCAGTATCGTATGCAGCGCTTAAAAGAGAAAAAGCAACTTTAACTTCAATATTGGAAATTCCAACATTTTGGACACTTTTTGTAAAAACTGTTAAAAGATGTTTGAGTTCTCGACTTGGATGTTTAATAAATAAAAGAAAACTATCACTGCTATAACGACCAATAGGAATATTTTTAAAATGATGTTCACGTAAAAAAAACTCTAACTTTTGAATAAATTGATTTAATACCAAATCACCATTGTTAATGCCATAACGCTCATTAATATCACTAAAATTGTTGATATGTAAAAAAATAATTGTTGTATTTTTTGGGTCGCTTATTTTTTCAATTTTAGTAAGAATTTCAGCTCTTGTGAATGTTTTTGTTATAGGATCAATCAAGGTTGTTTGAAAACCATGATAGATCAAATAAACCGTATAGTACACATAAATAGGAATCAGTAAAATGAGAAGAAAAAAATTAACCGAAGTGTGTGAAAAAAGCTGAAATGAATAGAAAAAAATGCCTATGAGAAGCAGGAGTGGAAAAGCGATTTTAAGAGCTATTTTAAATCGATTTTCTCTCTCCTTTATCTCAGAATAGAGCATTAAACGTCCAAGTGTTTTACATCTTTTGCATGGTCTTGAATGTACTGACGGCGAGGTTCAACTTCATCGCCCATAAAGAGGGTAAATGTTTCACTTGCTGCTTCTGCATCTTCAACTTTAACCTGCAATAAACGTCTATTTTCAGGATTCATGGTTGTTTCCCATAATTGTTCTGGGTTCATCTCACCAAGACCTTTATAGCGCTGAATATAAGCGCCTTTCTTAGCATTTTTTTCAATTTCATCAAGAACTTCAACAGGATCACGTCCATCAAAAACATCAAAATCGCGCTCAACAATTTTGGTATAAATATAACGTGCTTCTTCATAAAGTGGGTTTGTATAGAATGATTCATCTAAAAGCAACTCTTCTAAACCATCGTTGGTTTGAATGAAAAGATGAACACTATCATCATTGATGTAATGATTCAGAATATTGTAACCAAGCGCTGTTATAAACTTTTCAATCTCTTTAAAGAGTTCTGCTGAAGGAAGTGTAATAAGATCTGGATTTTCAATCAAATAACGAATAACTTCAATCATAGAAAAACGTTTTTCAAGCTCTTTTAAAATACCTCTATACGCAGAAATGATTTTAAAGAAATCAACCAAGTCATTTGTACCAATACCCTCGATATCAATGCTATCCATACCAGATTCAATTAAAAAGGCATTCATTTCATGATCATCTTTAAGATAAATCTCTTTTTTACCTTTTTTGTAACGATAAAGTGGTGGTTGTGCTAAATAGACATAACCATTATCGACGACAGGACGTAAAAAACGGAATAAAAATGTTAAAAGCAGTGTTTGAATGTGACTACCGTCAACGTCCGCATCGGTCATGATGATTAGCTTATGATAACGAAGTTTTTCTTCATTAAATTCATCGCCAATACCACATCCTAAAGCTGTGATCATATTTTTAATCTCATCGGATTTTAAAATCTTATCTAAACGGCTTTTTTCAACGTTAAGAATTTTACCTTTGAGTGGTAAAATTGCTTGGAAAACCCTATCACGTCCTTGTTTTGCAGAACCGCCCGCACTATCGCCCTCTACAAGGTAAAGTTCACATGCAGAAGGATCTTTACTTTGACAATCCGCCAATTTTCCAGGAAGTGTTCCAATGCTCATAGCATCTTTTCTACGAGTCAAATCACGAGCATTTTTAGCCGCTTCACGACCTCTTGCTGCAGCAAGGGCTTTGTTCATAATTGCTTTAGCTTCGATTGGGTTTTCTTCAAAGTATTTAACCAGTTGTTCATACACCAATTTTTGTACAATTGGCTTAACATAAGAACTTCCGAGTTTACCCTTTGTTTGTCCCTCAAATTGAGGCTCAGGAACTTTTACACTCACAATTGCAATCAAACCTTCACGAACATCATCACCTGTGATTTTGACGTCTTTTTCACGAATACCAGCATTTAAAGAGATATAGTTCGTAATGGCACGTGTAAGACCAGCTCTAAAACCACTTTCATGGGTTCCACCATCAATGGTTTTAATGTTATTAACAAATGAATAAACAATTTCACTGTATGTTGAGTTATACATCATGGCAACATCAACTTCAACATCTTCAACGCTCGCTGTATAATGAACAGCTTCTGCTACTTTTTCTTTTTTATTAAGATCTAAAACAAACTGTTTAATACCACCTTCAAAGTGGTACACTTCAGCACGTCCATCTCTTTGATCTTTGAGTTCAATCGTTATTTTTGGATTGAGGTATGCAAGTTCACGGAAACGTGTTGCTAAGATTTCAAATTGAAATTCTGTTGTTTCAAAAATAGTACCATCAGGCCAGAATTCAATCGTTGTACCTGTACGATTGGTTGTTTTAACAATATCCAGTGGTGTTTGAGGAATACCGCATGCAAACTCTTGACGATGTTCATTTCCCTCACGTTTGATGGTTGCAACAAGTTTTGATGAAAGTGCATTTACAACAGAAACACCAACACCGTGTAAACCGCCTGACACTTTATAGGTATCTTTATCAAACTTTCCACCTGCATGAAGAACCGTAAGAACAACAGTTGCTGCTGACATATTTTCACCCTCATGCCAACCAACAGGAATACCACGACCATTATCGGTTACAATACATGAGCCTTCACGTGTAAGTTCTACTTTAATGAGATCACAATAGCCAGCCATTGCCTCATCAATAGAGTTATCCACGACTTCATAAATCAAATGGTGAAGACCGTTGATGTTCGTATCACCAATATACATACCAGGTCGTTTTCTTACCGCTTCAAGGCCCTTTAAAACTTTAATATTATCTGCACCGTAATTGCTCATAGTTTCTCCGCTTCTTTATTATCTTCTGTATTAAATCATAATAGGCATAACAATAGTCATAAAATTATCGCTTTCTAATGTGAAAGGAAGACCACTATCATTAAACCCTAATGTAAAATTGCTATTTTCAATATTGGATAGAAAATCCAAAATATACCGACTATTGACCGCTAAATAAATGTCATTATCTAAACCTGTTTTAAAATCGATCTCTGTCTTTGCTTCAATATTATCATCATTTAAACTCTCAAAAACAACTTTTTCAGGTTTAAAGGTAATCTTGATTTCAGGAGAAATGATTGATATCTGTTTAATAGCATCAACCATAGATTCACGATTGAGTAAAATTCGATAATTTTTATTTTTTGGAATAATGCGTGCATAATCAGGAAATTTACCATTAATGAGTTTTGTATAAAACGTAAAATGTGCTGAACTTGCAATAAGAGTATTTTCATCGTAAAAAATTTCAATGTTATCAAAAAAGAGCTTTTGAATTTCACTGATTGCTTTTTTAGGAATAATCAATGTAAAGTTATGTTCTGTTGGTTGTTCAATTTGCATAATTGCAAGACGTTTAGTATCAGTTGCAACCAAATTAATACTATTATCTTTTATATCGATCAAAGAACCATTAAGTTCAAATTTTGGATTGTTACTATCAATAGCAGGTGCTATTTTTTTAATAGAACGAACCAATGTGTTGCTATTGATGTCAAATTTGGGTTTATTTGCAATTTCTGGAAATAATGGGAAATCCATTGGGTTAAGCATTGGAAGCTTAAATTTGGAGCTATTTTGTTTGATATAGAGGTAATCATTGATTGTTTCTAAAACAACTTCATCATCTTTTAAACTTTTGATAATATCTAAGAGCTTTTTACCATTAGCTGTTGCATCGCCTTCTGTGGTAATTTTAATTTCAGGAGTATGGTAAGAAAGACCAATTTCATAATCAGTTGCTTTAAGTGTAAATTGACCGTCTTTTGTTATAAGTAAAACATGTGATGTAATTTGACTCAAATCTTTTTTTTCTAAATAAGGTTGAATGTTGAGTAACATGTTTTCTAAAATGCTTTTTTTAATTGAAACTTTCATAGAGTCTCCTTTTTATTATTTTAATTAAAATAGATGAAGTAGTAGAATGAGATGAATTCGTGAAAACATCAACATTATACCTCAAAATAGGGACGATTCGCGTGAAAGATTTGATATGAGTTTTTCACATCTCATCACGTTTATCATCAAAACTTTTTACATTTGTTTGGTTAAAATTTTATTTTTTAAATCTTCAACTTTGAGTTTAAAGGACTCATTGGTTTCAATAAGCTCATTAATTTTTTTAATATTATGTGAAACGGCTGTATGATCTTTCATTCCAAAGTACGTTGCAAGTGAAGGCATAGAATTTGGTGTGAGCGTTCTTGCCAAATAAATACCTATACGTCTTGCTTCAACAATGTTTTTGCTACGTTTTGTTGATTTAATCTCACTTGGTTTAATATTTAGATCTTTTGCAATGATTTGAATAATATCTTCAAGGCTAATATTTTCACGACGCTCTTTAATCTGTTCACGCATAACGTTTTTAGCAAAATCAAGAGTAATTTCTTGACGCATAAGTGACGCATAGGCATTAAGATTAATGATGGCGCTTTCAATTTCACGGATATTATCGCCCATATTAGCCGCAATGTAATTGACAATATCACTTCCTAAATTGATACCATCAAGTTCACATTTCTTTTTAATAATGGCAATTTTAGTTTCGAGTTCTGGTAAGCCGATATCGGCGATTAAACCCCATTCAAAGCGACTTTTAAGACGATCTTCAAGCCCATTGATCATTTTTGGCGGCTTATCTGAGGTTAAAACAATCTGTTTTCCTGCAGAATGAAGTTCGTTAAACGTATGGAAAAATTCTTCTTGTGTTTGAATTTTATTGGATAAAAATTGAGTATCATCAATCAGTAGAACATCACAATTACGGTATTTTTCTCTAAATCTATCCATTGATTGGTTTCGAAGGTTATACGTAAAGTCATTCATAAATTGTTCAATGGTGGCATAAATAACAATTTTACCTTTTGTTTGTACATAATTACCAATAGCATGAATAAGGTGTGTTTTACCAAGTCCTGTTGGTCCATAAATAAAGACTGGATTGTACATTAGCCCTGGTTTTTCAGCAATAGATTTAGCAGCCGTATAAGCGTATTGGTTTGAACTTCCTACAACGAAACTATCAAATGTATAGGATGGATTTAAAATAGTGTTTTTTGTGCTTTTAATAGCATCAATCATCTCAGTAGGAGTTGATTTCGTTTTAGTTGTTTTAAGATGTTCTTTGAGAACAATTTTTACTTCAGGTTTTTTACCTGTCTTAAGTTCAAAGAGATGAGCGATTTTATCAGAGTATTTTGTACGTACCCAATTTGCAATGAGAATATTGGGAGCGAGAAAAACCATTTGATCCGAATTAGAGGCTTTTTCATGAAACTTGAGTTGTTTAATATAGCGATCATACTCTAAAGAAGAGATCTCTTCTTTTAAAAGTTCTATGACAGTATCTGCTAACAAACATACTCCTTAAAAAAGTCTTCACCCTGTGAATATCATGTGAATAAGTTTGTTTTATTTTATCTAAACTATTATTAGTTATATGTTAAAGTGGGTATGTGTATAATGTGAAAAAAGTTATTCACATCGTGAACAACCCTGTGAATAAAGGATAAAAAATTGGTTATTTTAGGTATTGATCCAGGTACACGTAATTGTGGTTATTCTATTGTAAAAAAAGAAAAAAACAGTCTTATTTTAGTGGAAGCAGGGCTGATTAAAATTAAAGAAAAAGTACTTCAACATCAGATAATGGAGCTTGTTGAAGGGCTTGATACCATCTTTAAACAACATAAGATTGATGAAGTGGCTATAGAAGATATTTTTTACGCCTATAACCCTCAAACAGTTCTAAAATTAGCACAATTTAGAGGAGCTTTAAGTCTTAAAATTTTACAGGTTTTTGGCAACTTTAGTGAATACACACCTTTACAAGTTAAAAAAGCAGTGACAGGAAATGGTAAAGCGGCAAAAGAGCAAGTAGCATTTATGGTTAAAAAGATTTTAGGAATAAAACAAGAGATAAAGCCTTTGGACATTAGTGATGCTATAGCTATAGCTATTACTCATGCCCAAAGAATAAAAGTAAATTAAGAAGGCTCTTTAACGCTAAAGAGGTATTTGTGTTCTTCTGGTAGTGCATCATAAAGCGCATGCGCTAGATTTTGAATTTCCCACAATGCACTTTTATCGCTTCTAAGCGTTAAAAAGTTCTGAAGACTTCTTGCATTGATTGTCCAAGTAAGTTCTGTTTTATAGCTCTCTGGAAGGCAGTATTTTGCCTTATCGTTGCTAATGCCCTCAACTAGGACTAAACGGAGATTTTCAAGTGCTTTAATGCTCATTTCATCGACCATCTCAACACCTGTTAATACTAAGTATTTTGCAGCGCGTTCACTATCTTTAGAAGAAAAACTCTCTTCGTTTTTTAACTCTTTGAGTGTATAACGTGTTGATTTCACTGAAAGTGAAGCCATACGATGGCGTGCAAGCTCTTGAAGAAGTGCACGTGAAATACCTTCAATATAGAAGTTATAAACCAAATGTTCTAAGGTTGAAGCGTGTTTGAATTTATTGCCAACACGATCAATAAGCTCTTTATCTTTTTCGCCACCTTCATCGCTTTTGTCAAAACTTTGCCAGCAGGTACGAATAGCATCAGCACAAATAAGTAGGGGAGTGTAGTGGTTGAGTGTAATTTTCATGTGTTGAGTCCCAAATTTTTTTGGGACTCATTGTAGTATATTGAAGCTAAAAATCTATTTGAGTTGTAAAAGTGTATTTAGCATTTCATCTGCAGTTGTAATCGTTTTTGAGTTTGCTTGATACCCTCTTTGAATAACGATAAGTTGTGTTAAAGAACGTGAGAGGTCAACGTTACTCATCTCAAGCGAGCTTGCTTGAATAGAACCTTTACCACCTGTGCTTGCTTGTCCAACAATAGGATCACCTGAGTTTGAAGTCTGTACAAAACAGTTACCACCATCGCTTTCTAAACCTTGGTTGTTGGTAAAGGTTGCCATAGCTACTTGTGCAAGTGCAAAGCTTCTACCATTGGTAAAACTACCAATAATTGTACCTGTTTCATCAACACTTAGACCATTAAGATCACCACCTGCATAACCATCTTGGCTAATACCTGAAGTGTTAGAGTCTTTATCAAAACTGGTCATACCATCAAATTGTCCAAGTGTTCCAAATTTGAGTTCAACATTTTGATTTGGGGTTGAACCATTATTTGCTGTATAGGTAAGGCTTCTTGGCGAATAGGTTGCTAAAGAACCATCGGAATTAAAGCTAACGGTTCCTGTAACAATATTTTCAGGGAAGTTTCCAAGATTGATATCGCCTGGTTCTGGAACAGAAATAAGAACTGACCATTCAGTACCACCATCGGTAGTAAAGCCTGTTTTTGTAAATTCAAATCTTACGGTGTGTTTAGAACCGAGTGAGTCATATACATCAATACTAGATGCATGGCTCGCTGCATAAACCGCTTGTGATGTTCTAACAGATGTACCTGATGTTAATGTTCCTTGAAGAGCATTAATGGTCGTACTAAAATTTGTATTTGCGGCTACATTGTTGGTTGCATTGGTAAGATTTGTAACGGTTAAATAAAGGTCAAAATCGTTAGCTGCTTTAAAGTTTGTTCCAGGAGGAAGTGTTGTAACAGCTCCTGTGGCTACTGAAGCAATACTCACATTCACTGCAGTTGCACCTATAGTTGTACCAGTAGGGATGGTTGTACCATCAGCACCTGTTGGTCCATAAGTAAATGTTCCAGCAACTGGTGCAGTTACAGTCATCGTTACGTCTGCTGTTGGCGTAATAGGTCCAAGTGTTGTAAATCCTGATGCTAAGTTATTAACGACAGGTCCTTGTGGAATTGTTACAGCACTTGTAAGTACTGTTCCAGCAGGAATAGTGGTACCTCCAGCACCTGTTGGTCCATATACTGTACCATTAACGGTGACATTTGTTGAAGGTGTAATGGCTGCTGCTAATGTTGCGCCAACTGGGAAAGTAATAGCTTCTGATGTTAACGCTGTTGTGAGAGCTGCTGCAGTCATTGTAATAGGTGTCACTAATGTACTATCAACAATATCACCATCATCAGCATTAAAGGCATCGCCTGTAGGATTTGAAATTTCAAATTGACCTGTACTGTTAACTTTTACGGTAACACCATCATTTTTATTAAGAACTTGTGCTCCTGTAGTTACCCATTCGTTTCTAACATTGGTATCGGCATCTGCACCATCTGCAACGGTTGTTCCTGAATAGTTGACATACAATCTAGCATCTTTTTGAAGTGCTTCTCTTAAGTCCTCTGTTGTTGTAAATGTTCGTTCAACAGAATCATCGTATGAGTGTGTTGTATTGAGTGGTGTTGTCGTATAGGTATATTGATACGCTGTAATAACACTTGTAGAACCTAATGCAGTTGTATCCGTTCCACCTTTGGTTAGTTTAATATTTTTTGTTGCAGCTTCAGTACCAGTTTGGTTGTTGTTTGTAAGATAAAGTCCTGTACCGCCTGTAATGTTTGCTTCAACACCTGTTTTTGCTGTTTTCGCATTGATTAAGCCAGCAACATATGACGCGACAGTTGGAGCATCTGTTGATGTGATACTACCTGTAATGGTTTCACCATTTAACACGAGATCAATAACCGTTGTTCCCGGAGCTGCGATCGTAACGGTATTGGTTCTTGCTTGTGCAAAACTTGTCCATATACCTTGCCCTGTTGTAAGATTGAATGCTTTTCCATCAGAGTTAAAAAGCGCTCCAAAATCTTGTCCACGCTCATAGAGTTTTTTATTGGTATCAAACATATTACTACCAACATCATCCTCATCATGTGTCTCAGTTGCCTCTTGGATACCATTACCATTCACATCAGCCCAACCATGGTTTGAGTCTAATGAGTAAATAACCGATTTATGCGTACCAACGCTATCACCTGAGTCAAGGTTTGCTTTAACGGAAATATAACTAGAAGCATTTGCAGGTGTTGTTAGTCCTGGTGGAATAGTAATATTTCCAATTGGTGAGGTTGAATCAATAGCAAGTGTTTTTTCATCTCGTGTCCAACCTTGTGCAATGTAACCATTTGTATCGACAAAGTTACCATTAGCATCAAATGTAAAGTCACCACTTCTTGTATATTTATAGGTGCTTCCTCCATCTGGGGAAACAATAAAAAATCCATCACCTTGGATTGCAAGGTCGGTTGTTTTATCTGTTGTTTCGATAGAACCTTGTTTAAAAATTTTTGTTACTGTACTTATTTGTGTTCCAAGTCCAATTTGCATTGCATTTTTACCACCAAGTTCACCTTGTGGAGCGGTAGCAATTTTAGCTGTTTGACTTAAGAGATCAGAAAAATTTGCACGAGAATATTTAAAGCCTGTGGTATTAACGTTTGCGATGTTATTACCTTCAACGTCCATTGCGATCTGGTGTGCCTGCAATCCGGTAACGCCGGCCCAGAGTGATCTCATCATAGCGTATCCTTTTTAAAGTTACTTTTTGTTTTTATAAATTTCGTACTAAGTGAAAGCAATTTTTATTCCATGAAAATATTGTTTACTGTTATTTTTTCATGTTAATTGCATTTTGAAGGAGTTCATCACTTGTAGTAATACTCTTTGAGCTTGCATCGAATGCTTTTTGAACAATAATAAGCTCCGTTAATGCCGTTGCCATATTAATGTTACTGCCTTCTAATTTGTTACTAAAAATAGTAGAACCTAGAAAACTTTCGCCATTTTTGTCAGTATAAAAAATGGGTTTTCCACTGTTAGCAGATGCTTCAAAGAGTGTCGCAGAGTCTTGTAAAAGACCTTGATCATTTTGAAAATGATAAACGGCAACTTTTGCAATAGCTGAGCTTTTGCCATTGCTAAATTCTGCAACAATGTTACCATTTCCATCCATGGCATAGCCCGTTAAAAAGCCTTCCATAGAACCATTTGCAGTTACAACATTGGCTTTTTTGATAGTAGTGCTTGAAATGAGCCCATCGTATTTATTAACAGTACCAAGATTAAGTTCTAGTGATGTACCACCATTATTGAGTGCTGGAACAGAGTTGGATAAAAGCTGTCCTGCCCCACCGAATGTGAGCACACCTGTTTGAGTATCTACAATATCATAGACTTTTTTGGTTGTAGTATCGACATAATAGAGGGTAGGGTCATAAATCTTTGTCACTGTTCCTTTTACCGTATCTACATTGTATATGGAAGGATCGTAAGTTTTTGTAGAGTCATAGTTTTCAACAACATAATCTTCTAAGTAACTCAGTATTTTGATACTAGCATCCCACGTACTTCCTGAAGAACCCTGTGGAACTTGCTTCGTAAAGGTCATATCAATAATATCTTTCGTACCATCAGGTGCGATGATTCCTGTTGTAAAATGTTCTGTATTGGCAACTTCTTGTGTCGATGTAACCGAAACACTTGCTGTTAAGTCTGATGTAGTATCGAGGGTACCAACATCAGCGTTAGAAATACTCCAATTGAGTGAGGCATCAAGTTTTGTAGATATTTTTTGTGTTTTTCCATTGATGTCAGTAAATGTGATCGTAACGGCATCGCCTTCTTTAGGGTTTTGAAGCGCTGTCGTATTGCTAATGGTTCCACTTAAACTGGCTTTTCCTGAAGCAGTTGGTGTGACAGTAGCGGTATAATCAGCTGCATTTAGAGGAACTACAACGGCATCCGTGACAACTTTTGGATCAAGATTAGCACCGTAGGAAACTTTAGATGTTGCTACTGGTGGATAGTAAAGAATATCTGGCAATGTGACTTTTGTTTGGCCCCCAACACTTCCTAAAGGGACGTCATCCATAGGTGTAATGGCATAAGGCGTTACAGGAGTAGTTGATGTGGATTTATAATATGTTCCAAATTTAGCAAGCGTTGCATCATCAAGTGTTGTTGGTGTCATATTGTTGCCAGATGTTGCCATGAGGTAGTAGCCATCAGCATTCACTAAAGAGCTTTGTCCATCAAGTGAAAAAGAACCCGCACGTGTGTAATATGTCTTAGCAGTATTTTGTCCTTTAATCCCAAACCAACCATCACCTTGAATAGCAAGGTCAAAAGGGCTATCTGTATTTTCAAGAATACCTTGTCCAAGATTGAGAGCGGTTGTTTGACTTTGTGCTCCAAGACCTTTGTCATTTGAGTACGAAGCGTAAGCACCGGTTAATGCTGTTGAAAAGAGAGATGAAATTTCAGGACTACTGTATTTATAACCATTAGTATTGGCATTCGCAATATTGTTGGCTTGAACATCCATTGCAAATTGTTGTGTTTTAATACCTGAAACACCGTTGTAAAAAGAGCTATTCATTGGAGTTTCCTTTATGGTTGGTAATACTCAACAACATCACTAATTGGATAATAGTTAGAACCAAGTTTGACATAAGAACTTCCATTGTCATAACGAATGGATTCAACAGGATAAACACCAAATTGTGTTGTTTTAGAAGCACCTGATTTATCGACATAGTCCGCAGTAACACTGTAGTAACCATCTTTTACGAGATTACCATCATTGTCTGAACCATCCCAATCAAAAGATAAAACACCGCTTTTACCAGCGGCAACATCACCAAGATCAACGGTTTTGATAACATTTTTATTAGCATCTTTGATCGTAAGTGTTCCGTCTTTAATTTCTGTTGGGAAATAGACTTCATAGGTTGACTTACTGTTTGAGAGCGTTATCGCGTTATAACCCAAGCTTCCCATTTTACCGATTAAGTTTGTTGCATTAGAACTTACACTCTCTTTGAGTTGTGTTGATAAATTCTCCAACGCAGTATTCGTTTTGGTTGCAGACTCTAGCGTTGCAAGCTGAGAGGTTTGTGTTAAAATCTTGTCTGAGTCCATAGGACTTGTAGGATCTTGATGCTGAAGCTCTGTGAGAAGAAGTTTCAAAAAGTCATCTTTACCTAGAGTATCGGAAGAACCTGTTTTTGCTACTTCTTTTGTTGTTGTAGAACTTGCTGTGCCTGGATTAAGAAGGCTTTCATAGCCTTTTGTATTTACTGTTGCCATAATGTATCCTTTTTATACTCTATACATATTGAGGAATGATGATTTCTAAAAGAGCAGTCTCTTCCTCGTTAAACTCTTCAAAGTTACCATTATTCTGTTTTTGATTGTTTTGTTGTGCTTGTTCTTTGTTGTTTTGATCACTAAAATTCATCTCTAAATTTGTAAAGCCCATATTAATAAGCGCACTTTTGACATCATTTTGATTTTGTGTAAAGAGCGACATCGTACTTGTGTTAGAAGAGATATTTACATGTAAATTATTGCCTCGTGTCAATAATGTAACGTCAACGTCTCCTAAACTTTTAGGGCTTAGAGAGAGTTCGACTTTCATAATAGGCGGTTTATACGCTTCAATTTTTTCTTTTAAATCACTTGCAAATTGGTTTAAACTCTCTTTTACGGGAGTGTTTTTCACAGGTATGTCTTTGTTATTATTGACTTTGATATCATTTTTAACATCTGTGATAGGTTGTGATTCATCCGATGAGGTTTGTGTTACTTCATTTTCTTCATTTTTGACAATTTTTTGTGTTTGTGTTGTCTCTTCTGGTGTAGATTCCTCAACTTTTTTTTCAGGTTTTGATACTTTTAATGTTAAATCTACAGAATCTTCTTCAGAGGTAGATAAAGACTCTTTTTTAACTTCAGTAACACGTGTAGATGCCATTTGAACAGGCTCTTCTTCAGGGATACTTTCTGCTAAAACAGTTGACGCGGCATTCTTTTTTGTTTCATGGTTAGTTGTGGTCGCTTTTGGTGTTGGTGTTCCAACAACAGGCGTTATAGTTGCTTGAACACTCTCTTCTTTAGGCATCTGCAAGGCTTGCGCTAAAGGATTTTGTTGCTTTTCATTTACTATCAGTGGTTCTTGAACAACAGGAGTATTTGGTACAGCTTTGGTATCTTCGACTGTTTTGCTCTGAGTAGGTGTCGTATTTATAAGTGTACTGAGCATTGATGCTGTAGGCGTTGTTTCTGGCTTTGAAGGCTGTTTATCCAAAAGAGTCATAATATTTGTCGTTGCTGCTTTTGGGATCGTATTATCTTCTAAATTTTGTGTTGCATCAAGTGCTGTTTTTAGGTCATCAAAAAAGTTATTTTGAGTGAGTTTTGGAAACTTTGTTTGAAGGCTCTCCAAACTCTCTTGAGAGATTGAAAGCTTCTCCAAGCCTAGATTGTACTTTTGCGATAAATCCATCAAATCACTAACACTTTTAACACTTGCAAATTCTTGACGCGTTGTTTCACTTACAAGAAGTTTTTCTAATGCAGGTGAAGCATTGAGTGTTGGAAATGTTGTTGTTTTTGGATCTTGCTGTAGGGCATTTACCACACTTAAAAGATCATCCAAGAGATGTTCATCAATACTTTTAGCCTCTTGTTCATGAGCTGCAAGGTCTAGTGTACCTTCTCCTACTGTAGTTATAGGAAGTTCTTGAGTGAATTCATTGAGTTCTGTTTGTTCATTTTCTTTGGTATATTGTCCAAGAATCATTGAGAAAAAACTTTCTGAAAATGAACCGTCACCACTCTCACTTTTAGGTGTTTCAGTTGTAGAAGGCGCAAGAGTTACAGGGGCTGGAGCCTGAACAAAAGAGAGAATATCTTGCATCGCCATTGCCTTATTATTTTATTTTTTATACTGTTTTTCAAGTCAAACTTGCAAAACAATGTTAGCCACTAGGGCACTGAATTTTGTCTTTTTACGAGAGAATTACCCATAGTGTGTTAACCATTAGAGATAATTCCACGCTCTTAACAAGCAATACTCATTCCATTTTAAAAAATTGTTAGAATGATTGTTGTCCATATAAGGATATTTTAATTTTAGTAAGAATGTGGTATAATAGAGCATATTTACTTCTATCAAACTACCAATCCGTACGTTTTATCTGAGATGTAAAAGTTAAGTTCACGAGGAGAATTTTTTGCAAGACTTTAGAAATATTGCCGTGATTGCACACGTTGATCACGGAAAAACAACATTAGTTGATGAGTTGTTGAAACAATCAGGAACCTTTACAGCACACCAAAAAGTTGAAGAAAGAGCAATGGATAGCAACGATCTTGAAAAAGAGCGTGGTATTACCATTCTTTCAAAAAATACAGCTATTCGCTATAAAGATACAAAAATTAACATTATCGACACTCCAGGCCACGCCGACTTTGGTGGTGAGGTTGAGCGTGTTTTAAAAATGGTTGACGGCGTTTTACTTCTTGTTGATGCACAAGAAGGTGTTATGCCTCAAACAAAATTCGTTGTTAAAAAAGCCCTAAGTTTAGGTCTTTGCCCAATCGTTGTTGTTAATAAGATCGACAAACCAGCGGCAGATCCTGATCGTGTTGTAGATGAAGTATTTGACCTTTTAGTAGCCCTTGGTGCAAATGAAGATCAACTTGAATTCCCAATCGTTTATGCTGCAGCACGTGATGGTTATGCAAAATACAATATGAGCGATGAAAATAAAAACCTTGAACCATTGTTTGAAACCATCATCAAGCACGTTCCTGCACCATCAGGTAGCGTTGATAATCCGCTTCAACTTCAAGTATTTACCCTTGATTATGATAACTACGTTGGTAAAATTGGTATTGCTCGTATTTTTAATGGAACGATTAAGAAAAATGAGACCGTTTTACTTGCAAAAGCCGATGGTGAGCAGGTTCGTGGACGTGTTTCAAAACTGATCGGTTTTCACGGTTTGGATAGAATTGATATCAACGAAGCAGAAAGTGGTGACATCGTTGCCGTTGCAGGTTTTGAGACACTTGACGTAGGTGACAGCCTTGTTGATCCAAGTAACCCAATGCCACTTGACCCATTACACATTGAAGAACCAACTCTTTCTGTTGTTTTTGCTGTTAACGATTCTCCTTTTGCGGGACTTGATGGTAAGTATGTTACTTCAAACAAAATTGCTGAGCGTTTAGAATCTGAGATGAAAACAAACATCGCGATGAAATACGAGAGTGCAGGAGAGGGTAAATTCAAAGTTTCAGGTCGTGGTGAGCTTCAAATTACGATTTTGGCTGAGAACATGAGACGTGAAGGTTTTGAATTCTCTCTTGGTCGTCCAGAGGTTATCGTTAGAGAAGAGAACGGTATTAAAATGGAACCATTCGAACACTTAGTTATTGATGTACCAGATGAATTTACAGGTGCAGTTATTGAAAAATTAGGTCGTAAAAAAGCGGAAATGAAAGCGATGAACCCAACAGGTGATGGTCAAACACGTATCGAGTTTGAAATTCCTGCACGTGGACTTATTGGTTTCCGTGGTCAGTTTTTGACAGATACCAAAGGTGAGGGTGTTATGAACCACTCATTCTTAGAATTCCGCCCACTCAGTGGCGAAGTTGAACACCGTAAAAACGGCGCACTTGTTTCTATGGAAACAGGAACAGCGATGGGTTATTCACTTTTCAGCTTACAAGAGCGTGGCGTTCTTTTCGTAGATGCACAAATGAAAGTCTACTCTGGTATGATCATTGGTGAGCATTCACGTCCAAATGATCTTGATGTTAACCCGATCAAAGGTAAGCCACAAAGTAACGTTAGAAGTAGTGGTGCTGATGAAGCGATCAAAATCATTCCACCACGCAAAATGAACCTAGAACTTGCACTTGAGTGGATTGAAAACGATGAGTTAGTTGAAGTTACACCAATTAACATTCGTATTCGTAAAAAATATCTTGATCCAACTGTACGTAAACGTATGAGTCGTTAAGTAATAGTTTCATGTAAAAGATTTTGCCATCAAAGTGGTGGCAAAATCGTATAATACATCTGAGCAATACAAAGGAGTTACGATGGAAACGTTTTTGATTGTTGCAGGTCTCATTCTTCTTAGTATCGTGTTTATGTATAACACGCTTATCTCCAAAAAAAATCAAGTCGAAAATATCTTTGCTGGACTTGATGCTATTTTGAAAAAACGCTACGATCTTCTTCCTAATCTTGTAGCCAGTGTCAAAGAATATATGGTTCATGAACGCATTACGCTTGAAAAAATTACGGAACTTCGTACAAAAGCATTAGGGGAAAATTTAGACAACGCTACGAAAATAGCTTTAGAAAAACAGTTCTCTTCTATGCTTGGAAATCTTATGGTAGCGGTTGAAAATTATCCTACACTAAAAGCCAATGAAAATTTTTTACATCTTCAAGGTACACTAAATGAGCTTGAAGAGCAAATTTCAGCTGCACGCAGAGCTTATAATCAAAGTGTGACAGATTATAACAATGCGATAGAAATGTTTCCAACCAATTTTATGGCAAATCTTATGAAACTAGAACGAAAAGAAGTTTTTAGTGTTCCCTCCAGTGAACGCGCAAACGTTGATGTAAAAAATCTTTTTAAAAACTAGGTAAGTCTTGAAGACAAATCTTGCTTCATTGATGGATTATTATTATGATTCGATGTATCCTTCTTTGAAAGTTTTAGAAGAGAAGCGTTTACGCACACTTTTTACACTTAAAAAAGCTGCATTGATTTTGTGTGGTATTGCAGTACTCCTTTTTCTTTTTTTAAGTCAAAACGCATTTTTTAAACCGTTACATGCAGCCCTTATCTCTGCAATATTGGCTTTTTTAGCTTTTATGTTTGTTTACAGGCATGAAAGTGCAGGTTATGGCATGTTGTTTAAAGATCAGGTTATTGAGAAAATTATCCATTTTTTAGATCCTTCTTTGTCGTATGATAAGAACAATTCCGTGAGTGAACATGAATATCAACAAAGTGAGCTTTTTTTAGAGTCGTATGATCGCTTTTCCGGTAACGATCTTATTTATGGAAAGATAGAAGGTGTTGATGTACGATTTTGTGATTTGCATGTCGAAAAAAAAATACGTACTAAAAATGGGCAAGAAGAGTGGAGTGATATTTTCAAAGGGCTTTTTTTTAGAGCAGATTTTAACAAGAATTTCCATTCAAAAGTTGTAATACTCCCTGATATTGCGGAACGAAATTTGGGTGTTTTAGGTTCATGGATACAAGGAATGAATATCCAAAGAGGTGAGCTTATTAAACTTGATCATATGGAATTTGAGAAATTTTTTGTAGTCTATGGCAGTGACCAAATCGAAAGTCGCTACATTTTATCTCACACTTTAATGGAGCATATTGTTCAGTTTCGCAAAAAAATTGACAAGCCATTGTATCTTTCGTTTATCGATTCTCAACTTTTTTTAGCGCTGCATTACAATAAACCGCTATTTGAGCCGATATTATCACGTTCATTATTGGAATTTGATTATATCAAAGACTATTTTGAACTTTTAGTGATGATTACAAGCATTGTCACTGAATTTAAACTCAATGAAAAATTATGGAGTAAACGCTAAATGTTTAATGAAAAACTACTCAAAATTTCTTTAGGTTTTATTCTTTTATTGATTATTGTAGGTTTTTTTACGATTAACTATATGTTAAACGATGACAATAGTACCCCTTCATATACCTCTTCTCCTAGCACAAAACGCGCTACTAACACCAGTACGGATGTCAAAGAACTGAGTCTTGATACGATCTATATCAATATTCGCTCACAAAAATACAAAATTCTCAAAGCCGATATTGCGTTAAAACTGAAAAATGCCAATAGTAAAAAGGCGCTTCAAAATAATATGGATAATGTAAGAAATGCCGTACTACAGTATCTTAATGCTATGGATGCCAATGGTTTGGAAACAGTGAGTGGGAAAGAGCGTCTTAAAGAAGAGTTGATTGATATGTTAGAAAGTACGTTTGGATATGAAATAGAAACAATTTATATTAAAAACTTTATTCTTTCTCCTTGAAAAGCACTAAGCTTACAAGTGAGAGTAATGCAATAAAGCTCGCGTATAAGTAGAGATATTCCCCATAAAAATACCCAGCTATCAAGGCGCCTACAAAGCCTCCTAAACCAAATGAAAAACCATAATAAAATTGAGCTGCAAGTTTTTTGTGTGCATAAAACGTATATAAAAGGCTTAGAGCTGCCGTATGATGCAAGGCAAAGCTAAATGCATGCAAAGATTGTGCTGCATACGAGATAAAGAGCGATGAAGGAAAGGCAAAGAGTAAAAACCAACGAAGTGCCGTAAGAAATACGCCTAATTTCACTAAGGCTAAAAGACTAAATCGTTGAAGCAATGGCGCTTGAAAATAGAAGAGTATAATTTCGCAAATAACACCAAAAGCCCATAAATAACTGGTCGTTTCAAGGCTAATGCCATGCGCTGTTTCATAAATGGTAAAGAAGTTATAAAATGCGCCAAAACTAACTTGTAAAAGAAAGAGGCTAAGCCATAAATACTTTAGGTGAAAAAAGTGAAAAGGTTCCTCTTTTTTGGCATCTGTATTTGCAAAGTGCGTATTATTTTTAGTAAGCCAGTAAGCAAAAAAAGCAGTTAAACTAATACCAAGTAACAAATAATGCAGTCCATTGGTGTAATCTTCCAAATGACGTGCAAGGATAATACCAATAAGCATAAAACCAATAGAGCCAAAAAGACGCGATCTACCAAAACGCTCTTTTTGTAAATGTTCCATTGCATAGGTTTCAACATAAGGCAAAATCATCCCTAAACAGGCTCCTAGGAGCATATTTGGAAGCATAAAAAGATAGAAGTGATGAATGGTTGGATAAAACATCACAATGGAAAAAAGCGCTCCTCCAAGAGCTGTATAAAAGACTTTTTGTGTTAGTTCAAAATGTTTGAGAAAGAAAAAAGGAACAAAAAAACGCATAAGAGGAGCTAGTGCAAAGATAGCCCCGATTTGGGGTGCGCTGTAACCAAGTAGGAGTAAAATCTTTGGCATAAAAATGACGTAAACGCCTGTAACGACAAAATAAAAAAAGAAAAAACCAGAAATTTTAAAAAAGATCATGCATGCTCACTTACAAACAGGAGCACTATGACTTCCAATATCGTAAAAAGAGAGTCTATCTTTTCGCATCAAAGGTATAAAAAGCCCAATAAGACTAAAAAGAGTTACAAGCATTAAACTATAGCGTATGCATAGTTGTAGTATAGAAGGTTTTTGTTGTGTTTTAAGATCAACCAGTATTAGATCATATGCTTTGTATCCGGGTGTTTGTCCGCTACGATTTAAAAAAAGAGTTGTGACAATACCATATGGAATAAGAATCAGAAGCCAACCTTGAAGCATATGTGCCGCAAAGCCTTCTCTAGAGCCATAAATAAGATAAAACACAATGTAGAGAATCGGCATAAGAAGCATAAAAGAATCTACGATAAACGCCTTAAAGCGTTTTTGAAAAGGCGCGATGGATGGAAGAGTAGGCAGAGCATTTTTATGCTCTTTTTTGCCTTTCTTGGTAGCTCTCCATCGCATTATAAATCAGTTTCCTCTGCTACCTGGTTTATGTGCCACGCTTCCTTCTTTACATAAAGGGCACTCGCTTGGCTCATAAATGTCAAATTCAAAATCAGCCAATGCAAAAAATGGTGCATCGTTTGGAAGTTTGCAGGTAGGTTTACCCGCAAGATCGCTTCCGACACGTTTACAAAAACCACGGTTTGCAAGAGCGGCAAAACCAACGATGATTCCACCCATACTCTCGGCAATTTTTGCGGCTTCTAAAGCGGAACCACCTGTTGTAATAATGTCTTCACAGACAAGGATTTTTTCACCTTTTTTGACTTCAAAGCCTCTACGAATGGTCATTTCACCATTGACACGTTCTGCAAAAATAAAACGTTTTCCAAGTGCGCGAGCAAGTTCATAACCTGCTAAAACGCCGCCAAGGGCTGGAGAGCAGATGGTGTCGATTTCAAGGTTAGACGCTTGAATCATTTTTGCGAGTTCTACTGCTAATTGCTCAGCAACTTTTGGATCTTCAAGTACTTTTGCACTTTGCAGATAGTAGCGAGAGTGTTTACCACTGCTCAGTAGAAAATGTCCTTCTAAAAGGGCATTAGCGTCTTTATAAATTTTTTCGATTTGCATAGGTGCCCTTAAATTTTAAGTAATTCTGCTTCTTTTTCTTTTACAAGATCATCGACTTTTGCAACGGTTGCATCAGTGATTTTTTGAACTTCATCTTGACCTTTTTTAGATTGGTCTTCAGTGATGAGTTTATCTTTTTCCAATTTTTTGACTTGATCGTTGGCATCTTTACGTACATTACGGATAGCAACCTTCGCTTTATCACCCATTGTTTTAGCTTGTTTTGCTCCCTCTTTTCTTTGTTCTGATGTCATCGGAGGGAAGAAAAGTTTGATAGTTTCGCCATCGTTATTTGGGTTAACACCGATGTTTGCTTGCATGATTGCTTTTTCAATCTCTCTAAGCATTTTTTTCTCCCAAGGAGAAATAGTAATCGTGGTCGCATCGGTTGCTAGAACGGTTGCAACTTGGCTAAGACCTGTTGGTGTTCCATAATAATCAACATGGATATTGTCCAAAATTGAAATAGAGACTTTACCACTACGAATGGTCATAAAATCACGTTTAAGTGCCGCAATACATTTTTCCATATGCTCTTTTTGTTCAGCATATACTTTACTTAGTTCCATTGTGTACCTCTTTTGTAAGTTGAAATTATTTACTAAACTTGTCTTTGACAAGTAATTTTGTTGAGATTTTATTGCCTACTGAAACAATAACGCGTGTACGCTCTTTTGTCAATATTTTGTTAAGTTCTGCTTTGAATATACCATCGCTTAAACTGACCTCTTGATAGCCATGTTCGCTAATATATATACCACCCTTAGTTGCATTGGTCTGTGCTTTGACATGTAATGAGGTGAGTTTACCATCTTCCCCTAAAAACGTAGGTTCAAACCATGTTGTCTCGAGAGCCTTGTATTTTAAAAATCCACCTAAATCGCTTTTACCTACAAGAGCAGAGCGGTCTAAATCGAGTGGATCGCTAAAGCTAGCTACTGCGCCCATCGTTTGATTTAAAATAGCTTGAAAACCATAGCTCGTGGCTATATTTTTGACGCGTGGGCTGAACTCACCAAAAGGGTAAGAGAAGTAACGTGGTTTAATACCCAAACGTTTTTCAAAAAGTGCCAACCCTTCATCAAAATCTTTTTTCAATGCTTCATCACTCAGTTCTGTCATATGAGGATGATTCATCGAATGAAACTCTAAAGAGCCATATTTAGCTATTTCTTTTAGTTGATCCCAACTCATAAAATCACCGTATTTCTGCTCTGTTGCTCCCACGTAAACAAACATTGAAAAAGGGTAGTTGTACTCTTTAAAGAGTGCTAAACCATGTTCATAAAAGCTTTTATAGTTATCATCAATGGTAAGGACAACCCAATTATCAGGGATAGCTTCTTTATTATGAAGAGCGTTTACTAATTTTTCAAGTGGAATGACTTCGTAGCCATTTTTTTTGAAATAGTCAAATTCTTTACGGAGTTCTTCGAGCGTTGTGTTGGTTGTAGGATATCTAGAATCGTTAAAACGATGGTAGATGAAGATATGGGCATCTGCCCATACCATCACGCTTAAACACAATACAAGCCAAAAGGATTTCATGCGAGATTATTTAGATGCTGGTGCTTCAGGGGCTGCTGGAGCAGATGTTACTGGTGCTGGAACACTTGGAACAACGCTTTTTTCGATTTTGATATCTTCAGCAATAGATACTTTTTTGTCTTGGTTGTAAAAATAACCCAAAGTAAGTGTATTTACAATGAAAAGAGTTGCAATGATAAATGTAAATTTTGCCATAAATCCTGCTGGTCCTTTTGCACCAAAAAGAGATTCATTGCTTCCACTATAAGCGCCAAGACCGATAGATGAGCTTTTTTGCAGAAGTACAGATACAGTTAAAATAGCAGTTAATACAAATTGTAAAATCAATAAAACGGTGGTCATAAGGGATGTCCTTTGTTTGCAAAATAATGTAGAACCAAGGATTATACCCAAAACGTGTTAAAAAATCGTTAAAGTCCTTACAGCTTCTCAAAATCTAGTGTGATTTCATCGATGCAACGTTGTGGTAAAAAGGTTTTTGCATATTCCATATAAATACCTGAGGTATAGAAAAATTTAACAAGTTCTTTATCGAGTTCTCCTTCTTGTGCCATGGAGTAGAGAATTTTCATGGCAACAGAGAGCGGCATGCTCGATTTATAAGGTCTATCACTAGCCGTCAAGGCTTCAAAAATATCGGCAATCGCTAAAATGCGTGCTTCAAAACTAATTTCATCACCTTTAAGTCCTTGAGGGTATCCTTTACCATTAATTCTTTCATGGTGATTTCCTGAAATTTGTGGAATCTGTTGGTATTTTTTGGGGAAAGGGAGACGATTTAAAATATCAACGCTGAGCTTTGCATGGGCATTGATAATTTCACGCTCTTCAGTGGTTAGTGTACCTTTTTGTGTACTAAGATGATATGCTTCATCTTCTGTAAGAATGTAATAGTTTTCATCTCCAATCTTCCATTCTTTTTTGGCAAATTCTTGGATTTTTGCAACCTTGTCATTTGTCAAAAATGCATCGCCTTTGTTGCTGATTTGAATCAGTGAAAATGCTTCATGTAATGTTTGAATCTCTTTCGTATATTTTTCTTCTAAAAGGGTAATGTCATTTGTTTGTCTACCTTCTAAAAGAGCAACTTTATCTTCTAAAAACTGTATATATAAAGCTTTTTCAAGTGTTTTTATACGACTTTCAATCAGATTGATTCGATCACATAATGCTTCAAGTTTTGTTGCTTTGTCAACAATTTGTTCTGGTGTAGCGAGTTTTCCAATGTCATGCATAAGGGCTGCAAAATTGATCTGTTTTATCTCTTCGGCACTAAAGTGTTTATGGGCGTACAAAGTTGTATCTTTATTGATCGCCTCTGCAATCATAACACTGAGTTTTACCATGCGTTTGATGTGACCAGCAGTGTAGGGTGATTTTTTACTGATAGCAAAAATAATACTTTTAAGAAAAGATTCCAAAAGATTTTCAAGCCCTTGAATGAGCGATGTATTTGTGATGGCTATGGCTGCTTGTGAAGCAAGAGAGAGCGTGATTTTTTCATCTTCTGTGTCAAATGAAACTACCTCTTGTATCTGTGTGTCTATTTTGTTGATGAGTTGTAAAACGCCAATGATCTCACGTTCATGGTTTTTCATAGGAATGACGAGCATAGATTTAGAGCGATAACCTGTTCCTTGATCGAATTGTTTGGTCCCTTCAAAGGAGAAGCCTATCGCCTCATAAACATCAGGAATATTGACTAAACGATCTTCCAGTGCACATGTCGCAGCTACCATTTTTTTGTTGGGTGTTCCATCTTCAAGATAGAGTGGAAGTGGTGACCAGGTGATTTTACCACTCGTCCCACCCATTTTAATTGCTAAGGAGTCTGTTCGAATGACTTTAAAACGCAGTTCATGATTTTCCAGTAGGTATAAAGTGCCTCCATCTGCGCCTGTAAGGTTCTTAGCTTCTTCTATAATCATCTCTAAAAGAGCATCTAGATTTTCATTTGCAGAAAGAGCCGTACCAATTTCAGTCAGTTTTTGAACACGTTCATCAACACTTGTATGTGTGCATGTTTTTAAGACACCTGTTGCAAGTTCTATGCTTTCACCATCTTTTAAAATGGCATCTTTTGAGATACCTATCTCATGAAGTTGCTGCATAATATGTTCAGCGTAAAAAGGTTTGAGATGATTAATATAAATATGTAAATCATCTCGTTTCAGTTGTTCCATTCCTTGTGCAAGAAAATGAGGTGTAAGATGTTTGCTCTCAGTCGCAATTTTTTTGAAATGGTTAGGAAATGAGACGTCAATAATCAGTGTTTTAATGTCTTGTCTATGGTTTAGGAGTTGCCAAAGAGCGTCATTGTGAAATGTATCGCCTGAGAAGAGCAGACTGTTGTTCTTTTGGGTAATGATATAACCACAACATGGCACAGTATGATTGGCTAAAAAAGGTGTTAGTGTAATCCCTTCTTCAATCTCATACGTTTGGTTCGCCTCTATTTCAACATAGGTGATCGCTGGAGTTTTAGAATTTACGAGATGGATCTTACTAAAATCAGGCCAAAGCACATCGTTGAAAAGATGTTTTTTTATAGCCTCAATCGTATGCGGAAGTCCATAGAGTAAAAGTGTCTCTGTACGATTGGCAAAAAAATTGTCAATGAGGAAAGCGGTATCGATAATATGATCTAAATGAGCGTGAGAGAAAAAGATACGATTGATATGTGAGGCTTCATTGTCAAGAGCATGCATGATATTGCCAGCGTCTATAAGAGTGTTTTTTGTAACTTGAATACATGTTGTAAAAGACTCTTTTGACCTGCTGCCTTGAGCACCAAGAATGCGAATATGACTCATGATTATCCTTTTGTAGTATGCACAAAAACGCCATTAAATGAAGCCGGTGGAAACGCTATGTAATGCGAACAACGTTCGCAGTAAATAGTATAAATGGCTTCATTGGTTTTGTTTTCTCTTTTTTGTAACGCTTCAAAGCAAGAAAGAGCCTCAGAAAAACGGGCTTCTTTGTAAAGTGCAATTGCTTCATGGTGGAGTGTGAGTTCTTCGTGAAGTTCTTCATAGCTGACATTGTAGAGTGGTTCTTTTTGAGGCGTGTCAAAGTCATGGATTTGCCATACTTCAACAGGTTCACTTTTACCTTTTACGGTTACTAAATCTAAGAAGCGAAAGATATAAGAGCCCTTCAATAGGGATTTTGTGAAGTTTGAAATCGTAAGATGAGAGTTGTAATACTTACATAAAGATTCTAAACGAGAACCCAAGTTAATGGCATCGCCGATGACAGTATAATCGCTTCGGCTACTTGTACCCATCTCTCCCACAATGGCAAGCCCTGTATTGATACCAATACCAATGTCGATGATAGGGACAGCTTTTGCTTCTGACATAGAAACGATTTGCGCAAATTCAGGATTTGTTTTAAGTAAAGCATTGAGTTTTGGGAGATAATGAAGTTGTTCTAAGGCTGCGCTGACAGCTTTATCTGCATGGTTTTCAATACTGAGTGGTGCATTCCAGTATGCCATAATCGCATCGCCAATAAACTTATCGACGGTTCCTCCTGCGCGAATAATGATTTGACTCATAGGGTCCATATAAGCGTTCATAAGGTGAATCAGGTGTTTTGGAGCTCCTGCCGCTTCTGAAAGAGCTGTAAAGTTACGAATGTCAGAGAAAAAGATGGTAATCTCTTTTTCAACACCTTCTAGAACATCGTTGTTGCTCGAGAGAATATTGTTCATAACAGCAGGACTCACTTTACTTGCAAATTTGTGTTTTACAAGTTCTTTTTGCCTGATTTCAAGAAAATAGTTAATAGCTTGTCCAATAATAAAAAGTATATTGATGGCTACAAGCGGTAAGATAGTGTTAAATAACACCCCTTGATAAATCATACTATAGTAATGTATGAAAATAATACAAAGATTCAACACAACCAATGCAATAAAGCTAAACAAAGCACTTGGAAGCAATAAAATCGCTAGCGTGATGAAACAGACCACAAAAAGACTAATAATATCTACACCAACAGTCCAAATAGGCTTTGCGATATAGTCTTGGTGTAAAATGTTATCGATCGCATTTGCATGTACTTCCACTCCTGCATAAACGCTCTCAAAAGGAGTACTTCTAAGATCAAGTAATCCTGCGGCAGATGTTCCAATTAAGACAATTTTATCTTTAACTTGAAGAGGGTTGATATGATTGTTATAGACATCAACAGCTGAAATATACTCATAACTGTGCTGGCTTCCACGATAATTCACCATCAAACGTCCATAAAAATCGGTAGGAATGATATGCTCTCCAATTTCAATTTGAGAAACTCCACGTTCATCATAAACAATGTTGATCTTCTTTTCACCTAATGCGATGCGTATCATTTCAAGACTCAGTGAAGGGTACAGTACACCATCGTATTCCATCACCAATGGAATACTACGTACAATGCCATCGTTGTCAGGAATAGTGTTAAAATAGCCACTTGAATAAGCTTTTTGCTGTATAAGGGGTATGTTTAAAATGGCACGATAGGGCTTGATAAGAGAGGAGTGTGCGGGACGCTCATGTTCTATAATGATTGCAGAAGATTTAGGATGTCCTTCAGGTTCTATAAAATCCGGTGTGAGTGCAAAAACATAACCCATAACGGTGGGTGTTTGTGTGATGGTTTGAGCAAGAATAGCATCGTAATCTGGGAGATTTTCATAAGGAAGTCCAAACTGTTTTAAGATGTGTTGAGGGGAACTGTTATCTGTTTCCGCAAACACAACGTCCAAGCCGATAATCGCTGCACCAAAATCAGAAAGGTTTTGCAGCAGTTTGGCAACTTTATCTCTGCCCCAAGGCCATTGTCCTAAAGTTTTAAGGCTCTTTTCATCAATATCAATGATAACAATATTATCATCTCCCATGATTTCGCCTCTGCTTTGTAGCATCAAATCTTTGATTTTATATTCAAAGGGCTGCCAAAAAGGACTAAAATGGAAGTATCCTGCAACGCAGCTCCCAATAACCATAAAGGTGAAAAGAAGCTGTGTTAGGCTTTTGCGCATGTGTTAAAATGTCCACATAATACTAGCAAGCGCATTGATTTTATCATAGTCATATGGATCGTGGTTAGAACGATTGTCACTGTACATAATACTCATACCCAGCGAGAGATTTTTTTGAAGGGTATAGCCAAAAGAGAGCTCATATTGGTCTTTGTCATCTTGGCGTTTGGTTAAGAACAGGGTATCAACATCATCATAATCGGTTGAAGTGTGCGTATAACTAAGCGCACTTCGGAATGTTTTCGTGAATTCTTTTGAAAGATCAAGTCCGTATTTCCACTCTTTGTTTTGTACATCTGTTCGAATGGATTCTACTTCTTTGTTAATGCCATAACTTGTGTGAAGAGCTAGCGCGAAGAGATTATCTCCAATAACACGTCGATAATTTGCGAAAAGTAGATGTGCATTGACATCATGTGTCTCTTCATTGTAGTAACCACGTTTAAAGCTATATCCACCTTCAATCTGTGAGAGTGGATCGATGAGGTAACTGTTTGTGATGCCAGCACCTACATTATAGAGGTATCCTCTTCCATCGATGTACACACGATCAAACGTGAGAGGTAATGAAACTTTGTAGTCGTTTTCACTCCATGTTGGTGCAGAGGAGAGCGAGAGCAATACGAGATTGTTTTTGCTTGATTGAGAGTAGAGCTTGTCATACGCGACAAAGCTATTTTCTAAACTCCATCCTCCTCGTTCACCAAAGTCATAACTGTGGTTAAGAACAAATGTTGAGAAACCATAACCATCTTTCTTTTTTTCATTGCCTGAGAGAGGAATGTTAAGAGATGGAAGTGTGAACTCTTTGATACCAATATCGTTGTTGACGTTACTGTCATACCCACCACCCACGATAAGTGCTCCTGCAATTTTATGTGGATTCCGACGTTCATTGATTTGGCGCTTAAATGCAGTTGCAACATCTCGTATATCGTTTGGAAGTTGTTCGTTAAGCACTATATCGAGTTCTGTTTGTGCTAATTCTAGTTGCTGTCGCTCAAAGTAGAGACGTGCTAGTTCAAGGTGTGTGCGTGTATGTTTTGGATTGAGTATCAGTACACGATCAAATGCCGCTATAGCCTCATCATAGTGACGTAACTCTAAAGCACATCGTCCCACAAAAAAATTGATTTCAGCACTAGCGGGTGTTTCCTCAAAAAGTTTTTCAAACAAAGGATATGCTGTTGCGAAATCCCCTTGAGTATATGCTTTCTGCGCTGAATCGTAAAGTTCTTTAGAAGAGATGTCTTGTGCAAGCAGGTGTGTTCCTAGCAGTGCAATCGCTACAATATGTGAAAGTTTCATTATTTTACCGCCTTATAGACACCCGAAGCGGTGCTCGTTCCTGATGTAGCTTTGAATGTACCGCCGACGGCTTCAGCATTACTGCCGTAGAATGTCCCTTTTATAGAACTTGTACTTAAAGCATCTGCAATACCGTTAACTTGTACAGTAGCTTCATTTCCTAGATTGAAACTGCCGCCTTCAAGGCCACCTGAGACACCAATTTGCCAAATTTGAGGTGTTGTTTGGACTGTTTGGAATTTGATATAGCTGGTATTTAAAAGACTACCACTGCCACCACCAAACCTAAAATTAAATACCACAGCATTGTTGTTGGTAGGGTCGATACTGTAACTGTTTGTTCCATTGATAACACTACCAAGCACATTACCATTGTACGTGTAGTTTGTAATCGGGGTATCAGCATTTCCAATTTTTCCTGCAATATACGTATGTGCAGCATCTGCATCAACGCCAGCAACCCAGTAGTTTCTTGTCTCTAGAAGCTTGGTGTCATCATTTGCTTTTATAGACCAATAGCCCCATGAGACATAATCATTAACATATGTATTTTCAGTTTGTAACCATCCTTGGTAGGTATCAAAATCTTTGATAGCGATTTTGTTAAGATCTTTATAGGTCATTGTGGAACTATCACTGCTTTTTGTGAGTAAAAGTTGGTATGGATTAGGACGATCTAAAGTGAGGCTACTGTCGATAATACTATCATCTGTTGTATCAAGGATTAAACTAAGTGCGTCCGTATGACTAATATATTTTGTACCATCTTGCATATATTGTGAGGTCGTATATCCTGAGAGAGTGACTATGCCATTATTTGTTGATGTAGATTGTAACGTGGGGTTAAAGATAGGATAAAAACTGGTGTTAAGAGTCGTCTCTACTTGGGTATTAATATTGTTTAATGTAGATGTTTGTTGACTAGTTTGCATTGCTTGTTCTGCTAGATTTGGAATAGGTGGAAGTGAAGGCGGCGGCGGAGAAGGTTGCGGTTGCAAAGCTCCGCCATGCATCGAATTGATTAATGAGGGGCTTAATACAACAGGTGGTGCAGGTGGTTGTCCCATAGAAACCGTTGTTTGAAATCCTTGTGAAATGACGACAGAGCCATAAGCATTTGACACTACAATTTGCCCTGAGTTACAGCCAATAGTATCAGGTAAGAGCACAATATTTCCACCGATATTGGAGTTTCCTCCCACTTGACCTGAAATAATTGTTCCACGAATACCAATAGTTGCTGTTTTGGTCTCTAGATTAAAATTCTCAGGTGCTTTTTTACCTATTTCACCCGTAATGCTTTTAAATGTTCCCTGATTGAATTTGAATTTTGCTTTGGGTTGTTGCGCATCGTTGAGGTATTCTTGAATATCCAAGACGCTTGAACTACCCAATGTAATGACCGTCTTGTCTTCAAATGTGAGTTGGATTTGACTGTTATTAGCTGTAAAAATCGTATCACGTTCTTCAATAGAAGCATTGGTTGTAAGTTGAATGGTTTGATTGTTTCTTGATGCTGTTGCATCGCCTTTAAGTAAGGAAACTTTACCGATAGATGCCCAAGCTTGCGTGCTTAAAAACAAGCACATAAAAATACCTAAATGCCCCCATTTAGACATGTGTAACCCCTCATTATGAGTATTGTTAGATATTTTATGAAAAGATTTCTTAAACTATTATTGGCATTTCTGATCAAGCGTTAGTAACAAACATGAAACAGTCATTTTTTAGGCGTAGCAGAGTATAATTTTTAGAAAAATAGTGGACATCTCAACGCACATGATTGCAAAACATATCAAAGAATTTTCCAAAAACGCCCATAGTTATGATGCTTATACCTCTTTACAGCAAGAGATAGCACACTATTTAGTATCACAGATTCACTCTAAACCTAAAAAAATTTTAGATTTAGGATGCGGAAGCGGTGCTGTTTTTAAACAAATCTCTTGGGATATAGAGCATTTTTTGGGTGTAGATAGTGCGCAAAGCATGTGTGAACTTCATCCTAAAAATGAGTATGTTCATATTATTTGTGAAGACTTTGAATCTAAAACCCTTTGCTCACAATTACAAACATCGTACGATTTATTGATTTCCTCTTCTGCTCTGCAATGGGCGAAAGATATTGAAGCACTCATCGCTCAATTCTCTCTTCATTGTAAAGAGGGAGCATTTGCTATTTTTACCGATAAAACATTTGAATCTATTTATGCTATGAGCGGGCTTACAACTTTTTTACCCAACGCAAAAGCATTGATAGCTATGTTTGAAACGTATTTTTCATGTCACTATGAAGTCAAAACATTTCGCCTCTTTTTTGATGATAATCTTTCCAAATTCCGCTACATCAAAAAGAGTGGAGTGAGTGGCGGGGAAAAACGTTTAAGCGTTGCTCAAACCAAAGCATTGATTCAAAATTATCCGCATGAATACCTCGAATTTGAGGTTCTTTTTCTTTGGGGTAAACCAAAGAGCTTCTAAAAGGTCAATAAAATATAACCAAAATTTATACAACACCTTCAAAATAGTTATTTAAACTTAAATATAAAAATTGATAATCTACTGTTTTTTTTAACCAAAATTTGTAATTTATGCTATAAAAAGTTTATAAAAATTTACTTTTGTGTGCATAATGCATGAAAAAATGATCTATTTTACCTCTTTTTAAATCCCCTTAAATAGGGCATTCACTGCAAATTTATACTTTTTGGATAATTTTTTTTACCTTTTGTAAGTTCTTTCTAAGATAGTTGCTTTACAATGGTTATATCAAGACGCACTTTTAGACTTCGTTTTGAGGTGTGAAACTTAAAGGTAAAAGATAACAAGGAGACACGATGAAAGTAGAGATCTCACGAAGGAGATTTCTTCAAGGTAGTGTGGCGATGTCAATCGCAGGTGGAATGAGCCTAAGTTCCTCTTCCATTATGGCGAGCGCTACAAAACCAGCCAAGAAAGTTGGCAATGAAGATAAAAAAGTAGCAACACTCTGTGAAATGTGTGTTAATAAATGTGCTGCCATTGCTCATGTACGCAATGGTGTTGTTGAAAAACTTGATCCAAATCCACTTTTTCCAAAATCACGCAATATGCTTTGTGCACGTGGAAATGCAGGTATTAAGGCACTGTACGATCCAGACCGTCTGAAATATCCTCTTATTCGTGATGGAGAAAAAGGTAGTGGTAAGTTTAAGCGTGTCAGTTGGGACGAAGCTTATGCTTACATTAATGAAAAACTCACCAAAATTTTAGATGAAGAGAAAGATAATCGCTCAACCGTAGCTTTCTGTGCAGGTGAAGGTATCGCAGAGCATACGTTTAAAAGCTTCTTTACAATGTTCGGTTCTTCTCACTTCTTAAACCATGCAAGTCTTTGTTTAGCAACAACTGTTTCAGGCTATTCTTTAACCATTGGTGGTTACGGTCAATCTGATCTTGATAATGCTAAATATGTCATTATGGCAGGAGCAAATCGTGCAGAAGCGATTGTGACACCAGATACCATGGACTTTTTCAAACGTACCAATGGTAGAGGTGCAAAACTCATCACTGTTGATCCTCGTTTTACCAATACAGCCGCTAAAAGTGATAAATGGTTGGCGATTAACGTAGGAACAGACTTAGCATTTGTACTAGCATTAACCTATGTTGTTATTAAAGAAGAGCGTTACAATAAACCATTTGTTGAAAATTATTTCAATGGATTTGATGCCTATAAAGAGCATATTTTAAGCAATAACTATACGCCAGAATGGGCTGAAAAAATTACAGGTATTAAAGCGGCAGATATTTACCAGGTTGCGCGTGATTTCATGGCGCATGCACCTCAAGCGATTTATTATCAAGGTCGCCGTACAACATGGTCTAAAAATGACTTCCAACTTCGCCGTGCTCAAGCAATTTTTAGCGCACTTGGTGGGGGTGTTGATGTAAAAGGAGGTATCTGTTTTGGTAAGAGTTTACCATTGGTAGAGCATGATGCGGTTGCCCCAATGTACGCACAAGCAAAACCTCGTATTGAAAAAGATGAAGCAGCGGTAGTTGGCGGTTCTGGTTCATGGGTTGCATTTAGAAATATGGTTTTAGAAAATCGTAGTCCATACCCAATCCGTGCGCTCTTTAACTACAAACACAATCCAATGCAAAACATGCCAAACAATAAGAAAACCGAAGAGTTTTTGAAGAAATTGGATCTTGTTGTGACCATTGATACTATGCCAAGCGATACCGTGATGCTTAGCGATGTCATTTTACCTGAGTGTACCTACTTAGAGAGAACAGACCCTGTCGTTTCGTATGGCGGCATTGAGCCTTCTATCGCTCAGCGTAACAAAGCGATTGACCCTATGTTTGAAACGAAACCGGTCATGGAAATTATGAGAGGCTTGAGTACAAAACTCTCTAAACCACTCTTTGAAATCACCAAAAAATATGACGAAGATGTGCAAATGGCAATTGAAGATGATGGCGAAGAAAAAGTCTATGCAGATTTTGATTTGACGAAGCCATTTATGCACGATCAAGAAGAACTCAATGCACATGCTGTTGCAAAATATGAAGGTGCAGCTGCAATCCTTAAAGAAAAAGGCGTTTTCTATCCAAATATGAATGAGTATTTCAAAAAATTGGGTGTAAACGAGTATGAGTACTATCCAGAGCATAAACGTGCATATTCTGTAAGAAACAATAAATTTGCAACCCCGTCAGGCAAAATTGAATGTGCAGTACCTGCGCTTGCTAAAAAAGGAATCGATGCGATGCCTACATGGAAAGCGGAATATGAGATGGCAACACCTGCAGGTAAATTTAGATTTATCACTGGACGTCATGCGCAATTCACCCAATCAGGAACCGCCAATAATCGTCTTCTTCTCAATTTAGTGCCACAAAATTACGCGTGGATTAACAAACGCGTAGCAGATAAAATGGGTATTAAATTTGGTGATAAATTAGAAGTCTCCAGCAAAGTGGGTAAAACAACGATTAAAGCGTATCCAACAGAGAAAATTGGACCAGATACACTTTTCTTTGTACATGGATTTGGTGTGTACTCCAAAGCACTCTCTTTGGCTTATAACAATGGCGGCAATGATGCAGCTATTTTAGAAGATGGCATTGAGCCGATGCACGGATCATCTTGTCTTCATGACACTATTGTAGAAATTAGAAAGGTTTAATTATGGCACGTTATGGAATGGCACTTAACTACAAAAATTGTATTAATTGTAGAGCATGTGAAAGTGCGTGTAAAGAAGAAAATGGTGTTTTACTCCTCAAAGATCATTATCGTATCTGGGTAGGTGTGAAAGAAGCAGAAGGACAATTCCCAAATATTTCTATTGCTTCACAAACATATCATCCAAGTCAATGTCAGCATTGTGATAATGCACCGTGTCAACAAGTGTGCCCAACCAATGCAACATACTACGGCAAAGATGGTATGGTTATGGTTGATCCAAATAAATGTATTTTATGTACGTATTGTATCAATGCGTGCCCGTATGATGCGCGTTATGTTGATCAAAGAACCATGACGGTTGATAAATGTACATTCTGTTCAGACACGCGTTTAGCAGCGGGTGAAACCACCACAGCATGTCAAGCAACCTGTCCGACAAAAGTAAGGGTCTTTGGTGACTTGGACGATCCAAATAGTGAGATTTCTGTCCTTCTTGCCAATAAAGAGTACCGTCAAGTGAAAGAGCACTTGGGTACTAAACCAAAACTATTTTATATATTGTAGGAGTCTAAGATGAATACCATCTCTTTGAAAAAACTCTTTTATTTTGAAAAAACACCACTGAATTTAGTGATGGCATTTGTGACAGTTGCTTTAGTTGCAGCTTTTTTTGCAGGCGCTGTGAATTATATATTACATGGACACCATGCGTATAATGTTACAAGACAACATCCTTGGGGACTTTTGATCTCGATGTATGTTTTCTTCGTCGTATCAAGTACGGGTCTTTGTATTATCTCTTCTATTGGACATGTTTTTGGTATTGAAGAGTTCAAACAAATTGGTAAACGTGCTATTGCAGGTGCGATTATTACGATTAGTTCTGGTTTCGCAGTTATTGGCTTAGAAATTGGTCATCCTATTACTATGCTCATTTACAATGTTTTAACTCCAGGTTTAACATCTGCTATTTGGTGGATGGGAACACTTTATGGACTTTATCTTACATTTATTTGTTTAGAATTTTTCTTTTTAGCGATTAAAGAGAACCACACACTCTCTAAAATCTTTGGAGTCTGTGGACTTTTAGTAGGTCTTGCAGCACACTCAAATCTTGGAGCGGTCTTTGGCTTTTTAGTCTCTCGTCCTTCCGCAAATGGTGTTTTCTATCCAGTTTATTTCATCCTTTCTGCGATGATCACTGGATGTTATTTGATTTTCTTGATGTATGGTTTTCGCTATAAAATGAACTTTCCTGAGAAAGTTGCTATAATGCTTGTAAAGCTTGGAAAAATTTTAGGAATGCTTTTAGCAGTACTTATTTTCTTTGAGGCATGGAAAATTTTAACAGCACTTTATGGTGATATGCCAGAGCGTGCAGCAACTATTTTACATGCGATTAAGCACCCTAACTTTTGGTTTGGTGAGTTGACATTAGGTATGTTGATCCCATTTGTGGTGATTTTACTCAGTAATGCAAAAGCGATTAAAGCAACCGTTTATGCTTCTATCGCTGGTATGGTTGGTATTTTCTTTATGCGCTATGGTTTGGTTCACGATACACTTTTGTATCCTATGCGAACACTTAAAATTAGCGAGTATGAGTTGCCTCCGACCTTTTTAGAGTATGTTCCTTCAGTTACAGAGTTTGCCATAGGTCTTGGCGGTATTGGGCTTTCACTTTTAATGTATTATGTTGCTGATAAGATATTTAATTTGGATGAAACAAGTCATCATTAACATTGAGTTATAAACTTCAAAAAGGAGATCGCTATGAAATTACGAGTTTTCGCAAGTAGTGTCATTGTTGCTGGATTGTTACTCAGCGGATGTACAACACAACCAGAAGCAACAGGAAGTACAGCAAGTGCAAAAGTACTTACTGAGCCAACAGCACATGTTAAAGGCTTAATTGAGAAGTTTAAACTAGAAAATGTGGATTATGCTTATGTCAAAGCAGCTATTGGGAATGGAACAAGAGACGGTGCGAAAGCACTTCTTATTGATGCACGTCCTAATCCAAAATATTTAGCAAGTACAATTCCATCAAGTATCAATATTCCCGATACACAAATTGACAAGTTTATTGGTCAATTGGATAAAGTCGCTAAAGATAAAGAGATTATTGTATTCTGTGGTGGATGGGATTGTGAGAAAAGCCCTATCGTTGCAGGACATTTAAAAAGCAAAGGCTTTACGAATGTAAAATTATATCAAGCAGGTGAGCCAGAGTGGATAAGTAAAAATTATCCAGAAATTGGTTTACCAGCAGTTCAAGCACTCTTTAAAAACAATAGTGCCGTTTTCATGGATGCAAGACCATATGCTAAATATATGGCAGGAACAATCCCAGGTGCTGTGTATATGAGTGATGAAGAAATTGATAAACTTAAAGGTCGTTTGCCTGCAGATAAAGCAACACCGATTGTAAGTTTCTGTGAGGGGTATAGTTGTGCAAAATCGCATAACTTAGCTAAAAAGCTTCAAGAGTTTGGTTACCAAAAAATTAGTGTTTATGCTGGTGGTTATCCAGAATGGAAAGAGGCAGGACTTCAAACGACAGCAGGTGGCGCTAAAAAAGTAGAAGCAGCTCCAGCACCTAAAAAAGATGCTTTTGTTGAAGGTATTAAACTCGGCGAAGATGAAGGAACGGTTGATGGTGAATGGTATAAAGCACTCATCGTAAGCGATAAAATTCCTGAAAATGTAGCT
>Ga0209016_1000640_pt1 | contig 38594 bp, 34 predicted proteins | sample EPASupsiteSAE305_FD_187265 | JGI IMG/M metagenome (GOLD analysis project Ga0209016, IMG submission 187265) | Bioremediated contaminated groundwater microbial communities from EPA Superfund site, New Mexico - SAE3-05 (SPAdes) (version 2) | ecosystem: Environmental > Aquatic > Deep subsurface >... | reverse complement strand
TCGGATATACCCATCTTCCGGCAAACTTCAGTCACTTTGGTCCCGGTTTCAGACTGCCTGAGCGCAAACGCTATCTGTTCCTCGGTAAATTTCGTCGTCTTCATGGCAAAACACCTCCTCGGTTAGGATTGTATTTTGCCAAAAATCTCTACTTTTCGACGGTCTTTTTTTCAGGGAAGACGTCAGTACAGAAAAAGTGGACACAAAGTTAAAGCGTTTAATCTGCTCTGAGGAGGTGTTCACATGAAAAAAACCGTACGCAGAAAATTCACAGACGAATTTAAGGAAGGGGCCGTCAAACTGGTCACGGAACAAGGATATAAGATTTCCGACGCGGCCAGGAATCTGGGCATCCATGCCACTCAACTTCGCCGATGGGTCAAAGGGAAATCACCGGATGCAACCCCCGTTACGACCAGCACGGTTCAGTTGCAAGCAGAACTTAAGCAGTTGAGGCGGGAAAATGAGCGTCTTCGAATGGAGCGAGAGATTCTAAAAAAGGCAGCAGCCTTCTTCGCGAAAGAATCGGTTTGAGATTTTCCTTCATCGATATCGAGAAGAAGGCGTTCCCTTTGTTTTTGCTGTGTAAAGTCATGCAGGTGAGCCGTAGCGGTTATTACCACTGGAAAAAGCGTGGAACATCGGCCAGGGAGAAGGAGCGATTCCAGCTGATTCCGAGGGTTCGTTCCATTCATCAAGAATCGAAAGCAACGTACGGCAGCCGAAGGATGGCTCAGGAGCTGAATGCTCTTGGGTTTCATTGCGGCAAGCATAAGGCCGGAACTTTGATGAAGCTGGCTGGCGTTGCAGCAAAACAACGGAAAAAGTTCAAGGCCACAACCGATAGCAAGCATACGTTTCCTGTCGCCCCTAATCTTCTGAGCCGCAGGTTTTCCGTGACCACACCGAATTGCGTCTGGGTTGGCGACATCACCTACATTTGGACATCCGAGGGATGGCTGTATTTAGCGGTTGTGATCGATTTGTATTCCCGCCGTATCGTAGGGTGGTCGATGAACAAATGTATCACCAGACGATTGGTCATGGATGCGTTCACCCTGGCGATTTGGCGACGAAAACCATCGAGTGGTCTCATTTTTCCCTCGGACAGGGGCAGTCAATATTGCAGCCATGATTTCCAGAAATTACTCAAGAAGCATGGAATACTGACCAGTATGAGCAGAAAGGGCAATTGCTGGGACAATGCTGTGGCCGAGAGTTTCTTCGGCAGCCTCAAGGTTGAGCAGGTTTTTGGGGTGAGGTATCCCAGCCGATCTAGCGCCAGACAGGACATCATCGAGTACATTGAGATGTTTTACAACAGCAAGCGCCGTCATTCCTCCTTGGGGTACATGAATCCCATGGAATTTGAGAAACAACAGCTTTGGAAAAAAGCGGCTTAAAAAACGTCTACTTTTATTTGACCACGTCAATCTTGAATTCATCTACATGGTTCTGCATAAAGGCGTACTTCACTTCAGGCTCTTGGCAAAGTACGCTGCGGCCTTTTTTACGATGGCCAACTCCTCGGCCTGCTCTGCCAGCTGGCGCTTGAGCCGAGCGTTTTCTACAAGAAGCCGTTCTTCCACGGCGCTGCGATCTTGCGCAAGACGAGCCTTGCTTCGCCAAGAATACAACTGGCTTTCATGAAGCCCAAATTGCTTGTCTGCCGTTGGAACCCCAACCTTTCGGCAAGAGCCAGTGATTCTGTCTTGTACTGCTGTGAATGCCGCTGCCTGGTCTTGCTTGATTTTGTTTTCGTTGTCATCGAACACCTCCGTTAAGGAATATACTCGCTTAACGGAATGTCCTTCAAGAACGGGCAAGATCAGTATCCGGAAGCACAGCTCTTCGTTACGCCAGACAGTTCGTTGATGGCGAGCGGAGGCATGCATGATGCCCGCCATCTCTCTTCTTTCAGCGGCTATTTTCCCTCCAACGCGAGGAATTGACTGCGGATAGCTTCAAGGCGGCTCCGGTTTTTACCAAGATCCGAATAACCAAGGCGCGAAGCGGAGCGGACGTGGATGACTTTATTCGTCCGATCCAACAGAAACTCGCCATCATCGACAAACAGCATCGTCCGCAGTTCAACCCGCAGATAATCGGACAAATCATCCACGATAGAGGTATCACTCCGGTCTGAAAGAACCCGTTTCAGGCGAGCAAAAGCTGTACCGGGATCACTGCTGAATACCAACGGCGCTATGCGGTGGCGTTCGTTTTCAGCCTGACTCGAAACGCAGTTGGGCGAACCTGGACACGGGGCGAGAATCCCCTCCTTGGCACCCAGATTATTGGGACGCTCACCGGCACAACCGATTAAGTTAAGTAAACCGAGAGCCATAAGCAGAATCCTTTTTATTCCGTTGTTCATGCTTGCCCTCCACCTTCATACAGATATTGACGCCACTGGTTTGTGGCAATGGAGTCGATGTGACAGCAACTCCTGTCTAGCAATGCATGGAATGATACGCCATGCTCTAATCCGTTAGTTTCTTGAGCATCCAAAGCATGTTTTCGCCGAGTTGACGCATGGCTTCCAGGCCATCCTGATCATCGGCCATCTCGCCCATCTCTTGCCCAAGGCCGATATTCCAGTAGGTTGAACCAATAATGACCATTTGGTTGATGAGGAAAAAATGGTTCATGGTATCAAAGGCGTGAATGGCACCGGCCCTGCCTGAAGCCACCACCGCTGCCCCGAGTTTACGGCGGAACAGATTCCCATTAGCTCGGCCAACCATGCCGCAGCGGTCAATCAGCGCCTTCATCTCGCTTGTCACATCAGCAAAATAGTTTGGAGATCCCAGGAGAATCACATCGGCGGACGCCATCTTGGCAATGCAATCGTTGACCAGATCTTTGGTCAAGACACATTTGCCGTTTTGTTTATGAAAACAAATATAACAGGCCGTGCATCCTCTGATCGCATGGCCGGCAAGCTCAACGAACTCTATGTCGGCCCCAGCCTTAATGAACGGTTCCAGCACGGTTCTCAGAAGCAGGTCTGTGTTCCCTTGCTTGCGGGGGCTCCCGCTTATGGCAACAACTCTCATTCGTTTCTCCGGTTCTTCCTATCCTTCCTCAAAGTCATTTTGGATGCGGCATGCACCAAAAAAGAAATTAAAGAGAAATTCCTCAATTGTTAGGGCCTCGCAATGACAACCAGCCCAAGATAGCCGTCAACGGTCAGCATTTCACCAGAGCGGATCAGCCTGGTGGCATCCGGTACCCCGGTAACGCAGGGAAGGCCATATTCGCGGGCGATGATGGCGCCGTGAATGAGCATGCCGCCGCGACGTTCCACAATGCCGCCAGCCAATGGCACGATAAAGGTCATGTTGGGATCAACAGCATCGCAGACGAGTATCTCCCCAGCCTTGAAAGAGGCAAGATCCGCTGGCTGATTGATAACCCTGGCAGGGCCGACTCCCAAGCCCGGACCAGCAGGTTGGCCCACCAGTTGGCGAGCCTGCAGCCGCGTTTTGCCTGATCCATAAAATCCGGGAACCGACGGGGTTGGGGTGAGGCGCTGGGCAACCCTTTCTTTCCCTGTGGCCTGTTGACTGGCCAATTCGGGAATTTCTAAATCTGCCTGCCGACGGATTGCTTCATTCCTGGCCTCGTGCAACCGCTGGGTTAATCGACCAATGGCCAGATTGTCGTTGTCGCGAAGGCGATAACTGGCCCGGCCAATTGCAAGGACCTCTTGGGCGAATTCTTGTTTATCCAGAGAGAATTCTGCCAGAAACATTGCCTCGTCAACCTGGGGCCGGCGATTTGTTCGGGGAGGGGCTGAAGCCATCTCTACCAACAGCTCTGTAACGGCACGATTCCCCGTCCTCATCCCTCCCATAACCAAGGAGAGATCGCCAAAACGATCAATAAAATCGGCCAGAGCAAGAGAAAAAGGGGTGGAAGGGTCAGGTGTGCCTCCTTCTCGGAGCATTGCCACCATCTCTGCGTCATGGCGAAGCATTTCAGCCATTTCCTGCATTTTCTGGTTGCGCTGCACTGCCAAGAGACCGGCATCACCAGCCAAAAAATCAAGAAAGGCAAAGGGATCGTTCGGTCGCAAGGTATCATTGTAGACCTGGCCAAAAAGGCGAATCCCGTGTGCCATGGGTATGCAAGCCTCCCGGTATCGCTCCTCCCAATGGTCAAGAATCTGCTGGCGTTCAGAGATCGCTGCCGCCAAGGTCTGGTTGTCCAAGGTGGCCAGGTCAACAGCCGCCAACCTTTTCGCATCAGCAGCCATGGCTGGCAAAACCTCTTCCTCAATGGTCCGTCGCAAAACTTTAAGCGAGGCCAGGCTCCTATGCAGGCTCAAATACCACGACCGCTCGCTCTCTTCGGTGGTATGGGAGGAGGTGGTGATCGGTCGTGACTGCAGGACAAACAGGGTGCCTTGCGACAAGGTCCACTCCATATCCTGGGGGGAGCCGAACAGGTTCTCAGCTTGATGCAGCAGTGCCAGCAACTGGGTGGCCGTTGCTTCAGTCAACGGGGATGTTGCCTGTTGAGTGGCTGAGAGCGGCAATAACCCGACACCATTCCCAATCGGTCGACAGGCATGGCGTCGTTCCGGATGGTATTGCTCACGAATGATTCCCGTAATGGGTTCGAGCAGCAAGCGATCGGGTTCGACATCACCATCGACCAGCCCCTGATTCAACCCCCATACGGCCTCGATCACCACGAACTCCTCTCGCCCCGGACAGCGGCTAAAGGCGACCCCTGAGCAATCACCTGAAATCAATTCTTGCACGATAACCGCCATGGCGCTGCATGCGGGATCAAGACCAAGCTCCTGGCGATATAACAAGGCCCGATCAGACCACAGCGACGCCCACACCAGGCAGACGCTGTCGAGGAGAGCGGGCAGGCCGTGAACATTGACAAAAGAATCGTGGAGACCGGCGAAAGAAGAGGTAGTTGAATCCTCTGCTGGTGCGGAGGAGCGTATGGTTAAAGGATTGTTAATCAAATGCGAGGATAGAGCGGCACTAATTTCGGCAGTCAACTTCTCTGGTAGGGGAGTATTGAGAAACAGGCTGCGAATTCGGAGACCAAGATCCCACAGCTCTTCCCAGCGCATCTCCTGGAAAGGTTTTCGTTCCAGCAAGAGGGGCAAGCGTTGACGCAAACCGGTGGTGTCCAGGTACTGTTCATAGGCGAGCGTGGTGATGCAGATCCCACGCGGTACAGGTAGACCCGCACCCGCCAACCTGCCAAGAGCTGAGGCCTTGCCACCAACCAGGGGCACGTCAGAGGCGGACAATGCCGCCAGATCGATGCAGAGTGAGTTCATGGTGCTAAATGAAACTCCATGACATTCTGAAAGCGCGTGACCAGATAGATACGGTCGATCTGCACTTGGAACAGTGCACAAGTGGGTGAGGCGACAAAATCTGCCAAGTGCGGATGCTTGGATAAATAAATCATTAACCCTTCGTCGTGTGCAGCACCGTCGATTTCCTGTGCCGAACCGAGAAGCGTGGCGGCAACGGCCCGCCTGAAATCAGACACCTGATTGGTCCGGCTATCTAGAAGAAGAGATACTCGTGGATTCCTGGTGAGATTTGCCCATTTGCGAGTGGCACGGGGAGTCGCAAAATAGAGGTGATGCAGGTCATCCGTGACAGCAACTGCTACCAAGCTCACATACGGATGGGATCCGGCGTCGGTGGCCAGAGCTGCCAGGGGTTGACTGCGGCAGAGTTCCTGGAGGACGGGGAGTTGTTCGGCGGGAATGTTCATGCCTGGTACCGTTCCTTTTCAAGGATGTTTTTGATTCGTTGAGCCGCCATCCTGCAAACAAATAGATAAGGTGCCGCCAGCAACGGCACCTCAAAGACCACCCTGCAGAGACTGGGTCCAAATGAGAGCACACGGTGGCCAGTGGCAGGAATGCCGGCCACCTGCCAGTGCCAATATTGACCGGCAGTGAACTGGGTGATCTTAAAGGAGAGCCATGGGCCGAAGGCAGTTTGTACACGGCCGACACTCCCCAGGGCAATGTAGCGATCAGCGCAATCAACTCGGGTCACCGATGGACCCCATTCAGGCCACCTTCGGGTGTCGATCAGCAGTTCCCAGGCCGCAGAAACAGGTGCTTTGATTGCAACAACGGTTGTTAACGGTTCCATCAGACTCCTACAGCCAAGGCCAACGAGATAATGAGCGGTATCGCTTCAAGCGATGCCTGCTGAGGGATGTTGGAAATAGTAGAACCTCCTCAGCAATGGAATCTAAAGAGACAGCGGTAAAGAGGGCGTTAATATGATTCAGCGGCACGCTTTTATTGCTTATAAAAGGTGATAAGGACTTCGCCCAGTTTAAACCCAAACTTGGAAAAGACAGCCCGGTTCATCATGATTGTGTCGTCAAGCTGCCACATCCAATCATCAAAATGCACGTTATACACCTTATCGCCAACAGGCAGGGCTAATACATATTTCCAGTTCAAGGCATTGCCTGCTGCCGCGCCGACAGCCTCACCGACGACGTCGGCTGCGGTTCCGCTGTACCGATCATTCTGTTTTTTGATCGTCCACACCCGACGCTCTTTCTTGCCGTCAGCATAGGCAAAATGTTCATCAAGGGTACCTGTGTCGCCTTGCCAACTACACAGCATATCGATCGTCATGCGGCGAATAACCTTTCCTGAACGATCTTGGACGATACCATGCGCAACAACACGTCCGTTAAAGAATTCCCGCATGTCGAATTGGGGTTTCTGGTGTGCGTAGTCAGAGAGTTTCACCGAAGTACAACTCGCCGTTACCAGTACAACGAGAACGCAAAAGAACCATGAAGATGATTGAGAACGAAATAACATGAGAAATCCTTCAATTTTTCCAGGTTTTCAGCCTCCATTGATCAGTCGGCGGCGCATTTCACGGTCAATGGGGTCGTTGCCCAACCATATGCCAAAATAGGCTGCGGCAAAATCTGCCCCTTCGATGGTGATGAGTGGCTGGCCATTGTAGCTAAGTTCTGTTCCCTGCCCCGGAACGTAGGTCAGAGCATATCGATCACCGGGTTTGACGTCGCGATACACCGCATTGAGTTGGTCGATGCGGCCTCGCAAGCGAGCAAGAAGGTCGGGGCTGTTATTACGTTCCAGGATCGCTTCGGCCCCTTTGCCAAAATCCGGTCCCGGTATGGAGACGAGGTAGCTTATTTCAAGACGCTTGGGGATGTCGGCCAAGACATCATCGGGAGCACCGTTATTAGGCAGGTATAGAGCCGCCACATAGACCTTGAAGATATTTAACCAGCGCAGAAGTGCTGCGCCTCGTAGGGGGAGCTGCTTGTTATTAATAATGATGGTCTCTTGGAAGGTGATACCCTCGACGGTTAACGCGGTGGCTATAATTGGATGAAAGACCAGCAGGATAAAAATCAACAGTCTTGCGATGAGGCGCAAAAAAACGCGTAAGGCTGACATGAGTGTCTCCTTAAAAAACTTCAAATTCGGGGAGTACGAAACAACTTTTTAGAATGCATGATGAAAGGTTTTTGACTGTTATTGGGAAACACCAGTGTTACAACATATTGTGTTCACTCTGAAAGGTTATCATTCTAACTTGATCGAATTGCTGACAACGGTGCGGGCGAGATCATTTAATGCAAAATGATGGAGCGGAAGGACCAGATACCAGTACAACCTGCCCAGGAGACCCCGGGGCAGGAAGTGGGCTGTCTGCACGAGTTGATCAGGCTGCACATCAAACTCCAGCCATCCTTGGCCCGGTAATTTCATTTGGGCATAGAGAAGCAGCCTCTTTCCGGGTTTGATATCGACAACCTTCCAGAAATCAAGTGCATCACCGACGCGCAGCTCTTGACTTAACCGTCTGCCGCGGCCAAGCCCATACCCACCGACGAGTTTGTCGAGAATGCCTCGAATCTGCCAGAGAAAATTATATTTGAACCAACCGTTGGCACCGCCAACGGCACAGGCCGACTGAAAGACATCCTCCTGACGTTCGCCATTGGTAAAAGGTATAATCCGCACATCCCTTAAGATCGCCCCGGCCGGATCATCGAAATCCTTGATGTCGCACGCCTGCTGACCGGTGCTGTCACACCATCGGCTGATAACCTGATTCTGCTCAAGTTCCCGCATCGCTCCGGCAACCGCTTGCTTGAACGAACACGGCTGTATCTCCGGATACAACTTTGCTGCGTTATCGTTTTGCAGCACGGTTTCACTCTTGAGTCCCTCAACCAGGGCGGCGGCGAGTTTGAAAGGAATAGGGGTAAAAAGAACCAACCAGTAGGATGACAAGCGAGGAGAGAGCACTGGGATGGGAAAAAGGTGCCTTTTCAGCCCCATGACTTCGGCTGCCTGCTGCACCATTTCCTTAAAGCTGAGTTCTTCACAGCCTATATCGACCATGAGGTTCCCCTGATGTGGGAGTGCCACTGACGCCTGCAGATAAGAAAGCACATCTTCGATGCCGATGGGCTGCGTCCGGCTCCGCACCCAACGAGGAGTGATCATCGCCGGCAGTTTCTGGCAGAGATTACGGATAATTTCAAAACTGGCACTCCCGGAACCGATAATCACGCCCGCACGTAACCAGATCGTCTCAATTCGATCGGGGTGTGCTGAAAGAATTTCCCCTGTCTCAATTCGGCTTAAGAGATGCTTGCTGGCACTCTCTTTCACGCCGAGCCCGCCGAGATAGATGATGCGCCGAACACCGGCCGCTATGCAGGCGTCCCGGAAATTCTCGGCACTGACGCGATCCAGGTTCTGGTAATCCTCGGTCGATCCCATGGAATGGATCAGGTAGAACGCCGTGTCAATTCCTGTTAGGGCAGCAGCAAGAGATTCTTTGTCGAAGGTTGACCCCTCCTGTATCTCGACCTGGTCGGCAATCGATACCTGAACCTTGTTTTTATTCCGCACCAATAATCGAACGTTCAGCGCAGATGTTGCAAGGAGACGGTGGGTCAGCCGCCGGCCGATATAGCCAGTTGCGCCGGTTACCAGTACGGTTTTGGTCTTCATCGCATCGTCCATGATTGCAAAGTCTCAGTTCGGTTTGGTGGGAGAATACTGAATCTGCGGAGGATTTCCATGTACGGTGACAACATAATGATTCATCCAGGGAAAGCCAATGATGAGAAGCACGGAATGATGGCGAATACGTGCAATAACATCGAGCTTCGACCTATTCATCAACGAATGAGATTGAAGAGGCGCAGGCAGCTTGCAAATGCCTATTTTTCGACAAATAAAAAGGAATTGCCATTCCGGTAAAAGGGCAATAAAGTTTATAGAAATTATTGTTGTTCAGGCGCACATCTTCAACGAAGGGGGCAACCATGGGAACCAAGGGCAGGGAGATAGTTGGCGTCAACACCGAAAAAGTTCTGGCACTGCTCAACAAGGCTTTTGCCGATGAGTGGCTGGCGTATTATCAATACTGGCTTGGGGCGAAGATCGCCAAAGGGCCGATGAAAGAAGCAGTGATTGCCGAATTGCTGCAGCATGCCGCCGATGAATTACGACATGCCGACCTGGTTACCACCCGGATTATCCAGCTAGGTGGCACCCCGCCAACCAGTCCCAAACTGTGGTACGATTACACCAACTGCGGCTATGATGCCCCGGAAGATCCCTATGTACTCCAGTTGCTGGAGCAGAATATCAAAGGCGAGCAGTGCGCCATCAGTGTGTATAATTCGATGCTGGCCGAGACACGGGAGTCGGATCCGGTGACCTATAACGTGGCCTTGCAAATACTCCAGGATGAGGTCGAGCATGAGGAAGACCTCCAGGCGCTGCAGGAAGATATCGAATTGATGCTCGCGCGTCGATCCTGATAAAACCAAAGGGTACGAGTTGCGCCAGAAACGTATTAAGCTTGGCGTTTGGTCGAACTTTACTTTTTCTTCAATGTAACACCTTCTAAAGTATCTCTGATCAACTTTATTTAATAAAAAGTTAATCAGAGATACTGCTCTAAAATTCCAACGCACGGCGTGCCTCGCCTATAAATCAGGCAGGAACGGGTTCTGGCCTTTAAGTCCGCAGCTCTTTAACGAGTTGTTTGAGTAGGTATCTTCTCTATTGGTCAATGGGTTCTTTCCATCTGGAACTTCTAATAAATTGGGTGTGAAATGGATAAAAAGATGCGTGTTATGACCGAGAAGCCACTAAACGCCGAACCTCCAGTCGAATCCTTGCGCTCCTGGATTACCGCTAATGCCTCATTCTTTCATCGAAACCAAGGGGCGTTTCCCGATGAACCCGTCTCCTTGGACGAATGGGAGCTGTCGGTTGACGGGGAGGTGGAAAAGCCGCTCCGGCTCAATATGGACCGAATTCTTCGAATGGCCAAGGTTATTGTTGCCAACACCTTTGAATGTTCCGGTAATAGCCGCTCTCTGCTCAATGAGAAGGCAAGAGGCAATCCTTGGACCATTGGAGGGGTAGGCAATGCTGTTTATGGAGGTGTCTGGCTACGTGATATTTTGCAGCAAGCCGGTTTGAAAAGCAGCGGGAAATATGTGAGTTTCGAAGGCCAGGATCAACCTCTTGGCGCTGCGGGTATCAAATTTATTCGAAGTATTCCTCTTGAGAAGGCTATGTCGACCACACTTCTCGCCTATGAAATGAACGGAGACCCCCTACCGTTACAACACGGATACCCCTTGCGTGCGTTAGCTTTAGGCTGGTCGGGAGCCAACTGCGTAAAGTGGCTGCGGAAGATCAATGTTCTGGATCGTCCCTATGAGGGATTCTTTATGGACAATGTATACCGTATCTTTCAAAAGGGGGAAGATTCCAAATCTGGCGAGGTTGTCACCAAGTTGAAAATAAAATCTTTCATTACCCAACCTTTACAGGGGGAAGAACTGGGTATCGGCGCTATAGTCATACTCGGCGCAGCTTATGCTGGTGAATCCGATGTGGAGCGAGTTGAGGTGTCGCTTGACAACGGCGACAATTGGGCAGAGGCACAATTCATTGGTCCTCATGAAAAATTTGCCTGGCGGCAATGGCAATACATCTGGGACGCCAAAGATAAAGGAGAGTATACCTTGATGTCCCGAGCAATCGATTCGCAGGGGAGCTCACAGCCCATGGATGCGAATTGGAATGTACTTGGGTACGGAAACAATGGCGTCAAGGAGCACGCAATTACAGTACATATCAGATAGCTCTGCCTGAATACAAGATGATTCGCAGACCAGACCATCCTCTTGCTGTTCTTTAGGGCTGCCACCAAGACTGTTTTAAGCCGTGCCGTCGTATATCTTCCGCCTTGACGAGAATTCGCCATTGCGCTTATTTCTTCGGCACTTTGCTGTCCAGGCTCTCGTGAAGTTTTAGGTAGTCATTGAGTCGATAGAGTTGTTCCGTCGTCTGATAGCGTCCGTCGGCAAAAACTCCATAGTCCCCGCCTCCGGCCATTGCAGATGCGAATCTCGTCGAGTTTGCATAAAAGAGCCAAATCGAAGTCCACATCCGTTCCGCTTCCTCATCAAAAATACTTGCCCCTTGGGGCAGCCCGCGTGCATAGCCGCCTTCCCATATGTCCATGAGAATCTTGGTTGCTTCATGGGTGATGTCGTTGGTCCTGGCGATGGTGTTGTCGAGACGGCGAAAGTGTTCTTCACTCCATTCAGTGCTATGGCAGGAAGAGCAGACCGCTTTCATTCTCGTGTTCCGCAGATCTTGCTCCGCTTTGTCGATGACATGCTTGGCCACCGGGGTGCCGTTCATCTCCGCCGCCAGGGGGAGTCCCTGGGAGTTTCGTACATCTTTGAGATCGGCATGGACTGGATGGGGATGGGCATAGGGAACCCCGAATAACCGCCAGGCAAGGCGGTCGTTGAACTGGTGGGTCCTCTCAGCGATGACCTTCTGTTCCGGGGTTACCAGCAGGCTGGCATGGCAGGTGGCGCAGGTCGGCGCAGTAAAATCCTTGCCGACCACCCAGGGCACGTTGTCGAAATTGTAATCTTTTCCCAATGAATGAAATATATTGCCATGCTTGCTCACCTCATACACTTTATACGCCGGTACATCTGGTCCTTTGTGGCACTCCGAGCAGGTGTAGGGCTTGCGAGCCATCTCAATGGAAAATTCATGGCGGCTGTGACATGAGGTGCAGGCACCTTTGCTGCCGTCCGGATTGATACGCCCAACACCCTGGTTGGGCCAGCCCTCAAGTACTGGAAAGGTTAACTCACCAAAGGCTGTTTGTCTGGTTGCGGACCCCTTCACCTCGACCTTGGTGCCGTGGCAGTACAAACACGATTCGTATTCAGTTTTCTTATCAGTCCCTCCCAACACCAGGTCTTTGTCTTTGCGATGATAGTTGTTGTTGACCGCAGCGGTCATGTCCCGATACAGGCTGTTATCCACCAGGTTGCCATAGGCGTGCGACATGATATTCTTGCTGTACTGATCCGCTTCGACGCTATGGCATGTAGCGCAGTCCTTGGGACTGACAATCACGTTGATCCGGTAGCCGTTGTGCTCGAAGGAGTCAGCATGTAGATCGGCCCGCAGCGAATGGCACTCATAACACCCGACGACCACGTCCCGCAGCGATTTGTCGATGGAATCTGAAGAGACTCGACGACTGATCGCAGCCTTGACGAGCGCTGCGGCAGGTGTTGTCCGGCTGTGACGACTTTTTTCCCAGGATGCCACCAGGCCGGGGTGCAACTCCCGGTGGCAGCCAAGGCACTCCTCGGTTGCGCTGCTGAGAGCAGTTTCCTGCCCATACACGTTGAAGACAGTTGCAAGGAAAAGAAAAACAGAGAACATCAATCGAGAGAGTAACTTCTTCATGTTGTTTTCCCTTATTTTGTATTGCAAGCCAGACCGGGCAACGAAAAGACAAGCTATGGGCGATTATTTGTCACCGATGAGGGGCAGCTCCTTCTCAAGGGTAAAATAGACAAGAAAAGTAAGCGCCACATCGTCATCGCTAAATGTTCGGCGTTTGATTTTTTTGATCAGTTCCGGGTTGTTTTCTTCACGGACTTTTTTTAGAAAAAGCCTCTTGCCGTTGTAGCCGGCTTTTTCTTCAATGAAGAGAAAGGTCGCTGAAGGATTTGACTGAAGGTTGTGGTGAGTCAAGCGATCACGCATAATGAAGGCCATCGTCCCCTCCTCAAGAAAATGCGGACGCGAATAAATAGCTGCATCGACTTTCCCATTGCTATCAGCCGTGGCCAATACACCTAATCCTTTTGTGCTTTCGAAGTATTCCTGTAACTTTTTCATGTTGTTCCTCATGGCGTATATTTATACATCCGTCTCTGGAAGAAGAGTCGCCATCGCTAGGAAGGCAATATAGGTACACCTCGCAGATCAGCATACATTGCATTTTCTCCCGTCAATGTATCCCTCGAATTTCTAGCTGAAAAAAAAGTACCTTGTTATGAGTTGACGGGTTATTTTCTGGGAAATGGAATGATGGTAGGTCTTTTAAATTGCGATGGAATAAATATATCTTGATTTGTTAAAATTGCTCGTCATTATCTGGTGTGAGAGGCTCATTCCTGCCAAGGTTTTTTTTACATGTGATCCTCACTAATCCCTGCTTGCGGCACCACCTGCTCGCACGATTGACTTGCCAAACGGATTGAATGGGTTGCACGTGTAGGTCAAAAGTATAAATGAAGGTAAACATAGGGCCATCGTATGGAAACTAAGCGCATAAAACTCTACAGCCTTTCAACTTGCACGTACTGTCAGGCGATTAAGAAAATGCTCATGGATCTCAAAGTGGCCCATGAATTCGTTGATGGCGACCTGCTGGAAGATCAGGAGCGAGAAGCCCTGCTTGATGAATTGCGCCTGCTCAATCCCAGCTGTTCCTTTCCCACCATTACTATCGACGGGCAAACCATTATCGGATTCAAAATACAGGAGATCAAGGAGACCATCGGTATTCGTACCGAGGTGAATGAACTCCACGATCTGCTTAAAAAAATCCAGGAACCCAAAGGGTATTTTTTTAACCACGATCGGGAACGCACCTTTGATCTCCTTCACGGCCTGCTGACCAACAAGAATCGCTACGGCTATACCGCCTGTCCTTGCCGACTGGCATCAGGTCGACGCGATGCGGACCAAGACATCATTTTCCCCTGTGTCTACAGGGCGGCCGATGTCGAAGAATTCGGTGCCTGCTATTGCCAGCTCTATGTCTCTTGGGATTTGAACGAAGGCAAAGTGATCCATGTCCCAGTGCCTGAACGAAGGCCAACGAAGAAGTTGGAGTAGCGTATGTGTCGTGACAATCGAGTACCTTTTTGTGGTTCTGATAGCAGAGAGGCGGATTGGTCGAGCAGAAACCAGGCGGGTTACCCAAGCGTACTTTTATCGAAAAATTTTTTTAGTAGTTATTGACAGCATTTGAGATGTGTGTTTACTGTGAAGGCATAGGGTTATTCTAGTTATTACTAAAATTGACCAATGGAGGTTGTTATGCAAGGCGATCTGATTGCAGAAGAATTCAAGAAAATGGTTTGGGTTCGCGACAAAGATGGCAATGAGTATTGCTGCTATATAACCGATATTAAGAAGAAAGAAGACATGACTGAAGAAGAGAAAGCCAAGTGCCTGGATCTTAATACCGTTTTGGGCGATAGCTGGTAGAATTCTTAGCTACATATTTACTTATAAAAATGCCTCTGTTACTTTTCATGTAACAGAGGCATTTTTTTTGATTGCTTGTTCAAGAAGGAAAAGACGCTATTCACATCTATCGGCTTCACGTTTAGGAGCAGATGACCGTTTGAATCGGTCTGCAATAGAAACGCACGAGCGAATCAACACATCTCTCAGGAGGAGCAAGCGCGTATGGAAAAGCTGAAAATTGGGGTGAGCGCCTGCCTGCTGGGGCAGAATGTGCGCTATAATGGCGGCCATCAGCTGAACCACTTCATTCGTGATATTCTTGGCCAATATATGGACTTTGTGCCGGTTTGCCCGGAGGTGGAATGCGGCATGTCCATACCACGCGAGACCCTGCGCTTGGTGGGTAACGAGGATGCACCTCGGCTGGTGACCAGCCGCAGCGGTGTTGATCATACCGAGCAGATGCAGTCCTGGGCTGAAGAAAAGGTCAAACAGCTGGAACGAGAGGAGCTGTGCGGCTTCATTTTCAAGAAGGATTCACCGAGCAGCGGCCTGTACCGGGTCAAAGTCTATTCGGAGCAGGGCATGCCCCGCAATGTTGGAACCGGTATGTTCGCCCGGGCCTTCACCCGCCACTTCCCCCTCCTGCCCGTGGAGGAGGAAGGCCGGCTCAACGACGGCAGACTGCGGGAAAACTTCATTGAAAGCGTCTTTGTCTTCAAGCATTTCCGTGATCTGATCAAGGCGTCTCCCAGCAGGGGGGCCTTGGTGGATTTCCATACCCGGCACAAGCTGCTCCTTCTTGCCCATAGCCAGGAGCACTACCGCCGAATGGGGCGGTTCATCGCCGCTATGCCTGAACCCGCAGAAGAGGCGTACCGCCAATATGGCATCCACCTTGCCGAAACCCTGCGGGTTCGGACCACCGCGAAGAAGCATTGCAACGTCCTTTTGCACATCCTCGGTTACTTCAAGCATGAGCTTTCACCTGATGAAAAGCAGGAGGTACTGGAGACGATCGAGGCCTATCGCCTCGGGGAGGTTCCGCTGATAGTTCCCATTACCCTGCTCAACCACTATGTCCGCAAATTTGATCAGCCCTACCTGCGCGACCAGTATTATCTCCACCCGCATCCGCTTGACCTGCGCCTGCGCAGCCATTGCTGAACAAAGTATGCAGTGACGTTCTCCTTGAAAGCGGGATCAGTCAGAGGAGCGAGGCAAAAGATTCGTAGGTAAAAAGATAAATGGAGCCCATGAATTTACAATGCTTAGCACTTCTAAAACATCACAAAACCTGAAGCCGGTTCTCTTCACGATCGCCATCACCTTTGCCATCTGGCTTGGGAGTAAGTGGTATTTCAATGATTGGTTCGGTAATCCTTACAAATATCCAGCAAAAGCTGCCTCTCTTTCTGCAACCGTATTACTCTGCTGGTGTGTATTGTTATCGACTCGGAATCAGGTTCTCGAAAAGTATTTTCAAGGTTTGGACAAAGTCTACCAGATTCACAAACGACTTGGTAAAGCGGCTTTCTGGTTGATAATCCTCCACCCTCTCTTTCTCGCTTTAGACCGGCTGCCAGACTTGGTTGCTTTCCTGCAAAGACTTTGGTTCATAGCCCCTAATGGGGATAGATATACGATTGGTCATAATCTCGGTCTTGCCGCATTGCTGCTCATGATTGCCCTGCTAGTACCGACCTTATGGGTAAAAATCCCTTACCACCGCTGGAAGCGAATCCACGAATGGTTCGGAGCTTTGCTTGTGCTGGTGGTGGTGCATATTTTTGCTGTCAGCCAGGACGTTGCCGATTATCCGCTACTCAAATATTGGATGTATGGAATGCTGTCGTTGGCTTTGGCGAGTTTCATTTACATTCGCTTCTTCTATCGTTTTATTGGGCCGCGGTACAGTTACCGAATTGCTGAAATCGAGAGAGTACGGGATATTCTGGAGATCACCTTTGCTCCAGTCGGAAAAAAAATGTCCTTTCGCCCCAGCCAGTTTGTCTATCTGGTCATATACAAGACGGGGATAACGACCGAACCGCACCCATACTCGATTGCCTGTGGTTATAATCTGGATTCGCGATTCAAACTGGGAATAAAGATGGCCGGCGATCATACCCGCTCGTTGGATATTCTAGAGACGGGAGACAATGTATCGGTATATGGACCTTACGGTCATTTCAGTGATCGTTTTCTAACAGCTGATCGAGACTGCGTTTTCATTGGCGGTGGCATTGGTATCACCCCGTTTCTCGGTATGTGGCATGTTGCATTGCATTCTGGCGAACGAACAACTCCGCCAGGCGCTGAGGAGTCAATGATTGCGCTGCATCCAGAAATCAGTCAGGATTGGAAAAGTCCGGCTGTTTCCCTTTTTTATCTAGTACCTACGAGAGATCAAGCCAGCTTTGACAACGATATCAAGAATGAAGTCATCCTTAGCCACTTTCACGGTTTTCCTGCATTTGAAAAGCGGGGTCACCATTATGAGCTTTACGAGGACCTACGGCAGGGATTCATTACGGCAGATTATATTGATAGTCGTGTGAAGGGGGGGGTGCGTGATAAAAATATTTTTCTGTGCGGCCCATCGCCGATGGTCATGGGGCTGATAAAGCAGTTTAGAAAAATGGGGATCAGTGAGGACCAGATCATTATCGAGGATTTCAACCTGATATAAAGGGCGGTTTGCTCTGTCCGTCTATTTTGGTCGGCCTTCTTGAAGAGGTGTACCTTCCCGATATCGAAACTGCCCGAGAGCAGTATCAGAAAAGACCAACCAGAATTACGCGTCAGCAGTGTTGATTTGTATCAAAGACGAATTAAGGTAACTCCATGTTCTTTTTGAATCTCTTGGGAACAAGCACGTAAGGGTAATGCAGCGTTGCACGGTTGATCATTTTACTACGCAGGGGAGGCGAATACATGAATCTTTCGTTTTGGCTCAAGCTCTACCTGTTCACAATCCCGGTTTTCTTCGCCATCGACATGATCTGGCTGGGTTATGTCGCCAGAAATTTCTATAAGGAGCAACTCCATTCGCTGCTCAGTCCTGAGGTCAACTGGACCGCGGCTTTCCTCTTCTACTTTATTTACATTGTCGGCATTCTCATTTTTGCCGTTCGACCTGGCCTGGAAGCCGGCTCGCTTGCCAAGGCCTGCCTGTTTGGCGCCCTGTTTGGCTTTTTCACCTATGCAACCTATGACCTCACTAACCTGGCCACACTGCGGGATTGGCCGGTTCTGGTTACGGTGGTCGACATCTCCTGGGGCACGGTGCTCTGCACCCTGGTGAGTGGCGGCAGTTTTCTCATAGGTTCCTGGCTCCTGAAGGGATGACATCCCTTGTCCGGGAAATGACTGCGGAGTGATGACCATGGCCACCGTTTTTGAAAGTGCGGCGCTCCTTCTGCTGGGCTACATGAGTTGCATGTGTGTCATTGGTCTGGTGACAAAGGATAATAGTCTAATTGACATCGCCTACGGCCCGGCCTTTGTGGTCGCCTCCTGGGGTGCCTGGCTGTGAGGTGGTACAGAAAAAGTGGACACAAAGTTAAGAGCGTTTAATCTGCTCTGAGGAGGTGTTCACATGAAAAAAACCGTACGCAGAAAATTCACAGACGAATTTAAGGAAGGGGCCGTCAAACTGGTCACGGAACAAGGATATAAGATTTCCGAAGCGGCCAGGAATCTGGGCATCCATGCCACTCAACTTCGCCGGTGGGTCAAAGGGAAATCACCGGATGCAACCACCGTTACGACCAGCACGGTTCAGTTGCAAGCAGAACTTAAGCAGTTGAGGCGGGAAAATGAGCGTCTTCGAATGGAGCGAGAGATTCTAAAAAAGGCAGCAGCCTTCTTCGCGAAAGAATCGGTTTGAGATTTTCCTTCATCGATATCGAGAAGAAGGCGTTCCCTTTGTTTTTGCTGTGTAAAGTCATGCAGGTGAGCCGTAGCGGTTATTACCACTGGAAAAAGCGTGGAACATCGGCCAGGGAGAAGGAGCGATTCCAGCTGATTCCGAGGGTTCGTTCCATTCATCAAGAATCGAAAGCAACGTACGGCAGCCGAAGGATGGCTCAGGAGCTGAATGCTCTTGGGTTTCATTGCGGCAAGCATAAGGCCGGAACTTTGATGAAGCTGGCTGGCGTTGCAGCAAAACAACGGAAAAAGTTCAAGGCCACAACCGATAGCAAGCATACGTTTCCTGTCGCCCCTAATCTTCTGAGCCGCAGGTTTTCCGTGACCACACCGAATTGCGTCTGGGTTGGCGACATCACCTACATTTGGACATCCGAGGGATGGCTGTATTTAGCGGTTGTGATCGATTTGTATTCCCGCCGTATCGTAGGGTGGTCGATGAACAAATGTATCACCAGACGATTGGTCATGGATGCGTTCACCCTGGCGATTTGGCGACGAAAACCATCGAGTGGTCTCATTTTTCCCTCGGACAGGGGCAGTCAATATTGCAGCCATGATTTCCAGAAATTACTCAAGAAGCATGGAATACTGACCAGTATGAGCAGAAAGGGCAATTGCTGGGACAATGCTGTGGCCGAGAGTTTCTTCGGCAGCCTCAAGGTTGAGCAGGTTTTTGGGGTGAGGTATCCCAGCCGATCTAGCGCCAGACAGGACATCATCGAGTACATTGAGATGTTTTACAACAGCAAGCGCCGTCATTCCTCTTTGGGGTACATGAATCCCATGGAATTTGAGAAACAACAGCTTTGGAAAAAAGCGGCTTAAAAAACGTCTACTTTTATTTGACCACGTCACGCTCGTGTGCATTACTAAGGTGTACAGACGATGGGATTCAAGATCTTCATTTCCTACAGCTCACGAGACCGCGGAGACGCGCTGCGCTTGAAGGAGATCGCCGAGGCTGACGGCCACGATGCGTGGATGGATTTGTTCGACATTCGCCCGTCCGCGCGCCTCGCCGGCGAACTCGAGCAGGGCGTCTCGAATGCGGATGTGCTATGCCTCCTACTCTCCCCGAGTGCGGTTGCATCGCCCTGGGTGCGTGAGGAGTTGCGGTATGCGCTTGCGGCCGAGGAGAAGGGCCTGCGCGTTATGCCCGTGATCCTCCGTGCCGCGCCGATCCCTGACGAACTGGCCGATCATGTCGCGCTCGACGCCACGCGTGGCCTCGGTGACGACGCCACGGTGATGAGGGTTCGCCGCGCGCTGGGAGGCAACGTCGAGGAGGCGATCCTACTCGACGCGTTGCGACGCGCCGAGTTGGCTGACCGCGCCGCCATTGAGAAGGCCGAGGAGGCGCTTCCGGGATGGCGGGAGGCGCTCGAGCGCGTGATCGACGACCCAATCCGCGAGCTGTCGGTAAGTATTGACCAGGACACCTGGCCCGGGGATGCCGGCGGGGTGATCGAGATCGTGCTCAACATCGACATCTTCGTCGGCTCGATGTCGATCCTCCTCGCCCCCTACGTCGAAGGCCATACGTGGCGGCCGGACGCGGGAATCGATGAGCGGCCACCCGATGAGTTCTTCGCATCCCGCAAGCCACGGGTTGACGCGCGGCTGCTCTGGGCCGGCCGAACCCTGACAGCGGTGGGCAGCCGTGACGGGACGGACCTCGGTGAGCTCCCGCTCGAGTTCGGATTCCGGTTTCCGTGTGACGAGTACACTGGAGCGGAGCGCGCGACGTCGATGGCGTTGCTCGAACGCTTCGAGCTGCCAAGCCTTCGGCAGTTGATCGACAAGGGTGCCTCCGTCAACGTGTGGATGCACCCGCGGGAGGGCGGCGATCCAAAGGAACTGGATCCCCGCGCGACCGACCTACGCCTGCGGCTACGGACCCCACTGAGACACGATGAAGCCGGGATCTACGGGTTCGACCTTTGGCGCGACCTCGACCGGCTTGATCAGGTGCTCTTGCGTGCCATGACCCTGCAGAACTGCGCAGCCGACCTGGAGCGAATGGCGCTGCTGTCCCTCTATCGAGTCCGTCCGCTGCGCGCTGACCTGAACTCGGCGGAGCGCCGGCAGCGCATCGCGGCCGAAGTGGAAAGCGGAGGCTCGGTGGCAGAGGAGGATCGCTGGGCCGCCTTCAACCTCTCTGCGGGACGCGCCGACGTTCCGCGACTTCGTGGTCAGGTGCGCGAGGCGGCGCAATATGGCCACGAGGCCATCGGCATTGTGATCGACACACCACCGGAAGCGCTCAACTATGCACAGGCGTTCGGACTGCTGGAAACCTTGACGGCACTGGTCGACGACCTTGCACGTGCCGGTGGCACCCGGGAGTCGATCGAGCACTACAGCGACACCGTGGTCGAGCTGGCGCGACGGCTTAGCGAGCTTCATCCTGACGAGGCGGACTACCGGCGGGCATTGGTGCGCAACTTGATGCAGCGCGCGCGACTGCACGCCGGTACGCCGAGGGCGACCGAGGACGTGAAGGCCGCGGTGTCGACGGTCGAGCGCCTGGTACAGAAAGAAGCGCTTTCGTGGCGCGTCGACGAGGCTCGCTCACTTCGACAGGAAGCAGGGGCCCTGCTGGATGGTTCGGGCGCTGAGCCCAACTCCAAGTCCGTACCGGCGGGAGAGCCGGCCACCTGGCTCAACCCGAAGTCGATCGCCGACGTAGTGCCGACAATGGTGTTCAACCGGCTGCTGCGGTTCAACACCCGCCTGCCGCCAGGCATCTATGCACCCGGGCCGAAATTGACGTTGTGCAAGGATGAGCTGCTCGGCATCTGGGAACGCGAGGACTCCGGCGCCGGGTTCGTGATCGGGTTGTCCGAGGCGTTTTCGGATAAGTGCGACATCGCTTCCGATCTGGCAGCGGACAGGACCCCAAGCCCGTTGCCCGGGGGCGGCGTGTGGGAACTGGAAGAGTGGCATGAGGTCGCCCCTCCCGAGGAGTTCGTGGAGCGCCTCGGCGCCAGCTCCGTTCGCGCGTTTCGGGCGAATATGCGAGCCATTGCCGGCGACGCGAGGCTCGTCGGCTACCTGCTGGCCGTTGAGAAGGAGGGCGTGCGCCGGCGGATCTGCGTGACGCTGGAACCCTCGGGCGACGATTGGCGCGCCCGCGCGGCGGACGACGGCCTCGCAGCTGTCGCATTCCGCTGGCTGGAGCTCTCATGAGCGGAGCCCTGTGGATCGAAGGTCGTCCTGATACTGGGACGCTTTTCGCCAGAACGCAAAGCGGTCCTTGATGCGCTCCGCGAGGAGCTGCGGATCCTCGACGCCATACCAGAACCAGACGCCAAAGCCGAGAGCTTATAGCAAACTTTCTAACTCTTCATCGATGAATTGTCGGTCTGCGCTTGCGTTGCCAAAAAACTTTCGGTTTCTGTTTTTAGCATGGGGGACTCGCTCGCACCGGACCGCGCGACCAAAGTCGCCGCGCGGGCAAGCCGCCGCACCTCATGCGGCTATTCCACCACACCTTTTCTGATGGCTTCGGCAAGCGTTCTCAATGCCGCCTTGACCTCGTCTGCCTTGTCGCCGGGGGTCAGCATGTTCATCAGGAATTGCAGGTGAGTGGTCGCCGAATCCTGTTCGCTCGCGCCGCCCAGCCGCCTGAGAACATCGCAATAGCCGTCAATCAGCCCCTGCAGGACATCCGGCCGGGTGATGCGGGCGTCGTCGCGGCCGTCATAACAGGCCCAGAGGGCATCGATCCTCTTCGCCTCGACTTCAGCCAGGGCGTGGAAGAAATCGCGGTTCTCGGCATACTGCCGTCGAGCGTTGTCGATCCCTTCCCGCAACAGTGCGGCAAGCTGGGCCGCGCGCTCGTCGAACCGGGCCCTCTCGCCGCGGGCTGCGATGAGGAAGTCCGCGTCGAGCGCATTGAACAGGGGGTAATAGTCGCGTTCGCCGCTGTTTTTGCGTCCGTGGTCGGCGGCTTCCCAGTATGCCTTCGCCACTTCGACCAGGTCGCGCTGGATGTCCTCCAGTTCGCGGCGCGCGTGGTGCACCTTGGCGAGCTGTTTCCAGTAGGAGCCCAGCAACGACAGGCGCTCCACCGTATGGCCGATCTGTTTCAGGAGCTTCAGCCGCTTAAGCCCCTCATTCATGTAGTTCGCCCCCGTTTCATGCTTGCCTGCCGACTCGCCGCCCTGGTCCTTGTTGCCACGCCCGTCTTTGGGTTTCTTCTCGTCTTTCTTGCTCACGAGCAACTTCGCCCCATGGCGGATTTCCAGATTGGCCAGCTGCTCCAGGGCTTTCAGGCTGCTGCCCGATTCTTCCTTGGCGAGGGCGGCGCGGTAGTGGCCGATGGCCTGTTCCAGGTCGCCGAGCTTTGACCAGGCGGTAGCGAGCTTTTCGCTCATGCAGGCATTCTGAAAGTCGGAACCGCGCGCGGCTTTCTCGATTTGCTCGATCTGCTTGCGATAGTAGGTTTCCTTTTCCTTGTCGTTGGCACCCTGCAGGCGGGCGCACAGCATGTCGAGGTCGGCGATGATATCGCTGGCGTGCACGTAGCCCGCGGCGGCGTCCGCCTGCTCCGCCTCCTTTTCCGGAAAGCGATAGCGGTCGTCGCCGTAGGCCTGGTAGGCGCCCCAGGTATTGGTGTCGCGGTATTGCCTGTAGGTGGCGGCGCGCGCCTGAAGCACTGCCTCGCCGAAGTGCCTGCCCGCGAGCATAGCCTCGTAGAACGTCCGCGCGAAGGTGCTGGCGGCGCCGTCGTTCACGGCCCAGCCGGCCGCGATGACGGCCTTGCAGCCCATCTCGATGAACTGGGTGGCGAGGTTGGCGGCAAGTTCGCCCCAGCGCGGCTGGACATCGTCCTTCGTGGCACCGAGGTGGCAGCAATTGATGAAGACGAACTCCGGCACGTGCCGGAGTTTGTCGACCTGGGCCGAGGTCAGATAGGTCTTCGGCCCCAAGACCATGCCGGTAAGTCCGGTCGCCTTGTACCGGACGACGCCGTGACCGGCCAGGTGCATGAACCGGTAACGACCATAGAATAGCGCGTCGAATACCTGCTGGGCGCTGGCGCGACGGAGGTCGTTGACCTCGTACCGCCGGCCCGCGAAGGCGCCGGCCACGACCTTGGCCTCGTCTTGCGCGCCGGGCAGTTCGATCATGCCGGACTGGGTATCGCCGACGATGAAGATCCGGTTCTCGCTTACGGTCGGCACCCTGCCCCGGCCGTGAGTCGAGGCAAGCTGGCGCACCAGCTCGACGCGCACGGCCAGCGGCTTCTCGTCGGGCTGGTCACTATCGCGCATGAGCTCCCATGGGTAGGTGGCGGCCTCGGCATCGAGCGACATCATCAGGCTGCGCACTTCGGCCACCGCCTCTTTCATCCCGTTCGGCACCATGAGTTCGAACACGGCACGCGACAGCCCCGGCTGATCCTGCGTCGAATGCGTTATCGAAGCGATCAGGCCGTCCACCGCCTGGCGCTGGTCGGCCTCGGCGGCCACCTCGTTGCGCGCCCGGTCGCTGATGACGGTGAAACGCAGGCCGCCGTTGTCGCCCTTGACAATGTGCACGCGATACGCGCCCGGCTCCCCGCCGCTGCTGGTGCAGCGGCCGCGATAGCCGCCGGCGCCCGAACGCAGGCGGCCGTCGAAGCGCACAACGTCGGCAAACTGGGCGTCGGCCGCCAGTTTCCGCAGGCTGCGCACTGCGCTGGCGGCACGATCCTCCGCCTCCTCGAACAGGGTCAAGCGCACAATGCGGGACTTCGACTCGGTGCGTCCCAGTATCTCGTTGGCACGTCGCAAGGCGTCGAGCAGGCAACGGGTGCCGACGTCAATGGTAAGCCCGGTAAAGCCGGTCCCCACCAGCAACGCCGACACGTCCAGCCGGCCGGCGGCGGCCTCCTCGGTACGCGGGCACTGCTCGCAGCTGCGCGCGTATTCGAGCAGCCCGTTGGTCAGCGCGCGGGTGAGGTTGCCGGGCATGAGTTCGCCGACCGGCCCAAGGCCGACGACGATGGCGCCGCCGGGCTTGCGCTTGGTGACCGGATTTAAGAACACCATGGCGTCGTGGGGCTGCGCCGGATAGCGGCCCTGCCGGGAGGTGCGATCGAGTTGCCCGCCCAGATGACCGTCGAGGAATTTGGCGCTGCCGCGCAGGCTGTCGTTGGCGAAGGCGCCGATGAGAATCGGCGAGTCCGCTACGGCCAGACTGCCGTGGATAACCTCGACGACGGCCGGCGGCTCCTTTTTCGCCATGGCACGCCATCCCGGCCGGGCCCCCCCGGTAGCGGCGGCAAGGACTTCGTCGAGACTGGGGTACAGGGCATTGCCATCCAGGCCGCGCCGACGAAAGACGGGCGCGGACACCCCGCGCGCGCCGGGCGGGATGCGGGTCAGCGCGCGATCCCGCGTGTCGCCGCTCTCGATCAGTTCCCGATAGGCCTCGAAGGCCTTCGCGTGATTGGCCAGATCGCCGTGCGCGGCATCGGTGTACCACACCGGCACGCCGGGCGGGATGCCCGTCGCCCAGGGCACCCGGCCGTCGCCCTCGTCGACCTCGCCGATCTCCACCTGCCCCTCGACGATGCGTACCGCGATGGGCGTGCGCGCGCGGCCCGCGACATACAGGGTACAATCCGGATCGAGGGCGGCATCGCGTAGCACGTCGATAGCCTTGCGCGCCTCGCCAAGCAGCCCCTGCTGAGGCGGCAACCAGGATTTCCCCTTCTTCACGTCCCGGTCCTCGTCGTACCACTTCTGCCAAGTCTCAACGTTGAAATAATCCACGCCATCGACGGCCTTGCCGCCGTCGCCCGACCAGGGCAGCAGTTCCAACACCCCCGGAAAATCGTGGACGATTTCCAGAAATTCGCGCATGTCGTGTTTCCAGTCGAACCAGCGCTCGATGGTCTGGACAAAATCGTCGCGCGCCATCAGCACGGCGGCAATGGAGTGCGAGCCGTTGTTCGGCGTGCCGAGTTGCAGCAGACGGCTGCCGGGAATGGCCTTGAACGCGTCCCACCGAGTTTTCAACGCCAGCCGGGCGACCAGCCCGCCCATGGAGTGGGCGACGATGCGCAGGGCCTGGCCGCGCTTTTTTGCGTCCTTCATGGCTTGATCGAGTTCCTTGCCAAAGTGCTCCGCCGTCTGGGTGATCGACAACCGCCAGTCGTAGGCAAAGGGTCGGACTTCATGGGTTTCGGCCAAGTGGCGCGCCAGCATCTCGTAGTTGCGGTCCATCCAGCCGTCCGCCTTCACCCCTTCGACCACGTCCGCCCTCAATTTGGCCATCTCGCCCGACCACATGCTGAAGGGATCGAACCAGATGCGATCGCGGCCCAGCTGGATGTGACTGCCCATGATGCCGGGCAGGATGAAGACGATGGGGGCGTCTTCCTTGCGCTTGGGCTTCTTGCCGCCCCGGCTGATCTCGGCGCGGGACGGACCTTCGAGCGGTTCGAAGCCGCTGTCGTCGCCTTTGAGCGCCCGCAACAGGGCCTGCGCGCTTTCGGCGCGCTCGAAGTAGCTGAAGTGGGTCACCTGCGGGCCGCTGACTGCTTTCTGGCGGATGCCCTGAAGCCTGATCGCGCCGCCGCTCATCGACGGGGTGTTCACCACCAGGTCGGTCTCGCCGCCGTAAAACACCTCGGACACGCAGTCGCCCAGCCACGGCAGCAGGCCGTCGCCCTGGAAGTCGCCGGCGAGCACGTGCAGCGGCGATCCGATCTTCACACCAGGCGCATTGAGCAGGCCCACCATCGGCGAGTCGGGCATCATCGCTTCGAGACCCGGCAGGATGTGCGCGTCGGTGCGCTGCTTGACCACCGCGAGGAGAAAGTTTTTCAGCAGACCGTAGCCCTTGGCCACCGGAATCATGCCCGGGATGAGCTTGCCGGTCGCATCGAATCCCTTGCCCAGCATGTTGAGCATGACGCTGGCCCAGCGGTCCAGCCGGCCTGAAGCCAGGGTGGTACCGCGTGCCGGACAGGCAACGCGCACGAAGCGCTCGATACGGATGTCGCGCTTGCGCAGTTCCGCATTGAGTTCGTTCAGGCGTTTGGCGTCGTCTTCGACGCCGTCACGCCCGAGGCGCTGCGCATGAGCCAAGAAGCGTTCGATCTCGAGTTCGGTGAACGGCTCGAGGTCGACACGGTTGGCGCGCGCCAGCAGTTCGCCCACCATGCCGCCGCGTGAGTGGCTCAGCAGATGCAGGCGCGCCCTTTCGGGCAGCGTTTTCACCAGGTCGAGCGCGTTGGCAATGGGGCCTTCGGTCAGGCTGCGGTGCTCGAAGGCATATAGCCGCGCGCCGTAGGCGTCGACCAGCGCCTTGCGAGTGTCCTCGTTGGCCCACAGATCCTTGAAGCTGCCCTCGGTCGAGGATGCCGTACCGTGCAGGAAGAGCAGGGTCGGGTCGGCCGATGCAGGCAGCGTGTCCACCCGCTCCAGCAGCCCGAAAACGCCGGTCGCGCAACGGTACAGACCGTTGCGGTTCTCCAGCTGCGCATCCTGAAAGGCGCCTGCCGCGATCAGCGCGGTCATGCCGGCAGGGCCTTTGCGGTAGATGCGCAGGCTCTTGAGGATCCAGGCACCCAGGCCGTCGCGAGCAATGCCTTCAGGCAGACGCGTCCCGGAGAGGCGCAGGAGCTGACCGACCTCGATCTGTCCAGCCTCGCCGGCGCTGCGTCCAGGCGCAACAGCCAGGTAACGCTCGGCATCCGCGGCGGCCACGAGGATGCGGGTGCCGTTGGCCAGTTCGAGTTCGAGCACCGCGTCAGGCTCGAGCGCCTTGAGTTCGACCCTCTCCGCCTCGCCGCGCGACAGCCCATCCAGTTCGTACACTTCGGCCGACCACTCGCTAAGGGAGGTTTCCTCCTGTTTGGCCGTACCGTCGATGCGAAGGTTGATCTTCTCTGGTTTTGCACTCATTTTCATCTCCTTTCGAACACGCTCGGGACGAGCCGGGCATCAGTTGAAGAGCTTGAAACGACGCGACGTTCGGGTGCCGAGGATCTGCGGCGACTGCGGCAGTCGTGTCAATGGCAGATAAGCGCGCTTGGCGTCGAACCATTTCTGATAGTTGGCGGGCTTCATCTCACGCAGCGTCTTCAGGGCGTAGTAGGTGAAGGCGCCGTTGGGACGGCAGTGGAAGCGCGTGTCCCAGCTGTATTCGTGATCTTAGCAGCCAGCAGCAGGTCGCCGCCACCGCGCGAGAAGCCCCCGCGTAGCATCACTTTGCTGTAGTCAGGCTCTTCCGAATATCTTGTCCAAGCGTTGCTGCCGCTTCTCGATCAACCTTTCGGCGGGCACGATGGCTTCTTCGGCGAGGATCTCGAGCAGATGGTCATGATTGGTGAAGCGGATGGGTTCAAGTACTCGCTCCTTTACGAGGAAGTCGCGGAACATCGACCAGTCTTCACGCTTCTGCTCAAGGATCGGGACAAAGGGGATCTCATATAGGTCCACAGTTGCAGTAATTTCCTGGGGTACCGATGGGCCACTCAGTTCCACGATGACGAAGCGGGCGAGGCCTGCCAATGTTCTGATAGTGTCCGTGTAGGTCTTGGACTCTGGGCGGGGGAAGTCGAACAACAGCGGGAGGGATCCTCCGTTCTCTGGTTTGCGTAGCCACCCGGCTAGCGCTTGCAAGAGCGCGAGTCCACCGTCTCCAAACCGACCTAGAAGGAGCACTCCTCTGCGCGTGACTGTGTCGATGACGTTCTTGATCTTCTCGCGATCTAGAAGCAAATAGAACAACTGGGCCACCGCGAGATCGTCAACGATGACGGCAGACTCGTTTTTCGGAGTGATGAGGAGTCCCTCCTGCCTCTTGGGTGTTCCCTTCATGCCCCAAACAGAGATTCCGTGAACCAGAGCACCGGTGAAATCTGCGCCTTCGACTTGGGTCTTAACTAAGCTGGCTCCCTGCAAGTCCGCTTGGTGAAGGATAGCCCCTCGAAGATCGGCCCCTTGAAGATTGGTGTCCCTGAGATTTGCACCGCTCAAATCGGTTCCACCGAGAAACGCATCTTTGAGGTTAGCGGACTCGATGCTCTGACCCAGAAGGCTTTGGCCGTTCAGAATTGCCCTCTCCAGGAATGCGCCGTGGAAGTTGGTGCCCGTTAGGTTCGCCCCCGTGAAGTCGGCTCCGGGGAGGTGCGCCTTCATGAGGTTTGCCTCCCGGAGGTCGCAATTAATGAACTTCGCGCCGCCGAGCGTGGCCTCTCCAAATATAGCGTACTCAAGCTGCGCACCACTGAAGTCCGCTCCTGCCAACCAGGCTCGATAGAAATCTGCCCCTCGTAGATCAGCCTCTTGTAGGTTGGCTCCGCCGAGGTCAATACCAAGCATGCTGGGTGAAGATGTTCTGAAGGTCACTTCCCTGAGATCAGGCCGCACCTGTGGATTGTCGCTACGTCACTGGTTCCATACTGACGTACCTTGCCTAAGTATTTGTGTGTGCTTTTCGTCCGCCACGGTAACCTCCTTGCTTGACAATCGCGTGAGCCCCGATAGCAGAGGCTCAGCATGTACACGCCTAATACCCAGCTAGCCGACGACCGACGGCCAGCAAAGCCGGCTCTAAGGCGACCGGGTTGAGCAACATGTTGGGCATGGCACAAGATAAACAATTCTGATTACCACCGAACCTCAGCTAGCTTGAGCAAGCGTAGAGGACGGGCTGCGTGTGGTCCAGTGCTGAAGAATGACTGCCACCACTACGCCATGGATAGTGGCATAGATGACGTCTGATCACTAAAAATATCAGCCTGCTGAGTTTGGGTGGTAATCAGATAAACAATTGAAGAGTAGCTTGATTATTGCTATTATTTTGTTTTAAATTAAAGAGTTATTATGAATAAATTTGAATAAAGAGAATATATCTATCGGGTATAAAAAATATTCAAAGCCATCGAGGTGATGCTCTCCCGGTGTTTTGCTCTCATCAACCCATGAACAATCGAGACAGCCATGTGCGGCCGGTTCGCATTCGCTAAGATTCTGCTGGAGTGTCTGAAGGGATACAGATGGAGTTGTATTTTTTCCTGCAGAACACCCTCAATCCACTCGCTGGATTGAAAATTGGCAGGGTTCCAATGTTGTTCGGTCATAGTAACCTCCTTTTTCTTTTGTCAAAAAAACAGGCTTTTGATGACCAAATTATACTATATATTCGGCTTCTATTTTGTTACGTATAATCCTGAAAAATTCTGACTTGTTAAGAAGAAAATTTTCAGTAAATGATGATGTCTATTTGCATATAATTCTTTTTAAGGATGATATGCAGGTCTGCATAATTGAGATGTTAATATGTCAACACACGCTTGCATTCACGACTCCCAAAGGAGAGCTATGAAGATATTCCTAAGTTGGTCAGGTGAGAGAAGCAGAGAGTGTAAAAGTCAACACTTCTCCAGTTGATCGTAACCAACCATTATATTGAAAATGAAGAAAAATAACGTAACACGAAAAGAATTGGCCATATCGATCACTGAAAAGCTGGGTGTTTCCCAACGGAACGCAGCAGAAATTGTCGACACCGTTTTTGCTACACTGAAGAACACCTTGATAAATGGAAAATCGATCAAATTGGTCCAATTTGGCAGTTTGAATGTCCGAGATAAATCGCCGCGCTGGGGATGCAATCCTAAAACCGGCGAGTCTATGACCATCACCAAGCGGCAGATGATCTCTTTCCGTCCGAGCAAACAATTGCGCGAAAGGTTGAATGAACCAAAATAGCGAGGACAAATAATGAAAACCATAGCTGGAATAGAAACAAGCATGGCAGCGTATGAAAAAGGGAGCAAAGATATTCCTGGTAACATCAAAAAGTCGGATGCGAATTGGTCAAAATTTAACAGTGGAATTTGACCACTGATTCCCCGTAGGGCAGGACATGTATTTCAATCCAATATTTCTCCTTTAAATTGCCAAGTTAGACTCATCCCTTTTATAGTCTTCCGGTAAAGTTACTCCGACACTCCTTTCGAAAGGAATATTATCCTCAACCATATCTGCAGTTAAATCTCGAATTAGTATCCAGGAGGAAAGTCATGACAAAAGCAGACGGACCCAAGGGAGCCATACTCCAGCGCGACAAGAAAACCTATGCCATCGTGCCACGGATTCCTGCGGGCGTGATCAGCCGCGATCACCTGAGGGCACTCACCGAGGTAGTGGAGAAATATGATATTCCCATCGTCAAGATCACTTCCGGCCAACGGATCGCCTTGGTCGGCATGCCGGAAGAGCAGATCCTGCCGATCTACGAAGATCTCGGCATGAGCGAAGGTAAGGCAGTCGAACTCTGTCTTCATTACGTCCAGGCCTGCCCTGGAACCGAGGTCTGCAAGTTCGGCGTCCAGGACTCGCTCGGCTTCGGCATCCGCCTCGAAGAAATCTTTTCCAGCATTGAAATGCCGGCAAAATTCAAGGTCGGAGTTTCCGGCTGTCCATTTCTCTGCGCGGAAAGTCTGGTACGGGATCTCGGACTGATAGGCAAAAAGAGCGGCTGGACCCTGGTTTTCGGCGGCAACTCCGGACGCAGGGTGCGTCAGGCTGACGTTTTGGCCGAGGACATGGACGAGAAGCAGGCCATCGCCTTGGCCAGAAAATGCATCAAGTATTATGTCGCCAATGCCAAACCCCGTGAACGTACCGGCGCCTTTGTCGACCGCATCGGCATCGAGGATTTGAAAAAAGGTGTCCTTTAGACGTTCGCCGATTCCAGTAAGTGACGCCTTCAACAAAGAGGCTCCCGTGGGCGTCACTGGTGCAGTAAGAGGATTATTGTCTCACGGAAATTTTTGCATCGGGATAGCCAATAAGCCCTTGAAAGTAACAGTGGGCATGATGCAACACATACATCAGAGCCCAACACGTTCAATCCAGCTGATCGCTACGCTCCGGCTGATTTTTTCGTTTATATTCAAGGTTTCTCCAGTCCACCTTAGCCATGCAGATTCTCGATCCACCTGATCGCTTCAAGGTCGGATACTTTCCCAAGATAGCGTTGGGTCGTTGACAAATCAGCATGTCGAAGTATCACTTTGCTGACAATCTCAAGCGGTATCCCCGATCTCGAGGCATAAGTAGCAGCATGTCGCCTTAGATCATGGGGGCGCAGATTAACGCCCACCATTTTTCCGACTTTCACAACCATCTTCCTCGCTCCGGCATAAGTGATCGGGAAAATCCGTTGGTGCGGAAGGATCTGTTTTTCTCGAACGTAATCTTGAAGTCGACGACTTATTTTTTTGGGTATGAATACAACTTCTAACTCCCGTCCACTTTTTGGGTCGTGCAGGAACAATTTCTGATCATCTATGTCGGCAGGTTTGAGGTTGAGCACCTCGCTAACTCGCATCCCTCCTCTTGCCATAAGTTCAAGCATGATTCTATTGCGGCTATCGATAGTCCTAAAAATAGCCTCGTCAACCGTATCTTTGTCAAATATAATCCATTGGGTTGCTTTGGGTTTTTTGAAAAGATTTTTTGCGGCTTGTGACTGGCAGGGATTATTCAATTCGGGAAGCAGTGAGTTGGCGATCAAATTGAAGAAGGCCGAGAGAGCTGAATATCTACAGCGCTTGGTATTCTGTTTTCTGCCTTCGGATACTTCGGCGAGAAATGCTATGATGTCTTCAGTGGTTATGGAGAGAATGTCTTGCTCACCATAGCTTGTTTTAAATTTTTTCAGTACAAATTCGTAATTAGCGAGAGTGTTCGGTCTGGAATTGATTTTGTGATATTGTAGGCTGTAATCAACCGCTCTTGAAATCTTCATTGCTAACCTCCCCGTTGAATTTTTGATTTTATCTCTTAATCGGGCAGGATATCGAAAATGATGATGATAAAAATACCGCATTCTGAAAGTAAATAGCATACTAAATCAAGCAGTTCTTATCGTCAGGGCCGCTGAGCTCCACCTCGTGATACCCTCTGCCTCGTCGAAATTGTCATTGTTTTTTCTGCTCTTTCTCGAGAGGACCTTTCAAAAACCGGGTAAAGTTTGGTATGTGTATGCTTCGGCGTACCATGTTGCCTCTTGCTTATACCCTAAAGTCTCATTCCATCTACCCGTTCACCAGAGAAACAATCCCACTAACAGCGTGGAGAAGGATCATGGAAGAACCGGCCCCTTACGTGGACACACTCATTCATGCACTTAAAGCACAGCTTGAGGCCCTTACGGCTGACAACAAGCGACTAAGTGCTGAAAACATATTGCTGCGGAATCTTTATGAGCGAGCCCCTCTCGGCTACCAGTCGCTTGACGAATACGGCTGTTTTCTCTCGGTCAATCAGGCCTGGGTCGATGCCTTGGGATACAGCCGTGAGGAGGTAATAGGGCGTAATTTTGGCGATTTCCTCCACCCGGACTGGAAGGAACATTTTCGCGAGAATTTTCCACGATTTAAGGCAATGGGCGAGATCCTAGGGGTCGAGTTCGAGATGCTCAGGAGGGACGGCACCACCATCCTGGTTTCCTTCCATGGCAAGATCGGTACCACACCCCAAGGTAAATTTCAGCGCACCCACTGTATTTTTCAGGATATCACCGAATTGCGGCGGATGGAGGAAGAATACCGACTGTTCTTCGAGCTTGTACCCGACATGGTCTGCATCGCCAACACCGAAGGGTATTTTCTTAAGGTGAATCAAACTTGGCAGGCAACACTCGGTTACACAGAAGCTGAATTGCTGGCCATTCCCTTTCTAACGTTGATTCATCCAGTTGACTTGGCGTCCACCCAGGTGGAAATCGAACGGCAGAAAGCCGGAAAAACCACCAAGCGGTTTATCAATCGATACCGCTGCAAAGACGGTGCATACCGCTGGCTTGAATGGAATAGCAGCACCTTCGTTGGACGTAGCGGGCTGCTTTTTGCAGTAGCCCGGGACATCACCGAGCGCAAGGAGGCTGAAGAAGCCCTCGCCAAGCAGAAGTTTCTTATGGAAAAATCCCAGGAGATAGGCCGCATCGGCACCTGGGAGCTCGACCTTGTCGAAAACCGCCTAGTGTGGACAGATGAGAATTACAGATTATTCGGCCTCCCTGAAGGGAGTGTGGTGACGTATGAAACATTCATGGAAATAGTACACCCTGATGACCGTGAATATGTTCATCGGAAATGGCAATCCGCTCTGAGCGGCAATCCTTATGATATCGAACATCGTGTTCTCTTGGGTGATCAGGTCAAATGGATCCGAGAAAAGGCTGAAATTCAACGCGATATCGATGGCCGACCACTCATTGCCATCGGTTTTGCTCAGGATATTTCCGAACGCAAACAGGCTGAAGCGACGTTGCGTGAAAGCGAAGAGCGTAACCGGCAAATCATTCACTCGTCGATGGACGGATTCTGGAGAGTGAACTCGCAATTGCGCTTTGTCGAGGTGAATGAAGCATATTGCAGTATGAGCGGCTACAGCGCGAATGAGTTGCGGGCGCTTACTGTGCGAGACTTGGAAGCCTCTGAGTCGCCCTCAGAAGTTGCCGAACGAACCAGACGTATCATCGAAAAGGGGTCTGACCGATTCTTTAGCAAGCATCGCCGAAAGGATGCAAGTCTGTTTGATGTTGAAGTGAGCATACAGTACAGGCCTGGAGATGATAGTGGAGAGTTCGCGGTGTTTCTGCGCGACGTCACTGAACAACGGCGCCTAGAATCGCAGCTCCGCCAGGTACAAAAGATGGAGGCCATTGGCACATTGGCTGGTGGTATTGCACACGATTTCAATAATATTCTCGGTGCTATTCTTGGCTATACTGAAATGGCTAAGGAAGATAGCGAACCTGGGTCAAGGGCTTCAAATCAATTAGACAAAGTTATAGAAGCAGGAAATCGTGCTGCGGGCTTGGTTAAACAAATTCTCGCGTTTAGTCGGCAAGCAATCTCTGAACCTGTTCCAATAAATCCAGAGCATATAATCAAAGAAGTTATAAAATTGCTGCGTCCCAGTTTACCTTCGACAATCGCTATTACCCAGCAGCTTGCTCACCCTGTCCGCAACATTACTGCCGATCCAACTCAGGTGCATCAGATTGTGATGAATCTATGCACCAACGCCTTTCATGCCATGGAGAAAACTGGCGGCACTCTGGACATCAGCCTTGAAAATCGAGAACTGGCTACTCAAGATATTCAGCCTTATCCAGACGCCAAGCCTGGAAAATTTGTAGTCCTTTCTATTAGTGATACAGGCCCGGGTATCCCTTCTGAAATTCGCGACAGAATTTATGATCCTTATTTTACCACGAAAGAAGTCGGCAAGGGTACTGGCATGGGACTTGCCATTGTCCATGGCATAGCCACATCTTTAGGAGGGTTCGTCACGTGTGAAAGTACTCTTGGCCAGGGGACTGTTTTCCGTACCTTCTTGCCTGCTGCATCATCAGACGTTGTCGCCCCTTTACCCGCATTAACCGATATCGCTCCAACGGGAAAAGAGCATGTTCTTCTGGTTGATGATGAAGAACTGTTAGCTGAACTTGGGCAGATGATGCTTGAACGGCTGGGTTATCAAGTCACACTGTGCACAGATAGCATGGCTGCGTTATCTCTTATTCGTGAGTATCCAAATAAATTCGATGTCCTCATAACCGATCAAACCATGCCTGGGATGACCGGATTCAACCTTGCACGCAATGTTTTGAAAATCCGACCAAATTTACCGATCATTCTCTGCACGGGGTACAGCAACCTCGTTGACGAAGAGAGTGCAAAGCAAGCTGGAATTAGAGGGTTCATCATGAAGCCTTTAACTAAGAAAGGGTTGGCTAAGTTACTTGCGACAGTAAAAGAATGAAATCAGATTGCACGAGAAATTCACTCAAATTTGATCGATAGCAATGTGATTGCAGGTATTCATTTCTCAGAAGATGAGTAACGATATCTCCATTTAACCTTCGCTCCCCTGCCCTTTCAAACCACCTTTCATAAGCTGTCTCAACGGCTTGCCTGGGGTATAATCGTTTTCAACAAACACATGGAGGAACAGCAATGAGTGACCGTGAATATTGGTGGTGCATGAAGCACCACAAAGTGGAAGACGATGATGAGTGTCCAAATTACGATAGGCTTGGACCTTACCACTCCCCAGAGGATGCGGCGCGGGCGTTGGAGAAGATCAGGGGCCGCAACCAAAAATGGGACAATGACCCGTCCTGGAACGACGACACTCCCAAGAGCTGACCAAACCCTGCGCAACGGGTATCGAACATAATAAGGCCGGTACACGGGCAATTAATTCGGTATTAATTGCCCCCTACAACGAACGGTAGGCAAATTAAAACGTCATTTCAATAATACATCTGCATTATTCTGAAATCTTGCAACAATCCACATGATTCGATGTACATTCAGCTGCTTATTTTTCTAGGTCGTGATAAATTCGAAAAATATTGACTCTGCCACCTAGAGATAATCAGAAAGAACCGAAATGCTCAAAGAAAGGATTGATATTGCCAATATTCCTCCAAGTACATAAATTAGTTAGATATTGGTCTTCCTGATATGAGAAAAGCAAATCAGGTCAGACATTTGCAGTACTTTGATTCAATGACCACACTACCAGTGAGGAGATTTTAATTATGCAAGTCGATGAAGCTATACGCGCACGACGCGCAATCAAGTGGTATGACCCAGAACATCAAATGCCAGAGGAAACCTTTCTGAAGCTGATTGAGCACGCCATTCTTGCACCCACAGCTTTCAATATTCAAAACTGGCGATTTGTGCGTGTCACTGACCCTGAGCAGCGTAAGGCGATTCGTGCTGTAGCCTGGGACCAGGCACAGGTCACAGACGCATCCGAGTTGCTGGTGTTGTGCTTTGATAACAAGTCCTGGCAACGTGACCCGCAACGATACTGGCGCAATGCACCAAAGGAAGTTCAGGATTTCCTGGTACCGGCGATCGATGTCTATTATCGTGAAAAACCACAGGTTGAGCGTGACGAGGGCATGCGTTCCTGTGGGTTGGTCGGGCAGACGATCATGTTAATGGCCCTGGAACTGGGCTACCAGAGTTGCCCAATGGATGGCTTCGATTACGACGCGGTCGCTAAAATCATCAACCTGCCCGAAGGCCATAGTATTGCTTTCATGATTGCAATTGGCAAGGGCACCAAGGAATCATGGCCGAAACCCGGTCAACTGTCGCTGGATGAAGTTATGGTAACAAACCGTTTCGATTAAATAATGTATCATTGTGGCCTGACTGCCCCCATCCTAGAATAATGGACACTTTTAATCAGAGATAGTGGTTAAAAGGGGACGGACTTATTATTCAGACAGGAGTTGCGATATCTCCAGTGAACCTGGATTAAAAACAGCTTGGCTTTTCACCGTATGGAACGACTACAAGAAATTCCCAATCTTGAGCAGGTATGATTTAACCCGACACAGCAAGGAGGTGGACAATGCAATCATGGACAATTCGAGCCAAATATTTCCCCCTGAACATTGTTGTTTTCCTCATTCTCTGCAGTTTCGGAACAAACGTTGCCATGGCAACGGAACCGCAGATAGCCATCAAGAAATATGATCCGGTTGCTTATTTTACCGAAGACAAGGCTGTGCTTGGAATGGATGAATACACGTTTCCTTACCATGACATGGTCTGGTATTTTTCAAGCCAAAAGAACCGCGAGCTCTTTGCTGCCGATCCGCAGGCGTACGCCCCCCAATATGACGGTTATTGCGCCTGGGCATTGACCGAGTCCAGGCTCGCTCAGACCGACCCAGAGGTTTGGAAGATCGTCGATGACAAATTGTATCTGAACTGCAGCAAGGCTGCTTACGAGAAATGGGCCAGGGATATTCCCGGTCACATCAAAATGGCGGATCGTATCTGGGCCGAGAAGTTTTCCGGGAAATAACAATCGTTCGGCGTCAGGCCCCATTTTTTCAGGTTCTCGAAGATCTCCCAGGCGAACAAGGGGGGCCGGCATTCATTTCCCCTTTCGACTGTTTCCGCGCACCAGCGCAGGGGCGATCCATACATTGAGCTGACCCGCCAACGTCCGAAGGCGGTTCGGCTCGACCCCAACCAGACAGACGATTGGGAGCGTTTCCCGAGCTGACCTCTCGCTTCATCGGCCCAACATGGAGGAAGGGTTACATGGAGAGCAAAAGTTTTCCGACAATCGTTACCGCAGTGGCCATGTTCGCTGCCCTAGGCAGCGTAGCCGTCCTCGCCCAGGGCAAGTACACGGTGAACATACCGGATGGGCTGGCGTTTTCTGAGTTCATAGGATACGAGTCCTGGCAGGTTGTTTCTGTCAGTCATACCGTGGGGAAATCGGAGATGAGCGGCGAAGTGCTGAACGTGATCATCGCCAATCCCGTGATGGTCGAAGCGTACCTATCCGGCATACCAGGCAACGGCATGCCCTTCCCCGACGGCGCAAAGGCCGCGAAGATTCAATACATACCGAAAAAGAGCGAAGAGGCTCCGTCCGACGTGGTGATCCCCGACCGGTTGAGGAATGTCGCCTTCATCACCAAGGACAGCAAGAGATTCGCGAACACGAACGGATGGGGATATGGCGCCTTTAGCCATGACGCTGCGTCCGACAAATTCGCGCCCATAGGGACAGGCGCCACGTGCGGGGTTAAGTGCCACGCAATCGTGAAGTCGAAGGACTACGTCTTTACATCGTACCAGAAGAGGTGAAACGAACTTCAATGGTTAAGGTGATTCTCTTCCTGAGATTGTGTTTCTTTTATAATAGCACTCCTTTTTGCGGTCTCGATACTATCTGGTCATGATAGATTGGAAAGTATTGACCGTCGGCATTGGTCATCTTTTTAAGATTTTTGGTTCATCCGGCAAACGCGTACCTGGAGTTGTGGAGGTTATAGAGCCTGAGCTTGAAGTATTCCATGTCACGGAAGCCATAGGCCTGTCGCTTCATCGTCTTGATTTTGTTGTTGAGTCCTTCCAGGGGACCGTTGGTGATCTTGTGGGGGTAATAGCCGAGCAGTCCCTGCATACTGGTGAGTATCGTTGAACCAACCGCGCAGAGCTGCTTGATGCCCGAGG